>TARA_B100001057_G_scaffold191061_1_pt1 | contig 31395 bp, 33 predicted proteins | sample TARA_B100001057 | Tara Oceans TARA_B100001057 (sample SAMEA2621839) | marine metagenome | biome: marine biome (ENVO:00000447); feature: surface water layer (ENVO:00002042); material: "saline water (ENVO:00002010), including plankton (ENVO:xxxxxxxx)" | depth 5 m
AAAAATAAGCGCAGTTAAAATTAACTGCGCTTAGAACCTTCTAAGATTCTTAGCCATTTTCTTTGAAAACTTTTTAAAAAATAACTTGGCCTCATTATAATTTTCAAAAGTAATTTGTTCAGCCAAAGAGTATCCATCCCAATAATCTAATATAAATACTTCATTTTTAAATTCTAATTCTACTGATGCTGGATCAGAATTTTCTTCATTGATTTCAATAATAGAGACCTTCTCATCATCGAATATTAGTTGTGTATTATTTAAATCAGAAAAAAAAGATTTAAATAAATTTGTAAATTTAATCTTATCGTTTTCTATATTTTGGTTGATCATATGACTGATGTCTTCCAACTTTAAAATTTCTCAGTTCAGAATGTTTGGTTTTTCTTCCTCGAACTCTTTCTCTCCAAACCTTAAAACTTGATCTTTTTAAGTTTCCTCTCATTAAACTGACGACCTCATCATGAGATAATCCAAACTGAGATTCAATGGCGTCAAATGGGGTTCTATCCTCCCAAGCCATTTCAATTATTCTTGATATTTCTGGTTCTGTAATTTTAATAATTTCACCAAAGTATTTTAATGTTTAGATAGTCTAACAATATTATTTGCAGCATTATCATAAAAAAAGTAAGCATCTTGAAGATGTCTTTTCCCATTTGGAATAAATGATTCTCTTGCATGAAGGACTCTTAAGCTCGCAACTATTAATACCTCTCCAGAATTAAGTCTAAATTTAGAACGGTATTTTGAAGAGTGCATCATTTCTGATAATTTATGATAAGCATCATAGAACTTTTTCACATTTTTTTTAATAGGATTAATCATTTGCATTAATTGATTTGAAAATCGAAAGCTTTCGATCTCTCCGCTCGGCGAACACCTTATAAGGGGTGCCTCAGCATATGTTTCATTGTTATCATCAAACTCTCTGAATGGAACATCAAAATTACTTAAAATTTCAAAAAAATCTGGATTTTTATTTTTAAGATCTTTTGCTGCCTCCCAACCATCAACTATCACCGATTCGCCTCCTTCACATTCATTTACAAGCATATGTAAAGCTTGAACGTTTGGTTGATATAAATAACTAGCAAAATCGTTATGTGGCCGCAATCCTTTAGATGTATGAGCTACGTTATATACTTGGCCTATGACTGAAACATTATGAATTCTTTCAAGCAAGGTTTCGTGAATTGGTCCAAATCTTTTTGCTAACAGTTCTAATGAATTAGACTCATCTGGAGCATTTTTTAAAATAATTACGCCATATCTTACAAAATCTTGTAATCCATTTATTGCCAAACTATCTAACTCTAAAAATTGATTCCAATCATATTTTTGGGGTTTGAAATCTTCTGGCCATGATTCTTTTTTAGGATATCTTTGTGATGAAGATCTCAATATTTTTTTAATTGGAATTATAGATTTATGAGAATCTGGCCAATGAATTATTAAGTTATCATTTTTTTCTTCAACACTTTTAGGACGAATATCTGATGGAACTGTATGAAGTAAGAACTGTTTTTCTTCAGTCTCAGTTATCCTACACTCATCACATTGACAGTTATCTCTTAGCCACAAAAAAGGAAGATCATAGACAACATTTGACTCTAACGTTAATTCTACTGAGTCTTTTTTTATTTCAATCATAAATAAATATCAAATCTTGTTGTTTTACCTTTCACTTGATAGTTAATATTATTATATTTTTTATTAGATTTTAAAGGTCTTTTTAAAATAATTTTTTTATTTCTATTTGCTAAAAATTTTAAAACTAGCTCATCGTTTTGATTTGATTTACGTTCATAATCAAGTATAAATTTAAGTGCTTCAACAGAGCCTGTTTTTTTAACTTTTTTTCTTGAATCTGGGTACATTGGATCAAGATATATAACATCAAAATTATCTTTAGCATTATCGAAATAATTAAATGACTCGCCGTGGCAAAATGATAGATTTTTTAAATAAGTTAAGCTTGGACTAGCTCGCCGAATGGCATCATTTACCAGATGGAAGATTATTTTACTTTGTTCTACTGCCACAACTTTATGACCCATTGATAGAAAAATCATTGTGTCAGATAGAAATCCAGGTGTTGCATCAAAAATTTTTAATTTTTCTTTACTTCTTCCTAGTGTTTTTTTCAGCAGGCTTTCATTTTGCGGTCTTGTAATTCTCCATCCTAATTTTCCACTCATGAAGTCAATATTTATTGAATGATTTTTATTAAGTGGATCTACAAAAAAAGATAATCCTCTTTCATTATATACAAGGTTGCATTCCTTATTTCTCTTTGTGGTAGTTTTTAAATCAAGGCTTTCAGCAATAGAAATTATATTTTCATCTTTAAATAAGTTCTCTACATATATTTGCATCTAGAATAGAGTTAATAAAACTAAACCAAGAATAAATCGATATATCACAAATGGAACCATGCCAATTTTTTCAACAAACTTTAAAAAATATTTTATTGAAGTAAAAGCTACAAACATTGAAATAGAAAACCCAATAATTAAATAGTAATAATTCGTTCTTAAAGCGATTTCATCTAAATCAATAATTAGTAAGCTCAATGCTGCTAATATTGTTGGGATGCTTAATAAAAAAGCAAATTTTGAAGAATCTTTCAAATTTAATCCAATCAAAAGCGCTCCAGTAATGGCAGTTCCAGATCTAGATGCACCAGGGATAAGAGAGAAGCATTGAAAAATGCCAATTATCAAAGCCATACTAAAAGTAATTTTATAAAAATCTAATTTCTCTGATCTTCTAAAAAAAATTACTAGGAGCAAGAAACCAAACAAAATATTGGATATAGCTATTGAAGTAATATTAAATGTTCTAGCATTTATGTAATCATAGAAAATAAAACCTGCAAAAATTATTGGTAAAGTTGCTACTATAAGCATCATCGCAAGATTTCTTTCATCTTGTAATTCATCATTTCCTGGTAGAAATGACCGTGCCATATTAAAAATATCATTTTTAAAAAAATAAATCACAGCTATCAATGTTCCAGCATGTAAAGCTATATCAAATGGCAAACCAAGATCATCACTACCGAACAATAGCGATGGAAATAATAAGTGTGCTGAACTAGAGACTGGAAGAAATTCTGTTATCCCTTGGATTAAGGCTAAAACTATACTCAAATATAGATCATTCATTTGTTTTTTTATAATTTATTGGCTGAGGATAAGAAGGATTTGCATCTTCTGGCTTAAATTGACTTGCATCACAATTACATTTTTGAAATTCAAATTTAGCAAGCTTGGCAATATCCTCTGAGCCCAGCTCTGAGTCTGGATCATCAATAACCATCAATGGTTTAATTAATGCTGTTGATATACCCTTAAGATAGGTTGCGATAGATCGAGTAGCTGTAAAAGATTTTTGATTATTGCTAAATGCAAATAGATCTATTTCTTCAAGAACAAAAGATTTTTTATATCCTACATTATTTAGAAATATTTCCCAGTTAGGTCTATCCTTCCTATTGTGAGTTTGCTCGAATGTATTAATTTCATCACCAGACATAAAACTAACTGAAGTTGAGTCACCTGAACTTTTCATTGTAATGATTTTCATTATTTAAATGTTTTCAAAAATAGCATCTGAAACCTCAGTAACAGACTTTGAGCCATCTACTTTAAAAAATACTACAGCGCTTTCAGCAGATAGTTTTGAATAAAAATTAGTTAGGGGTTTTGTTTGATCATGGTATACATTGAGTCTTTTCAGAACTGTTTCTGGTTTATCATCCTCTCTCTGTATTAACGGCTCTCCTGTAATGTCATCAAAGCCATCTTTTTGTGGTTTATTGAATAGGACATGATAATTTCTTCCAGATCCAGGATGAACTCTTCTTCCTGACATTCTTTTTACTATTACATCATCATCGACATGTATTTCAATGACATGCGAAAACATAATATTCATTTCATTAAATTGATTGGCTTGACCGAGAGTTCTTGGAACACCATCAAAGAGACTCCCTCTATTACAGTCAGGTTTATCAAGTCTATCTTTTATAAGTGATCCAATAATATCGTCGGAAACTAAGCCGCCAGTATCTAATATATTAGAAACTTTTTTTCCAAATTCACTGCCAGAGGCGACGGCATCTCTCAACATGTCTCCAGTGCTTATCTTTGGAATATTGAACTTCTCACAGATTAAATCTGCTTGGGTGCCTTTGCCAGCACCTGGTGGACCTAATAAGATAATATTTTTCATCTCTCTAAAAGTGCGTAAGCTATTACATAATTGTCTTCATCGGAAAGACTAACATGAGCCTCTCTGATTCCCAAATTATCCATGTGTTTTTTTAAGACTTTACCTGCATGCATGTATGGTTTGCCATTTTCGTTCCTTAGGATCCTAATTTCCTTTAATCTCACATCACCACTAATGCCCGTTCCAAATGCTTTTGAAAAAGCCTCTTTTGCAGCAAACTGTTTAGATAAGTAAGATATTTTAGAATTTTCATCAAGCTCATTAAAATTACTAAGCTCCTTATCACTAAGAATTTTTTTTGCAAACTTATCACAAGATTTCATGTTCTTTATCCTAGATATTTTTACAATATCAACACCGATGCCAAATATCATTTTTTAAGACTCTTAAAAATTTCACGACTTGATAAGTCTTTTCCATCAAGACACATACTGATAGCTTTTTTTGTAATTTCTTTTAAATGATGAGACGGTACCATTTCAAGTTTTCTGTGTTTCATATTAATGATATCTTTTCCTAGTAAATTTGATCGATCTGTCTTTTTAAAGCCTCTTTCGGATACGAACAGATAATGAGAGTTTGATTCAATTGGTGCTTGATTTTCAATTTCGTAATTAAAATCAAAACCATATCCCAGCATATCTAACAGGTCTAGTTCAAAGTTTCTTAAAACTAATTCAAGATTATTTTTCTTATTTACTGCATTCAGGAATTTTTCATATAGTAAAAATAATTCCTCTTGTTGAGCATCTTTTGGTAATAATTTTATTAATAACTCATTCACGTATAACAAACTGTAGCTTGTTTTTGTAAGGGTAGAATCTGTTTTAGTAAGATCTCTGTCAATATTAGTGATTGTTTTGAGTTCTGAGCGACCTGAAAAATTAATATTTAGCTTATGAAATGGGACTAAATAGCCAAAAAATTTTGATTTAGGTTTTTTTGCACCTTTAGCAATCATCGAAACCTTCCCATTTTTTCTTGTAAAAATTTCAGCTATGATACTTGTTTCACTATAAGATCTTTGATGAAGAACAAAGCATTCGTCAGAATCACTTTGGCTCATAGTTACCCCCTACTCCCAAGCTGTGAATAAATTCAGAATCAGTATTCCAATTCTTTTTTACTTTAACCCAAGTTTTTAAAAAGACTTTCTTGTTTAAATATTTCTCAATTTCTAATCTTGAAGTTTTTCCTATAGTTTTCAATACTTCTCCGCCGGAACCAATTACAATCTGTTTCTGTGATTTTCTATTCACAAAAATAGTGGCATGTATTTCAAAAATTTTATTTTTTTGACTTACGCTTTCAATCTCAACAAATGTATCATGAGGTAGCTCATCACCTAGTTTCCTGATGATTTTTTCTCTTATCAGTTCTGAAATCATAAACTTTGAACTGCTGCTAAAAACTTCATTGTTTTCATTTTCATCGAACAAATGATTGTTTTCAGGAATATTATTTTGAATAATTTTAATGAGATCTGTGATTCCATCTTTTGTCTTGGCTGAAACTAATGCAATCTCACTAAAGTTATAATTTGAGGAAAGCTCTTCCATTAATGGTAATAATTTATTTTTATTTTCGATTTGATCAATTTTGTTCACAACACATATTACTTTTTGGTCCAATGATCTAAGTTTTTCAATAATAAGTTTATCTTCATTGCCGATGCTCAATCTTTGTAAAATGAATAAAACTAAATCAGAGTCATCAATCATGCTTTGAGCTGACTTATTTAAGATTTTATTCATTGTTTTTTTTGAATTTGCGTGCATTCCAGGGGTATCGATAAAAATCATTTGTTTATTTTTAACTGTTTTAATACCTAAAATATTATTTCTTGTAGTTTGTGACTTGCGAGATGTAATTGATATTTTTCTTTCTAGTATGGCATTCAAAATTGAAGATTTTCCTACATTAGGTTTTCCGATTATTGATATGTATCCGCAGTATTGCTTAGACATTTTTTGACTTTAGGTACGACAGCGCAGACTTAGCAACAGAGATTTCAGCTTGTCTTTTAGAAATTCCTTTACCAGAAAAATACTTTTCATCAATTTGTATTTGGCATTCAAAAAAATCATTACAGCTTTTAGAAATATATTTTGGTAATTCTTTTTTTTGAAATTGAAGTAATTCTTGTAGCTCAGTTTTTGAATCTCTAAATTCTTGATCAGGTCCAATGCTTTTTAATTCATTTTTAAATAAATTAAGAACAAAATTTTGTGCTTCTTCAAAACCGCCATCTATAAATACTGCACCTATTATTGATTCAATTGTTCCTTCTAAAATTGATTGTTTTCTACTCTCTAAAAGGTTCGCAGTACCTTTAGATAACTCAATGAATTTAAGTAGTTCAATTTCATGAGCTTTTTTGGTGAGCGCATCACCTTTGACAATAGATGATCTCATTAGCGTTAGTAGACCCTCTTTTTCATTGGGATATTTTAAATAGAGATATTCTGATATAACTGAATTTAGGATTGAATCACCAAGAAATTCAAGCCTTTCATTATTAAGGTTATTATTTGAACTTTTATGAATAAGAGCTAATTTAATAAGGTCTATACTTTTAAACCTATAATTCAAATTTTTTTCTAATGTATGGATTGACATTAGTTGATCTTTCCAGCTTTTTTAAATGATGGTAAGCATGTCCAACATTCCCATGTCATCCAAATATATTCAGCCTTACCAAAGAAGTTTTCCCTTGGAACAAATCCAACGTCTTTAGTGCTGTCGTTGGAATTATCTCTGTTATCACCCATTACAAAATAGTGACCGCTTGGAACTGTCCATTCTTGAGGATATTGATCATTTTCACCTCTTGTATTTCTTATAAGATATTCAGAGTCGTTATGTTTCTCATAATAAATATCTCCTATTGCATTAGTTTCTTTAGCAATAATATCTCCTGAAGGATATTTATATCTTTTCTTAAGTATTATTTGTTCTGTTTCTACAAAATTTCTCTCAAGAGCCTCTCCATTAATATAGAGTTTCTTGTTGATGATTCTTATTGTATCGCCTGGCTTACCTATCAATCTTTTAATATATGGAACCGGGTTATGAGGAGGAATAATAACCACTGGATCTCCATACTCAGGATCGTTTCTTAAATACTTAGGCATGCTTATTCTATTGATCTTTAGTCCATAGGAATATTTGTTAACTAGAAGAAAATCGCCTTTCTGTAATTGTGGCTCCATTGAACCAGAAGGTATTTGATATGGTTCATAAAGAAAAGTTCTCAGAACAAATATTATAAAAAGAGGAATAAAATAACCACGTGAAGTATTAGCAATTTCTGAATTATTAAGATAATGACCAACTATCATTACTATAAATGCTATCAATGATCCGGCAAGAAGAACTATGCCAAGGTCACCTGCATTATAAAAAATACTTAATAGAAGTGCAGCGCCAGAAATAAAGCTTAATGTGGACAAATATCTAATTAAAAAAGGTTCTTCAATATTTTCATTCTCTAAACTAAATTTAATCCAAATAAAAAGACATAATGCCATTCCGATACAACCGATAATAAATAAAGGATCAGTTAACATATTATTTCTCTGAATTGAAATAGTTAAGAAATGCATCTTGGGGTATTGAAACTTTTCCAAGTTGTTTCATTTTCTTCTTACCTTGTTTTTGTTTTTCTAGTAATTTCATTTTTCTAGTAACGTCTCCACCATATAACTTAGCCGTAACATTTTTTCTATAAGCTTTAACAGTTTCTCTGGATATAATTTTAGCACCAAGTGCAACTTGAATAGGAACATCAAACATTTGTCTTGGAATTAATTTTTGAAGATTTTTTGCAATTTCTCTTGCTTTTGATGTTGAAAAAGACTTGTGGACAATCATAGATAAAGCGTCAATTTTTTTATTATTAATCAAAACATCAATTTTTGTTAGGTCTGATTTTTCAAATCCGATTAAAGCATATTCAATGGATGCAAATCCTTTAGTTGAGGACTTAATCTGATCAAAAAAATCAATTATTACTGATGATAATGGCATTTCAAATATTATAGATACTTGATTTCCAAAATATTTCATATCTTTTTGTATGCCTCTTTTAGAGGTACATAAAGTAATAATATTTCCAACATATTCATTAGGAGATATGATTGTTGTGTGAACAATGGGTTCTCTAATTTCATCAATTTCATTTGGCAGTGGAAGTTGTGAGGGATTATCACATTTCAAGACGACTCCATCAGTTTTTAAAACCTCATATTCAACAGAAGGAGCTGTTGATATTAAGTCAAGATCATATTCTCTTTCCAATCTTTCTCGTACAACCTCCATATGTAGTGTTCCCAAAAAACCACATCTAAACCCAAAACCAAGTGCATCTGATACCTCAGGCTCATAAATTAAAGAGCTATCGTTCAAAACAAGTTTTGAAAGTGCATCTCTAAACTTTTCATAGTCATCAGAGTTAAGAGTAAAAATTGAAGCAAAAACCTTAGGATTTACTTTCTTGAACCCTGCCAAGGGCTCAATAAGCTCATCATTTGCTTCAACAAGTGTATCACCTACAGGCGCACCTTTAATGTCTTTAATACCAGCAACTAAATACCCTACTTCGCCTGCTGAAAGCTCATCTTTAGAGATCTTCTTCGGTGAAAATATGCCAACATCATCAACAATATGTGTGTTTCCATTTGAAAAAATTTTGAATTTTTGTCCATTACGAATCTTTCCATTTTTTATTCGTATTAAAGATACGACGCCTAGATATGAATCAAACCATGAATCAATAATTAAGGCCTGGAGTTTTTTGTCTTTATCACCTTCTGGACATGGTATGTCGGATACAAGTTTATCAAGGAGGGTTTCAATACCTTCACCTGTTTTTGCACTTACCTGAGGTGCATCATTAGCATTAATTCCAACCATATCTTCTATTTCAATCTTGACTCTATCTGGTTCCGCTTGGGGTAAATCGATTTTATTTATTACTGGAACAACCTCCAAACCTTCCTCAACAGCCGTATAACAATTTGCCAGAGTCTGGGCCTCAACACCTTGAGAGCCATCAACTACCAATAAGGCTCCCTCGCATGCTGATAATGATCTTGATACTTCATATGAAAAATCTACATGGCCTGGAGTATCAATAAAATTCAATAAAAATTCTTCTTGGCCTTTTTTATACTTCAAAGACACTGCTTGAGCTTTTATTGTTATTCCTCTTTCTCTTTCAATATCCATGGAATCAAGAATTTGATCTTCCATTTCTCTTTTAGATAGACCGCCACAATACTCAATTAATCTATCTGAGAGAGTAGATTTTCCATGATCAATATGCGCAATGACAGAAAAGTTTCTTATGTTCTTCATAATTTGCTGCTATTTTACTAGCAAATTCAGAAAATAAGTGAATATAAATTTAGTTGAGTGTAACTGAAGTAATTACTCTATTTCCATTTCTGATCAAATGAACTGCAATCTTGCTACCTGGTTCTAAATTTTCAACTGCATTATTAAAAGAATCAACATCAAAAACTTCTTGTTTTTTTCCTTTGAGTTGAATCATTGTAATTATGTCGCCTCTGTTAATTTTCCCCGATGCTGGTGAATTCAAATTAACCCTTGTTACAATTACTCCATCTGGCATATTAGCCATTGTTGGGTTATCTCTATCAATTTCAGATACTTTTATTCCAAATGGGTCTGATGATAGCTGGGCTTTTGCTGGTATAAAATTATCATTACTGAGTGGAAGTTGTCCAAGGGTGAAATCGAGAGTAATTTCATCTCCATCTCGAATAACCTTTGCTGAGGCTTTAGTTTCTGGTTTTATTTGACCAACGACATGAGGTAGATCTGAACTAAATTTAATTTCTTTATTATCAAATTCGATTATGACATCTCCGGGCAATAATCCTGCATTATCAGCTGATTCACCCTCTTCAACATCATTAATTAAAGCTCCGTAAGGCTTTCTCATTCCAAGAGCATCTGCGAGATCACTATCAACTTCGCTCATTCTTACTCCTAAGTAGCCCCTAAGCACTTCACCACTTGATATTATTTGTTCAGCAACATCAATTGCAACATTGATGGGTATTGCAAATGCCAATCCTTGATATCCACCACTTCTTGAATATATTTGCGAATTAATGCCTACCACTTCTCCCTCAAGATTAAATAATGGTCCTCCTGAATTCCCAGGATTTATTGCAACATCGGTTTGTAGAAATGGAACATAGTTGCCAATATTGTTATTTTGTATACTTCTGCCTTTTGCACTGACAATACCTGCTGTTACCGAGAAGTCAAAACTAAAAGGTGAACCAATAGCTACAACCCAATCTCCTACTTTCAATTGGTCGCTGTTGCCAACGTTTACCTCAGGTAAATCGTTTGCGTTAACTCTAAGAACTGCAAGATCTGATAAAGGATCAACGCCAATAACATCAGCCTTAAACTCTCTTCTGTCTGCAAGAGAAATAATAACTTCAGTTGCATCTTCAACTACATGAAAGTTAGTCATAATAAAATTATCTTTCAAAATGAACCCTGAGCCGTATGAAACTGATTCTCTCTTTTTTTGTGGCATTTCTCGGAATTCTCGCGGAATACCAAATCTTTCAAGCATTTCATCAGGTATACCTCCATATCCAAAAGATGATCTCTGTGAGACTTCCTTTTTAGAGGTGATATTCACAACAGCAGGAGCTGCATTTTCAACCAAATCAGAAATATTTTCTGGTAAAGCTGCGTTCGAATTAAACGAACTAATTGATAGGATTCCAATAAATAGTAAATTAAATGATAATATTTTGTGCATAGTCTTATATATTTTATTTATTAATAGATTTAGCTATTCTGACAGCGGAGTTAAGCGAGATATTCCCATAAAGTGTCATAATTTTTCCGTTTGAAAGAGGTACCAGATAGATCATCTTATTTTCGTGTTTCCAATATTTAATGTTAGTAAGTCCAAATATATTATTTTCAATACGTAATTGAAACTTTTCATTACTACTTGAGTATGAGAGTCTTTCAGATGCATCTCTTTTAAATCCAACGTTTTGCAGATCTATATTATTTGAATCAGACATAAAGTTCGGATCGTTTATGACCTTCATTATGTGATCTGTTATAAAAATATCCGATCTTTTGGCAATATCTTTCGCCTCTTTACTGTTAATAGCAGAATTAATTTTATTAGACGCATCAGTACTTATATCCATTCTTGAGAGATCAGAGTTATTTACAATTGCAAGAGTTAGCATAATAGATGCAGCTGCAGTAGCAGAATTAGATATCCATAATTTAGAGGAGTTAAATTTATCTAATAATTTTTTTGGTTTTTTGAACGGTATAATATTCCTTTTTTGGTTTTCAACTGTCGCCATGCTTATCAAGCTATATGCTGAAAAATGCTTAAGAAGTTTTGGATCATTCTCTACCTCTTGTAATAACTCATCTAGCTCATTTTGGTTTAGCTCACCATCATATAGTGCTGAAAGTTTTTCATTAATGTTACTCATTATTAATTAACTCCTGGTCAATGAAGTTTACAATTGATTCCCTTGCTCTGAATATTCTCGATCTCACAGTCCCTATTGGAGTGTCTGTTATTTCTCCAATTTCCTCATAACTTTTACCATTAATCTCTCTTAGTGTGAATGCAGTCTTTAGGCTTTCTGGTAGTGTGTTGATAAATTCTCTAATTTCTGACATTGATTCTTTATGTATTATGGAAGTTTCTAAGGTTTCAAAATTACTTATATCGATCTCATTATCTTCAATTGATGTATTGATTTTTTGTTTTTTAAAACTTGCGCTTGCAACAAAATTTTTTGCTAGGTTGATAGCTATTCGGTATATCCATGTATAAAAACTACTGTCGCCTCTAAAAGAAACAATTTGTTGCCAAGCTTTTGTAAAAGTTTGTTGGGCAAGATCTTCTGCATCTTCTTTTGATTTTGTGAAAGATAATAAAGATGCGTAAATTCTTGAGTAATATTTAGTTACTAAAATGTTATATGCTCCTTTATTTCCATGCTTTACTTTATCAATTAATATGGAATCAATATCATCAGATCTTTGTTTCATATAATTGTGTTTCCTTAGCTTACAGACAAGAAAATATTCTAAAAGTTTCCTTGATTTGAAAATGTTTTTAAATATTTTTTTATGAAATTTTCATGGATATCATTACCCAATGCATCGTCTTTAAAAATATAGTCATAAAGACTTTGATCATCATATGCTAATACCTCCTCAAAAATAGAAAGTTCATCGTCGCTAATTTCATTGATGGTATTACGAGAAAATTCTCTTAATAAAAGATCTATCTCTCTCATTCCTCTTCTGCATTTCCATTGAATTCTGTTTATTTCTTTATTCATTAGTTAAAATATACTCTTAATTAACAATTTTACTTTAAAAATTAACAATCAGAGCAACTTAATACAATTCGGGAATATCTATCTGGATAATTGGGCGGCAATTGATATTAATGGGGAATATTCAAAAGTTTCTGAGTTCTTACAAAGCCAAGTTACGTCAGATATCAATATGATTAATTCAAATGAATATCAGCTTTCCTCAATATGTAATCATAAAGGGCAACTAATGGCAGGATTTGTTTTAAATAAGAGATCTGATAGTTTTAGGATTATTGTTAAAAAATATCTTGTTTCAACCTTTAAAGATGAGCTAATGCCTTTTGCAAAATTTCATCAAGTTAGTTTCTCTGATAACCTCAACAAAATTATTGGAATTGTTTCTAAACCCGGAAAGAATTCAAATAATCTCTTGTCTAATAATGATTTAGAAATTGGAATCTCAATGGAAAAAGGCAGCTATGATAAGAATAATGAAATATCAATTGATATATGGAATACAGCAAATAAAATTCTTGGAAATTATGAGCTTAGCCAGGAAGACATAGGTAAATTTCGCCCTCTCGAAATAAATTATGATAATTTTAGAACATCTTTTGAGAAAGGATGCTATAGAGGACAAGAAATTGTTGCAAGAATGAAATATCTTGGAGTTGATAGGAGATTGTTCTGCACAATAATTTCTCAAATTGACTTCTCTGAAGATAAAAGTATTAAATTGATTGGTAAAAAAATTACTGTTAATAATGTCTGTATTTTTAATGCAATTATTAAAAGAGATGATTTAGAGAAAATAAAACATACAGATGGAATATTTAAAATTCTTCTACCTACCAATTAATTTGAGCATGTCCTTTTGATTTAAAAAAATTATTACATTTTGAAAAATGTTTACATCCAAAAAAGCCTCTATAAGAAGATAATGGAGACGGGTGAGATGATTCTAAAATTAGATTAGAATCATTCTTAATCTTTTTCTTTAATTTTTTTGAATCATTTCCCCATAACATAAAAACAATGTCACCTTTTTTATCAAGTAGCCTAATTATGTCATCAACAAAAATATTCCATCCTATATTTCTATGAGATCCGGGCTTGTCAATTTCAACGGTTAAGGATGAATTAAGTAGAAGAACTCCTTGATTTGACCAAGTTTTTAAATTCCCTTTGTTATTTACATATCCTATATCGTTAAAGACTTCTTGATTAATATTTTTTAATGAAGGGGGTATCTTTTGATTTTCATCTACAGCAAATGCCAATCCATTAGCCACGCCATATTGAAAATATGGATCCTGTCCAAAAATCACAACTTTAGTTGACGAATATGAACAAAGGTTAAACGCATTAAAAATATCATTAACATTGGGCGCTATTTTTTTATTAATCTTGATTTCTGAAATTACTTTAGTTAATGCTACTTTGTAGCCCTCGTATGCATTGGAATAATCTAAGGCCTTGTACCAGTCTCTTGGTAGCGATATATCTTCAATTTTTATAGTCATTTTCAATCAAAATCTTATCCACAGAAACTGTGGATAAAGTTATGGATAACTTTATTTATACCATAACAAAGGTTGTAAAATAAAGGTTTTCATTAAACTGTATAAAAAATGTACAAAAATCGTAAAAATAACCTAATATCAGTATTTTAGAATAATTATGTAAGATTTTATTCGATACGTGATGCTTGAAAATTTTTTTGCTTCTATCATGATTTTTTTCTGTTGACAAGTGTTTGTTCAAAAGAAAGTTTATAAAAAAAACATAATAGACATAAGTTTATTTATTCTGGGTATTTTTTAGGTATTGTTCTCTTTTTAAATGCATATAATTAACAACATAATTTATAAAATAGATCTTAATAGATATAATGATTGAAAAAACATTTCAAGATTGTGAGCATTAATATTAAAAATATTTCTTATTCGTTTAAGAATAAAACATTAGGCAGCTGTCTTGATATTTCAGTTGGTTCTGGTGAATTTGCTATTATAACTGGTGAAAGCGGTATTGGAAAAACAACTCTTCTAAATGTAATTGCTGGCCTTAAAAAACCTGATCATGGTGAAATTTATTTAGATCAAAAAATACTCAATAGCGAATCTGTATTTGTTGAGCCAGAAAATAGAAACATTGGTTATGTTTTTCAAGATTTTGCACTTTTTCCTCATATTAGTGTTACAAAAAATATTCTGTATGCATCAAAAGAAAAAAAAGATGACCTTCTACTATTTAAAAAATTTGTAGAGGCGCTTAATCTTGAAAATCATTTAAATAAGATGCCATATGAGCTCTCTGGTGGTTTGATGCAAAGAACAGCAATTTGTAGATCCTTGATGATGCAACCAAGTCTTTTATTAATGGATGAGCCCATTTCAAATTTAGATCACGAAAATGCAAATGCTGTTCAATTACTAGTTAGTGAATATGTGCAAAAGCGAAACATCCCTTGCTTAATTGTTTCTCATGATATTGATCAGTTTAATGAAATTAAATTTTCAAAAAAACTTCATATATCCTAATCCTTTTTTTCTAGTAATTCCTTTAAATGATTTAACCAAGCCGAATGTTCGTTTTCATATACTGATTTTAAATCAGAGTCTGATTTAAATATTTCAGCATTTGCTTGACTTGCTTTAATTGATTCTCCAGAAGCTATCATTGCAACTTTGCAAGCTCCAAGAGCAGTTGATTCAACATTTTCTGGTCTATAGATGTCCTTTTGTAAAGTATTAGCCAAAACTTGGCAAAAAGTTTTATTTGCAACCATTCCACCATCTACAAAAAGCTTATTTATTTTTATATCATTGTTTTCAAGAATAGTGGTTATTTCTTTTGTTTGAAAGGTAATTGAATGAAATGCTGCTGTAATCATATTTTCAATGGAAGAGTCTTGAGTTATACCGTAAAAACTTGCTCTAATTTTAGAATCCCAAAAAGGCGCACCCAAACCATTAAAAGCTGGTATGAATATAACTTTATTTGAGTCACCATTTCTATTTAAAAAGTGTTCGCTTTCGCTAGCATGTTTAAAAAATTTCATTTTGTCTCTTAACCATTGAATTATGTTTCCACATGAGTAGATGCTGCCTTCAAGAGCATAATGAACATTATTATTTATTTTATATGCAATAGTTGTAAGCATTCCCTCCTCTATATTTATAGGCCTATCTTCTGTGTTGACCATCAAAAAACAACCGGTACCGTATGTAGATTTCATATCACCCCTTTTAAAACAATCTTGTCCAACTAGAGCAGCTTGTTGGTCACCAATAACACCCATTATTGGGATTTCTTTTTTATTAACACATAAGGTGCCAAATTTATCATCACAAGACAAAACATCAGGTAGTATGCTTTTAGGAATATCAAACATCTCCAAAAGATCATCATCCCATTGCATGTCTTTGATATTATAAAGAAGCGTCCTAGATGCATTTGTAACATCTGTTAGATGATTTTTTTCTTTTGATAGTTTGTATATGAGGTAGCTGTCCACTGTACCAAATGCAAGATTGCCTTTTTCAGCCTGCTCTCTAGCTCCGTCTACATTATCAAGTATCCATTTAATTTTTGTTGCTGAAAAATAAGGATCAATTAAAAGTCCTGTCTTTTGTCTAACTTTTTCTTCAAGTCCTTTTGCTTTAAGTTCATTACAGTAACTTGATGTTCTTCTGTCCTGCCAAACAATTCCAGGATAAATAGGCTTTCCAGAAATTTTTGACCATATTATTGTTGTTTCCCTTTGGTTTGTTATTCCACATGCTTCAATACTGTCGACGCCATCAACAACATTGTCCAAAGTTTCGACAACTGAATTAAGAATATCATCAGGATTCAATTCAACCCATCCATCACTCGGATATGTTAGTGCGTATTCTATTTGTGAATCAGTTTGCTTCTCAAGGTTTGAATTAAAAATAATCGATCTTGAGCTGGTAGTGCCCTGATCTATAGCTAAATATTTTTTCATATTGTTCTCCAGTTCATAATTATCCACAATTTATACACTTATTGCCAACAGCAAAAAAACACCTTATATACACCATATAGTGGGAAAAATTGAAATTGTCACAATATATTGTGTTTTTTTACTTGATTCTTTGTCCACAATTAGTATATTAGTACCTAGGAGAAAAAAGTTACCGTTACTGCAGACACACTTAGATTTTTCCAAAACAAAAACAGAATAGAAAACTCAAGACAGTTAACGAATTAGTGGGCAAAAAATAAATATGGAAGTACAACAGCAAGATAGTCAAGAAAAAAATAAACAACAAATTTCTGAAATAGAAACAACAGCTCCAGGAAAACTAAGAGTCATAAAAAGAAATGGCAAGGTTGTGCCTTTTGAAGACGATAAAATTAAAGTTGCAATAACCAAGGCATTCCTTGCAACAGAATCTGGAAACGCTGCAGCGAGTGAGAGAATACACAAGAAAGTTAATTTATTAACAGAAAACGTTATTGAAGTATTTAAAAGAAGGATGCCGTCAGGTGGCACTCTTCATATCGAAGAAATTCAAGACCAAGTCGAACTACAATTAATGAGGTCTGAGGAACTTGATGTTGCAAAATCATACATATTGTACAGAGCAGAAAGGTCGCAAGAACGAAAAAAGGAAGAGGTAAATATTGATTTACCAAATACACCGAACATAAATATCAAGAAAAGCGATGGCTCTCTAGTGCCTCTCGATGTTCAAAAGGTTGCAAGTTTGATAAACGACGCTTGTGATGGCTTGGATGAGGTATCTATGAACGAAGTTCTAGATGAGGCTCTAAAAAATCTCTATGATGGCGTTTCGATTTCAGATATGAGAACCAGCCTTGTAATGTCAGCAAGAACAAAAGTTGAGAAAGAGCCTAATTATTCATATGTGACAGCAAGAATTCTAATGGATCAAATTAGAAGTGAAGCACTAAATTTTTTAGGTGTTGCTGAAGAATCAACCTATCAAGAAATGGAAAAAAATTATTCAAAAGCTTTTGAGGCTTATATCGATAAGGGAATTGAACTTGATATTTTAAATCCGGAACTAAAGGAATTCGATCTTGAAAAATTGGGGAGAGCAATTGACTATACAAGAGATAATCAATTTACATACCTTGGTCTGCAGACACTATACGACAGATACTTTATACATTGTGATGATGTTAGATATGAGCTGCCGCAAGTATTTTTTATGAGGGTCTCAATGGGTTTATCATTGGAAGAAGATAACAGAGAGGAAAGAGCAATAGAATTTTATAACCTTCTATCAAGTTTTGATTATATGAGCTCAACACCTACCCTGTTTAACTCTGGGACGAAAAGACCACAACTATCATCTTGCTATTTAACTACAATTCCAGATGACCTTGATGGCATCTTTTCAGCAATGAAAGATAACGCTTTGTTATCAAAGTGGGCTGGAGGATTAGGAAATGATTGGACACCGGTTAGAGCAATGAACTCATACATAAAAGGAACGAATGGAAAGAGTCAAGGAGTTGTTCCGTTTCTTAAAGTTGCCAATGATACAGCTGTAGCAGTCAATCAAGGTGGAAAAAGAAAAGGTGCAATGTGTGGTTATTTAGAAACATGGCATCTTGATATCGAGGAGTTTCTTGAGCTAAGAAAAAATACTGGCGATGAAAGAAGAAGAACACATGATATGAATACAGCAAATTGGGTTCCTGATTTATTTATGAAAAGAGTTGAAAAGGATGAAAATTGGACACTTTTTTCACCAGGAGAAACTCCGGATCTACACGATCTAATAGGTAAAGCTTTTGAAGAAAAATATGTAGAGTATGAGAAAAAAGCAGAAAGTGGCGAAATTAATCAATCAAAATCGGTGCCAGCAAAGGAATTATGGAGAAAGATGCTTACAATGCTGTTTGAAACAGGCCACCCATGGATAACATTTAAAGATGCATGTAATTTAAGATCTCCACAACAACACACTGGTGTAATTCACTCATCAAATTTATGCACCGAGATCACGTTAAATACAAGCGCAGATAAAGAAATCGCAGTATGTAATTTAGGTTCTGTGAATCTTGCTAATCACATGAAGAATGGTAAGTTGGATGAAGAAAAAGTTAAACAAACAGTGTCAACAGCAATTAGAATGCTCGATAATGTAATTAACATAAACTACTATTCTGTAGATACTGCAAAAAACTCTAATTTTAAACATAGGCCAATAGGACTTGGTCTCATGGGCTTTCAAGATGCCTTATACCTTCAGGATATACCATACTGCAGTGAGGAGGCGGTTGAATTTGCAGATAGAAGCATGGAACTAATAAGCTATAGCGCAATTCATGCATCAACAGAGCTTGCAAAAGAAAGAGGTGCTTATGAGAGCTTTGAAGGCTCTCTTTGGAGTAAAGGTATTCTGCCGAAAGATTCTATTGATATTCTTGAAGAAAACAGAGGAAAAGAGTTTATAAAAGTTGATAAATCTCAAACATTAGATTGGGACACGCTTAGAAAAAAAGTTATAAAAGACGGAATGAGAAACTCAAATGTTATGGCGATAGCACCCACTGCAACAATTTCAAACATTACAGGCGTTACACAATCGATTGAGCCAACATATCAAAATCTATATGTGAAATCTAATTTGTCAGGTGAGTTTACTATTGTAAATCCACACCTGGTAAGAAAATTGAAAGATTTAGGTCTCTGGGATGATGTAATGATCAATGACCTAAAATATTTTGAGGGAAGCTTATCAGAAATATCCAGAATACCTGACAATATAAAAAAACTGTTTTCAACTGCTTTTGAAATTGAGCCAAGATATATTGTTGAATCAGCAAGTAGAAGACAAAAATGGATTGATCAAGCTCAATCACTAAATCTGTATATAGGAAATGCGGACGGTAAAAAGTTAGATATTACATACAGAATGGCATGGTACTCAGGTCTTAAAACAACATACTATTTAAGATCGATTGCTGCAACATCGACAGAAAAATCAACTGTACAACAAGGAAAACTAAACGCAGTTAGCGCTGATACAAGTCAGTCATCTGCTCAAGAATTGGGGGCCCCTGCTCCAATTCCTGATGCTTGCTCTCTGGATGATCCAGATTGCGAAGCATGCCAATAAATAAAGGAGAAATAATATGCTAAATTGGGATGATTACGGAAAAGAGGAAAATACAACTCCTCAGGCAACACCGGAAGTAAATAACGAAGTCGTGAAACAGACTGCAGAAGCAGTTGCACAAGAAAAACCACCTGTACAAAATTCAGTACAGACAGAAACTCTGCAAACAAATACAAATATTGGTGAGGGTTCAAGAGCTGAAGCTGCAAGAAAGGCAGTAAATGAAATAGATGAAGCTGCAGGAAACGAAGAGCTTGATGAAATGATGGCAAATGCTGGTAGAGTTCAGGTTGATCAAAAAATGATGATTAATTGTAAGGCTGATCTCAATCAATTAGTACCTTTCAAGTATGACTGGGCATGGCAAAAATATCTTGATGGAAGTGCTAATCATTGGATGCCACAAGAAATTAATATGACAAATGATATCGTCCTATGGAAATCTGAAGACGGTCTTACTGAAGATGAAAGAGTCATTGTAAAAAGAAATTTAGGTTTCTTTTCAACAGCAGATTCTTTAGTTGCTAATAATCTTGTGCTTGCTTTATATAGATTAATTACAAATCCTGAATGTAGACAATATATTCTTAGACAAAGTCTTGAGGAAGCAATACATACTCATGCATACCAGTATTGCATTGAATCATTAGGTATGGATGAAGGTGAAATATTCAATATGTACAGAGAGGTTCCTTGTGTAGCAAGAAAAGCTTCATGGGGTCTCAAGTATACACAAGAAATATCTGACCCTGATTTTAAAACTGGAACTGAGGAAACCGATAAACAATTACTTAAAAATTTAATTGCCTTTTATTGTGTTCTAGAAGGTATTTTCTTTTACTGTGGTTTTACACAAATACTCTCAATGGGAAGAAGAAATAAGATGACTGGAACAGCCGAACAATTTCAATATATATTGAGAGATGAATCGATGCATGTTAATTTCGGTATTGATGTAATAAATCAAATAAAAATAGAAAATCCTAATCTTTGGGATGATCAAATGAAATCAGATGCTGCACAAATGATTCTTGAAGGAACAGAGTTAGAAATTCAGTACGCAAGAGACACTATGCCAAGAGGTGTACTTGGAATGAATGCTGCAATGATGGAAGAGTACTTAAAATTCATTGCAAATAGAAGACTTACGCAACTTGGTCTAGATGAAGAGTTCACTGGTGTTAGTAATCCATTCCCATGGATGTCAGAAATAATTGATTTAAGAAAAGAGAAGAACTTCTTTGAAACAAGGGTTACTGAGTATCAAGTTGGTGGTGCTTTAAACTGGGAATAAGGTTTGAAGATATATTCAAGCCCTGTTGCTCCCAGTCCAAGAAAAGTAATAATATTTATTGCTGAAAAAGGTATAAAAGATATAGAAATTGAAAACCTTGATCTTGGAAAACTAGAACATAAAACAGCTCACTATAAAAAAATCGCACCTAATTCGAGAGTTCCTGCTCTCGAGTTAGATGATGGTCAAATTATTTTGGAAACAACAGCGATATGTAGATACCTTGAATGTATCTATCCTGAGCCAAATATGTTTGGATCAAGCTCCATGGAAATTGCTCAAATAGAAATGTGGTATTCAAGGATTTCATTTGAATTAATGATGCCGTTAATGCACGGATTTAGGCACACACATCCACATATGGCTCAATTAGAAAATCAAAATAATGAGTTTGGAATTTCACAAAGAGAACTTGCCATCAAATCACTAAAATATTACGAGGAGATTATATTAGATAAAGATTTTATTTCTTGTAATAAATTTACATATGCTGATATTCAAATGGTTACCTCTCTTCAATTTCTTGTAAGGCTGAATAGGATAGATATCTTAGATTATCCTAATTTAGATAGTTATATTAAAAATATAGCGGCAAGACCTAGCTTTCTTTCTAATTAGTTATTAATTAATTCAAAAAACTTAAGAGTTTGCTCCCCTCCATTTTGAAGAGCTCTAGCATTAGTCATGTCTGAAATTTTATCCCAGCTAGCGTGAATATTTTCAGGAGTCATGTCCTCACCCATGCCAAGTGATACTCCCATGGTTTCGTGAATAAATATTCTTGAGAATACACCGGCTCCAGCCGCCATGATTGCACCATTCGGAGCATGTTCGCTAGAAAGATATATTACAGCAGGAGTAACAAATTCTGGTTGTAAATTCTTTCCAAAATCCTCAGGTATTAGTCCTTCAGTCATTCTGGTGTATGCAACAGGCGTTATAGAATTTGTGAATATATTTTTGTTTTGGCCTTCTAACTTAAGCGTGTTCATAAGTCCAACCATTGCCATTTTTGCCGAGCCATAGTTAGTCTGACCAAAATTACCAAAAACTCCACTTGATGAGCTTGTAAAAATAATTCTTCCATATTCTTGTTCTCTCATAATTGGAAAAACAGAATGAGTACAATTTAAAGTACCCTGAAAATGAACATCCATAACGACATTAAAATCATCTATTGTTACTTTATGAAAGCTTTTATCCCTAAGAATTCCTGCATTATTTACAAGAATATCTATTCTGCCCCACTTCGTCATTGTCTGCTCAACCATTGCCTGGATTGCATCTAAATCGGTAACACTTGCACCATTAGATATCGCTTCTCCACCGTTAGATTTGATTTGCTCAACTACCTCCTCAGCTGCACTACTTGCTCCACTTCCATCAACGCTTCCTCCGAGATCATTAACAACGACCTTAGCTCCTCTTTTTGCAAGTTCAAGGGCATGTTGTTTTCCAATACCTCCTCCAGCACCGGTTACTATTGCAACCCTATCATCAAATCTTATGCTCATTTGTTAACTCCAATTAATAGACTATTTAATTTTCCTATATTTTAATCAAAAAAAAACTCATTTACTATGAAATAAAAATAAGGATTAGATCTAAATTTAGGAATATAATTACTATCATTAATAATTTATTTTAAGGAAAGAAAATGAGCTCTTCAGTAAAAGTAGTTGTAACAGGAGCAGCTGGACAAATTGCGTATTCATTGATACCAAGACTGGTTGATGGAAAAACATTTGGTAACAGAAAAGTTGATCTCTCTCTTGTAGAAATACCACAGGTAGTCAGCAAACTTGAAGGTTTAGTGATGGAGTTAGAAGACTCATATTTCCCAAATATGGGCACAGTAAGCTATACAGATGATTTTAAAGAGGCATCTAAAGACGCTGACTGGTTTTTGTTAGTTGGGAGCATCCCAAGAGGCATAGTCTATAACGGTAAAAAAATTGAAGAAAGGTCTGATTTGTTGAGTATAAATGGTGGAATCTTTGTTGATCAAGGTCAAGCAATTGGCAGTTATGGAAAAATGGATGCAAAGATTCTAGTTGTAGGAAATCCCGCAAATACAAATGCTTTTATAGGTAAAAATGCCGCAAAAAATAATTCGCAATTGTGGATGGCTATGACAATGCTGGACTCTAATAGAGCTAAATCAATTATTTCAAAAAAAACAAATAGCAATATTTCAGACATAAAGAATATGATTATATGGGGTAATCATAGCCCTACAATGTATCCCGATGCTGAAAATGTGATAATTAATGGTTCTCTTGGCAGCATATTTCTCAATGATCAATGCTGGATTGAAGAAAGCTTTATTCCATCTGTTCAACAAAGAGGAAAAGCTGTGATAGATGCAAGAGGTGCATCCTCTGCAACATCAGCTGCAAAAGCTGCTATAGATACAGTCATAGCATGCGAACAACCAACTGAGTCTGGTTTTTGCTTCAGCGCAGCCATAACAAGTGATGGGTCTTATGATATTCCAGAAGGTTTAATTTGTGGTTTTCCATTAATCAGATTGGATAATGGTGCTATTGAAATCAAACGAGATTTATCACTTTCAGAATTTGCAAAAGAAAAAATAAATCTTTCTATTGAAGAACTATTAGCTGAAAAAGAAGCAGTAGAACATCTTATGAAATGATTAAAAAAGAAAAGATACTTCATAGTTATATATTTAACATTGTTGAGGATGAAAAACCAAAAGAATTAATAATTATTACCAAACAAGATGTTTCAAAACTAATCAAAAGACTTGAGAAATCTAAAATTCATAATATAAATATTTTTCCTAATATTAAAAAAGAATACAAAGATAATTGCGATCTTTTTTTCGTACTAGAAGATATTAAAGTTTCTGATATTGATGTGGGAATTATTAAAAACTTATTGAGTCAAAAAATTGTTATATTCAATGATTTTAAAAATGATATAAAAATTGATGAAATGATGATTAAGCTTGGTTTTCAAACTGAATTAAGAGATCAAAATAATAAACTTAAATGTTACTCATATAATTTAAAAACTTATAACAATAAAAGAACATGGAATAATTCAAAAGGATGGGCAAATCCTGAAAATTTTGACAAATTTAGATGGTAATAACCGAGTTTTAAATAAAATTTAGGATTTTAATTGAGGAAATAAAAGAACATCTCTTATTGATGACTGATTTGTTAACAACATAACTAACCTATCAACACCCAATCCCACACCAACAGCCGGAGGCATTCCATGCTCTAATGCAGTAATATAATCTTGGTCATAATCCATTGCTTCTCTATCTCCTGAATTCTTTGCTGCAACTTGATCTTCAAATCTGGATGCCTGGTCATCAGGATCATTTAATTCACAAAAACCATTTGCAAACTCTTTGCCTCCAACAAAAAGTTCAAATCTATCAGCAAAGTCAGGATTTTCTTCATTTCTTCTTGATAAAGGCGAGACTTCAACAGGGTATTCAGTTACAAAAGTAGGATCTATAAGTTTAGATTCAACTGTCTCTTCAAAAATCTCAAGCAATAATCTGCCACATCCCCATCCTTCTTCAACCTTTATTTTTTTATTGTTTAAAAAACTAACTAATTTTTTTTCATCTTTTAGATCAGATTCCGATAAATCTGAATTGTGATTAAGGACTAAGTTTGTAAGAGTTGATTGATTAAATTTTTTCAGATTTATTGAAATGCCGTCCCACTCAATCACATCATTACATTCTGCTGCAGATGCCGCATTGGTTATTATATCTCTTGTGAGATCCATCTGATCTTGCATGGATGCATATGCCTGATACCATTCCATCATAGTAAATTCTGGATTGTGTTTCGTAGACAAGCCTTCATTTCTGAAACTTCTATTAATTTCAAAAACTTTGTCAAATCCTCCAACCAATAACCTTTTTAAATAAAGCTCAGGCGCTATTCTTAGAAATAAGTCTTGTCCTAGAGCATTATGCTGAGTAACGAATGGTCTAGCCACAGCGCCTCCAGCAAGAGGATGCATCATTGGAGTTTCAACCTCTAAATAGCCACACTCATTCATTTTCTTCCTCATTGAATCAATTATTTTTGTTCTCTTTATAAAGACCTGTTTTGTTTCGTTGTTTGTCATTAAGTCAAGATATCTTTGTCTATATCTTGCTTCTATGTCTGTTAAACCTTTAAATTTTTCAGGCATTGGTCTTAATGATTTTGTGATCATTTCAAGATCCCAAACATCTATAGTTAGTTCGTCTGTCTTAGTTTTGAACAATGATCCTGACACACCAACAATATCTCCAAGATCCCAGGTTTTAAAATCCTCATATACAGACTCGTCAACATTATTTTTTGTTACATAAATTTGTATGTCACCAGACGCATCTCTTAAGGTCGCAAAGCTTGCATTACCCATTACTCTTTTAAGAACAATACGTCCTGCTACAGAGATATTTTTAATATTTTCTTTGACTAACTCTTCTTTTGTAAACATCCCATAATCTTTATGTAATTTCTGAGCATTATCGGATGGTTTAAAAGAGTTTCCGTAGGCATTGCCCTTATTTCGAAGCTGTTCTAATTTTTTTCTTCTTTCTTCTATTAAGGCTTTTTCGCCACTTGAATTATCTTTTTCCATTTAAACGCCTGCTTTTAGAGATGATTTCATAAAATCATCCAAATCTCCATTTAAAACTGCATTTGTATTGCCTGTTTCAAAATTTGTTCTTAAATCCTTTATCCTTGATTGATCCAATACATAGGATCTTATCTGACTTCCCCATCCTATATCTGATTTGCTATCCTCAAGAATCTGCTGTTCTTCGTTTTGTTTTTGTAATTCTAACTCGTAAAGCTTAGATTTTAATTGTTTTAATGCATTTTCTTTATTTTTATGCTGAGATCTGTCACTTTGTGATTGAGCAACTATCCCTGAAGGAATATGAGTAAGCCTTACAGCTGAATCAGTTTTATTAACATGCTGACCTCCAGCTCCTGAAGCTCTATATGTATCAATTCGTAAATCAGCTTTATTTAAAACAACTTCAATTGAGTCATCTATCTCAGGAGAAATAAAAACAGATGCAAAAGATGTATGTCTTCTATTTCCTGAATCAAATGGAGATTTTCTTACTAGTCTATGTATGCCTGTTTCTGTTCTAAGCCAGCCATATGCATAATCACCCTCCACATGAAGTGAGGCCGATTTTATGCCAGCTACTTCACCATAAGAAATCTCAGCCAGTTCAACAGAAAAATTTCTGCTTTCAGCCCATTTTGTATACATTCTTAATAGCATTTCAGCCCAATCTTGAGCCTCTGTACCCCCTGAACCAGATTGAATTTCAATAAAAGCTGATGATGGGTCCATTTTATTTTTAAACATCTTGCTAAATTCGAGCTCTTCTATAGATGATCTTAGTTGATTTGTTTCATTTAATATTTCTTCAAGAGAACTATCATCATTTTCTTCAATAGAAACGTCTAATAACAATATTGAATCAGATAATTTATTTTCTACATCTTGATATGACGCTAAAACTTTTTCTAAAGATGTTTTTTCTTTACTAAGTCTTTGAGACAGATCTAAATTTGACCATACCTCTTCTTTTGAAAGCTGAATTTCAATTTCGCCTAATTGTTTTGATTTTTGATCAATTAGTAACACATTAGTTTTAATTTCCTGAAGTCTCTCCTCAAGCTCAGATAATAATAATTTCAATTCTTGGGTATCCAATTAATTATTCTCTTTAATAAAATTAAAAATTGACTTGTCATTTTTTGATAGTCTATAAATGACTTCTTTTTTATTTAAAATATTTTTTAGGTTATTTGGCAGTTCTTTTAAATAAATCTCTGCGTCTTTAAGTGCGGATGGAAATTTAGCTGGATGTGCTGTTGCTAAAATTGTTGTTTTATTATTTAAATTATTTTTCAGATTTAATGCTGCATCTGCTGCAACAGCTGTGTGAGGATCCATTACATAATCAAATTTATCAGAAAAAAATTTCATGCAATTTACTGTAGATTTATCATCTACGCTATAACTAGCAAACAATCGAGAAGATTTTTCCCAATTATTAACTCTTATTTTCATATTTTTCTTTGGAAATTCAGAGTAAAGCTCTGCACATGATTCAGAATCACGATTTAGATAAAAATCATATATCAATCTTTCAAAGTTGCTAGCAATACTTATATCCATACTTGGGGATATTGTTTCAGTTACAGCTAATTTTGAATAATCATTTTTCTTAAAAAATCTATCTAAAATGTCATTAGAATTAACTGCTACTATAATTTTTGAAAGTGGCATGCCCATTTTTGATGCAGCATAACATGCAAATACATTGCCAAAATTTCCAGTAGGGACAGAAAAGTTTAATGGTTGTGAAAAATTATTAATTTTTAAAGATGCATAAAAGTAATAACAAATTTGACCTATAATTCTCACCCAGTTTATTGAATTAACTGCTAACAGATATTGATTACTTTTTAAAAAAGATCTCTCTTTAAATCCTTTTTTTACAATATCCTGACAATCATCAAAAGTGCCATCTACAATTATCGGAAAGACATTTGAACTATTAGTGGTTGTCATTTGTCTTCTTTGTATTTCTGACATATTCCCTTCTGGAATTAATATAAAGCTCTTTATACTATTAAAGTTTTTACATGCATCAATTGCAGCTGAACCAGTATCCCCGGAGGTTGCTCCAAACACAATTGCTGTTTTATTCTTATTTTCTAAAGTTTTGTTGAAAAAAGCTGCAGCTAGTTGAAGTCCAAAGTCTTTAAATGCAGATGTTGGCCCATGAAATAATTCTAAAATTGATATAGAAGGATCAATGTCTATAACTTTTAATAGATCTTTTTCATCAAAATCATGCCATGTATCATCTAGTATTTCTTCAATATCTTCATTTGAAAATGAGGATCCTGTAAATTTTGGAACAACATGTTTTGCTACATCTATAAAATTATCAGCATTTTTTAGAGTATCCAGATCAATCTGAGGCCATTCATCTGGCATAAATAAACCTCCATCTGAAGCCAATCCTTGAAGCAGAACCTCTTCAAAATTTTTATTTTTATCTTTACCTCTTGTGCTATGAAAAAACATTTTAAGATTCTATTCTTATAGACTTGATATCTTCGATATATTCAAGATCGCTTAATTTTTTTGTAAAACTATATTTATCAGTTTCTTTTATAAGCCCTGTGATTATGAAAAGCGAATATGAACTTTTATACATTTTTTTTGAAATTGATTTTATTGTAAAGTTTGATTTTTGAAATAGCTCCTTAATTGAGTGCTCTTCATCAACATCACTTTTAACCTTAATATGAAAGTAATTTTTAAAAGATAAATTTTCTATTGATATAGATTCTTTATTATTTTTATGTTCTGTATAGTTTTGATCTTCAGAACCATTGATTGAATTAGCAATACAAACTAAATCTGATATTATTCCAGAGGCTGTAGATTCCTGTCCTGCACCAGATCCAGCAACATGCAACGTGCCAAGTAAATCGGTTTCAATTTCAATACCATTTCTTACGCCTTTCAAATTTGCTAGATAGTTATTTTTATCAATTATTACTGGATGAACTCTTAAATCAATGGTGTTCTCTAATTCGGATGCTATAGCAAGATGTTTAATTGAATAATTTTGTTCGGAAGCAAATTTAAAGTCTTCTGAATCAATTTTAGTAATACCCTCAATATGAAATTCTTCTGGGGGTAGTTTAGTTCCAAATGCAAGTGAAGATAAAATCCCAATTTTGTGAGCAGCATCCAAACCATCAATATCAAATGATGGATCAGGCTCTGCATAACCCTCGCTTTGTGCCAAAGAGAGAGTTGATTCGAACTCTTCCCCCTCTTCCATTTGAGATAAGATAAAATTTGATGTTCCATTTAACATACCAGAAATCTTTGAAACCTTATTTGCAGCAAGTTCCTCTTTCAACATTTTAATTATCGGTGTGCCCGCACATACAGATGATTCAAATAAAACATTTACATTATTTTTTTTAGCTAATGTAAATATTTCATCGCCATGATGATAAAGAACTGCTTTATTTGCTGTTACAACATGAATTCCTTTGCTAATGGCTTTTAAAATTAATTCACGTGCAGTACTGATTCCCCCAATAAGTTCAACAAGGACGTCAATATCGTGATCTAAAACATCAAAGATATTTCTTTCCACAAGAATATCTTCTGGATCACATTTTGGATTATCTTTTCTTGCTCCAATAACAACAATATCAACATTAATATTAGTATTAATGTAGAGTTCATTGGAGTTACTTTTTAAAATTTTATAAAGTCCAGTAGCAACATTTCCCCATCCACAAATACCAATTTTTAGATTTTTCATAATTTATCCCCCAAGCTTTTCCAATAATTCTTTTGGTGGATAGTATCCTGGAAAGAGTTCACCTTTTTCTGTAATTATTGCGGGAGTCCCGGTTATGCCAATTTTTTTCCCAATGCTGTAGTGTTTAGCAATAGGTTGAGTATCACAGAAATTTGGAGCTAAATTTTTGTCTTTCTTTAGTATAGTAATTGATGATTTGGGATCCTCTGAGCACCACGCACTAACCATTTTTGTAAATGATTCTGTGCCTATTCCTGATCTAGGAAATGCAGCATAGTTGATTGAAATGCCTAGATTATTATATTCTTGAATCTGATTGTGTAATTTCCTACAGTATCCACAATCAACGTCAGTAAAAATAGTAATTAAATATTTTTCTTGACGTGATTGGAATGAAATTAATTCATTGCTTTCAATATTTTTCAAGACTGAAAGCCTCTTTTGAAGAATCTCTTTGTTTGTTAAATTTTCAATTTTGGATGTACCAATTTTAAACATTTCACCGTAAATAAAATAATTACCATCACTTGAAACATACAATGGCTGAATATCTCCATAATAAACTTTAAAGATTCCAGGAAAATCTGACTTTTCTATTGATTCAATTGTTGAGCTTGGAGGTAAGATTTTTAATATTTTTTCTTCAATTTGTTCTTCATTTGCATAGACGATAAAAGATAAAGTGAATATAAGAATTATTATAGTTTTACTATTCATATTAACCCCTTGGATGATGTTTTTTTAAAACATCTCCTAACCTTTGCTTTGCTATATGAGTATATATTTGAGTTGTTGATAAGTCACTATGGCCTAATAAAAGCTGAACTGATCTAAGATCAGCCCCTCTATTAAGTAGATGTGTTGCAAAAGCATGTCTTAAAGTGTGGGGTGATATTTTGTGATTTAAATTTACCCTCTTTAGATAAATCTTCATCCTTTTCCAGAATGTTATTCTAGATATTTTTGTTCCTCTATTTGATAAAAATACTTCTTTAGTATTCGACTTTGGTCTATTAGAAATGTATTCAGATAAATATTCATTTGCTGATTCGCCAAAAGGTATTAGTCTTTCTTTGGAACCTTTTCCCAAAACTTTGATGACAGATCTGTTCAAGTCTATATCTGTAATTTTTAAGTTAATTAATTCAGATATTCTCATACCAGTTGCATAAAGCATTTCAATCATTGCCTTATCTCTTCTTTCGATTTTGTTTTCAGTATTTGGGCAATCAAGAAGCTTATCAACATCTTTTTCAGAAATAGATATAGGTAATTGCTGAATCTTCTTTGGGATTACAATGTCATTAATTGGTGATGATAAGATTAACTTTTTTCCTAATAAAAATATGTAGAATGTTTTTAAGGAAGATATTTTTCTGCTTACAGAAGAACTTTTCAATCCGGAATGAAATAAAAACGCAATGTACTTATTTATAAGGGTTTCAGTAATTTCTAAGTAGCTTGAACTACTGTTTTTATTATTCCAACTAAGAAACTTTTTGATATCGTTTTGATACGAAATTAATGTATTTTTTGAGAGACCTTTTTCTATTATGAGATAATTTAAAAAAGATCTAAGATTTGGATCTTCTTCAATTAAAGATTGCATTATATTAGTCTAATCTTTCTTTAATTCTTGCAGACTTTCCAGATCTTTCTCTAAGATAGAATAACTTAGCCTGTCTTACATCACCCTTTCTTTTAACTTTAATTGATTCAATCATTGGGCTGTGAGTTTGAAATGTTCTTTCAACGCCTATCCCACTTGAAATTTTTCTCACAATGAAAGAAGAATTAAGGCCAGCTTTTTTTACACCCATTACAACACCTTCAAAAGCCTGCAATCTTGTTCTTTCGCCTTCTCTCACTCTCACTGAGACTACAAGAGTATCGCCAGGCCTGAACTCAGGAATGTCTGTTTTCATTTGTTTTGCTTCAAATTCATTAATTATTTGAGCTGGTGTCTTTTCATGGAGTGATATTTTGACTTTATTCTCTTCA
>TARA_B100001057_G_scaffold27978_1_pt1 | contig 31311 bp, 27 predicted proteins | sample TARA_B100001057 | Tara Oceans TARA_B100001057 (sample SAMEA2621839) | marine metagenome | biome: marine biome (ENVO:00000447); feature: surface water layer (ENVO:00002042); material: "saline water (ENVO:00002010), including plankton (ENVO:xxxxxxxx)" | depth 5 m
AGAGTGGTCGAATGCGCTGGTTTGCTAAACCGGTGAGGAGCTAATAGTTCCTCCACGGGTTCGAATCCCGTTCTCTCCGCCATTTTAAAACACTGAGGCTCAAGCAATTGAGCCTTTTTGTTAGCTGAGCTTCAAAGGCGTAAGCTTTGTAAACCTGCTGAGACGAGGAGGTATCATATCCCAATAATGAGGATCTTCATTGCAATTCCATCCAAACGAGAAAAGGTAAATAACATTATAATCGGTTCAACCTCAATTGGAGAGACTCAAAGGAATTAACCCGTTCGTAATCCGCCGTCTTTTCAATTTTTGGTTGCCCGGAAAGGTAAGTGATCGAGCAAACCAAGTCAGACAACTGGATAAGAAAAGTACGAACGATCAGTCGGGCATGAGGGGCCCTAAGACAAGTGTGTGCACCATTTCCGAAAGACAGATGCGGGTTGGGTTTCCGGTCGCGTCGTTTTCCGTGATTTCTTCAACAGTTTCGATTAAAAAGATTACCTTTGCCATATTTTCGATCCTTTCTGTTGGAGATTCAAATGGTGAATGTAACATATATTACATCTTGAAATCTTTTGGGTTACCAACAGTATACAATACTTTTTTATCAACTTTTCATTTTCAAAGTAAATTATATCGTACATTTTATACAGATTGAAGCCATCTATAGAAAAAATTCACGAGAGCGAAGGAAGTGCTTTCGTATGCAAAAGCTTGAAATTACCGGTGTTCGACTGCCCTTTTCATTATCACCCAGAGATCGAACTTACCCATGTTTTATCAAGTTTCGGTCAACGCATCGTGGGGGATGCCATTGACTCTTTCAAACCGGGTGACTTGGTCCTACTCGGGCCCAATCTTCCCCATCTTTATTACAATGACTCCAAAAGAAGCAAATCCTCGTCTTGGGCCCAAGCAAACATTCTCCAATTCAAGGAGGATTGTTTGGGCAAGGCTTTGGGTGAGTTTCAGGAATTGAGAGAAATAGCCGACATGATCCATCGGTCGAAACGGGGAATCCGATTTCTCGGAAAAGCAGCCAAGGAAGGCACCCTTATGCTTGAAGAATTGAAGCAAAGCAGGGGAGTAAGGCGTCTCACCTTGTTCCTTGAACTTCTCGGGACACTTGCCCAGGCAAAGGAGTCGGAAAATTTGGCAAGCATGGCTTACTGCCCCTTGCTCAATGCCAAGCATGAAGATCGAATCAATCGCTCTATCGCTTATCTGTACGAGCATCATGACGAAGAATTGCGTTTGACGAAGGTGGCGAACCTCTCGGGTATGTCCCCTGAATCATTCAGCCGTTTTTTCAAGAAGGCCACGGGAAAAACATTCATAGGCTTCTTGAACGAACTCAGGATTAGCAACGCCTGCTCGTTTATTCAGCAATCAGACCTGACGATTACAGAAATTTGTTTTGCCTGTGGATTTTCAAATATCTCGAATTTCAACCGCAGGTTCAAAAAAATCAAGAATATGACTCCAGCCGAGTACAGGAAAAAGTCGCTCATTGGTTCTGTCTAGAACAAGACCAAGCTGGCGTTCGTAAAGAGGTCTAATCCAAGGAGGCTCAGTTCCCGATCAGGGACTGGAGCATTTCCGCGTTTTTCTTGGCCAAGGCATCCCCCCTGTCGGAGGCAAGGGTAAACCACTGAAAAGCCTTGTTGTTATCTTTGAGGGCACCCTTGCCACGCAGGTACATAATCCCAAGATATCTTGCCGACTCCGCGTCGCCGGCATTGGCGGATTCGGTAAAGAGGCGCATCGATTTCTCATAATCAAGAACGGCAGCTCTGCCGAAATAATGTTTTTTGGCCAATTCTCTTTTTTGCTCCGGACTTGCAGGTGATGAAGGGCTTGCCGATGCCGGCAAGGCGGGAGGAACGGGTGGAGTGTTCGCTAGAGGAGAATAGACGGAGGGCGGAGGCCCTGGAGTTTTTTGGGGGCCGTAGGAAGAAGGCAAACCCGGTGAAAGGTTCGCTTGGGGCGGAAGGGAAGAATTGGTTCTTGATGGGCTGGGCGGTGGAGGAGGTGGCGGAATACCATCGACAGGGGAAGGCACCTGAGGCACGGGAGATGGAACTTGGTCCGGAGGAATCGTCCCCCCCCCTGCCAAAAGCTGTTCATAGGCGGCTATTTTCTCAAGCGCCTGAGTTTCCATTTGATCCATGGCCAAACGGGCATAACGAAGGGCCAAGTCGATCTTGACTGGACCCGCTTCCCCATAAGCATGAAAATCGGCAACCGTTAGTTGAGAGATTGCATGCCCACGGTCAGCTGCGGCCTGATAATGAACAAGCGCCATCTTAGGGTCGGCCTGAACCCCAATACCTTGGTAGTAAAACCTACCTAAATAATGATTCGCCGAAGGCATGTTTCCCTTTGCCGCTTCTCTCAGCAGGCTAATTCCCCCGGACAAATCTTTCTTGATACCAAATTCTTCGTTGCCGACCAGGTGGGCCTTGATAAGAGCAAATTCGACGCTTGCCGGCCCATAACCGGCACGGGAGGCGATTGAATAATGCTCCGCCGCGAACTCCAAATCAGGAACAAGCGAAGGCCTGACCTCGTCGGAGGTGAAAATTTCGGCCAAGGCGTAGGATGCGACCGGATCACCGGAGGCGGCGGCTTTGATCATTCTTCCATCTCGATCCTGAAAGGCTTTCAAGTAATAACGTCCAATGTCCTGCTGTTCCAATCCATCAGCTCGAAATCGAGCAAGGAAACCGAGGGCAAAATGACCAAGCCAATGATTGGCTTGTGAAGAAAGAGCCGCCCATCTACTGGCTTTCGAGATCGAAACATCCGTACCCTTGTCTCCATGAGCATAAACCAAAGACAAAAAACCTTGAGCATATGAGTCTCTCGCTTCAGCTGCTGCCTGAACGTCTTTCAAAGAGAGATTCAACCACCTCGTACCTTCGCTCGCATAATGGGCTTGATTAAGCGCGAAAATGCAAAGAAAGTAAAATGGCACCTTGAAAATACCCATTCTCATGATCCACTACTTATTACTCGAATGGATAAGTCTTGCAAGAGCGCAATGAGACAAACCTTCCCAAAAGTCAGATCCCGCAAACCCCATCGGTTGATTATCTCAACCGTTATTCAAACACTTAGCACCACCTCAATTGACTGAACCCGATAATCCGATCTCCACTCTTCGCAACCCCGGAAGAGAGACTATCAGACAATTCGTTATTTATGCGGAAAACAAAGTCGGGTGGCTCAACGACTTCATAGAGATGCTCTTGACGGAAGACATTCACGTAATGGCGATTTCGGTCCTCGATACCACTGATTCGGCAGTTATTCGATTAATACCTAATTATCCGAAGGAAACTGCAAGGTTACTCAAGTCGCGCTCCATCAGCTTTACGGAAAGAAAGGTTTTGGCCGTAGAATTGGAGGGACAGAATTCTCTTCAAAGCATTACCCAATCTCTTTTGCATGCTGAAATTAACATCCACTACGTCTATCCCTTTCTTTATCAACCCAACCAAAAACCCGTCTTGGCTATCGCAATGGAAGATGACGACACGGCTGAAGAAGCCTTGGTCAAACACCATTTGAGAATTTTGTCGCAAGAAGACTTTGCCCGCTAGGTTCAATAAAGAAGGTAGGGACTGACGCGACTTCTGAAACTCGAAGCATCTTTTTCCCACTCGACCAAGAAAGGGGCGGGGTCGATCTTACCTCCTTTGCTCAACAATTCTTCCCACCACCAGCTCGAACCAACGTGTTTGTTGAAAAGCCCAGCCTGCGAATCCTTGGCCTGAGGAAAGGGACTGGGGGACTGCCAAAGAGCTGAAAGTTTCATCATGTAAAAAGGGAGGGAAGTCGGTTTCCATGCCCTCCAATCACTGACGACCAAATATACGCCCCTGACGTCCTTACCCGAGGAATTGCGCAATGTCTTGATTTGGTATGAAAGTCCGGGAAGACGAAAGGATTCAAGAGCCCCCTTTACTTCTTCGGGAGATTTACCCTCATAGGTAAGAAATCGGAAAGGATGCTTGGTTCCAATGCCGTGCTTGAAGCGGCCCATCTGAGCACCAAGTCCTGTCATAGGGTAACCGGCTACCGAATCGAGAGTCGGAATATTGGGGGAAGTGGGATGCCAAACCAAACCCGTTTCCGGCCAAGTCATGTTTCTTTTCCATCCAATCATGGGAACGATGGAAAGTTTTCCTTTTTTCCGAAAGGCGGTGGAGGTCTTAAGCACGCCTTCGCTTTTCTTCGACCACAATGCTATTTCCCCAATGGTCATACCATGAACGAAAGGCATCCGGAAGGCTCCTACGTAACTCATCCATTTTTCGTCCATCGGTGGACCGGCCACCTTCCGTCCACCCAAAGGATTGGGGCGATCCAGAACGACCACTTCGACTCCTGACTCGAAACAAGCCTCCATGACGTATCTCATGCAAGAGACGTAAGTGTAACAGCGTACGCCCACATCCTGGAGGTCAATCACGAGGCAATCCAAACCTGCTAGCATCTTGGAGGTAGGTTTACGAAATTTACCGTACAGTGAATATACGGGAAGACCGGTTCGGACGTCTATCTTGTCGTCCACCGGAACCGAGGCCTTCTCGTCTCCGTAAATACCGTGTTCAGGACCGAACAAGGAAACCAGGTTCACCTCTCTTGAGCGGAAGAGAACACCGACCGTACTTTGCCCCCTGCCATTTTTACCTGCCGGATGGGTCAGCAAACCACACCGCTTGCCCTTCAGAATTTCAAACCCGGTCTCTTCCAGGTAGTCGACTCCCAGTTGTATCGAAGGTTTACCCGTCAAGCCAAGAGCACCGAAACAAAGAAAGCTCAACGAAAACTGGATAAGACAAAAAGGCGCGGATTTGATATTCAACTTCATATTCAATGGCTTGACTTGGTTGGCGACTTGTAAAGCTTGGCCAATCCTTTGTAAAGAAAGACCGACAAAACACCGAGGGAAATCCCCAATATAGAACCTCCCAAAAACATGGGTGGAAAAGTATCCAACAGGGTACCTATGCGGGATAATTCGAATTCAGCCCAATCGTAGTCAACGGTCAGTATCTCATTCCTGGGATATTCGATTGAAAGCAATTCAAGTAGCGTCAACCCGATCTCGTAGTCGGCAAAATAAATTGGCGCCAACGTGAAAGGATTCGAAACCCATTGCAAGGCGACAATCAGGGGTAAGTTCGCCCGAACTCCGAGGGCGACGAAAAAGACGATCAACATTTGAATTCCGACAATGGGCAAGAAGGCAATCCACATGCCCCAGAAAAGAGCTGAAATGATTGCATTGCCCTTGAACGACCAAAGGTAAGATCGGTTGTAAGCTATCTTCGAAAACCACTTCAAGACAGGATAACGGTGGACATTGGAACGGCGGGGCAACGGTCGCATCCATTTTTTCAAGCGACGGATGCGCTTGAATTTGGCTTTCATGTCGACTTGATCAGATTGATTTTGATCCTTGTTGGTTTCCTCACTCACCTTTTATTCGAATAATGATCTCCTATTACTTCGTCAAGTTTGCCTAGAAAAAACTCTTCCGCACGAGCGAGATTTTCTTCCAACGATAGTTCCTCCCGACCAAAGGCATGAATTTCAGCAAGGGGATTTTCCTCCTGGAAACGGGACGCTGCATCCGCCTGAACGGATCCGGCTAGCAATACACATCTTTTGTCGAGTTTCGTTGCCTTGCGTAGAATTTCGCATGGAGCCTTCCCCTGAAGTGAGGTCTCGTCGAAGCGTCCTTCTCCGGTTAACACAAGGTCACTTCGATTGATTGCCGATTCAAGATCAAACCATTTTGAGACAAGAGAAAACCCTCCGGTAAGCGAAACGTCGCAGGCCAAGGAAAGGCCGAATCCGATTCCCCCTGCCGCACCCATTCCCGGCAGTCCTCCCCTACCCTTTGCATCTGGCAAACTTTGCTCCATGAGATGGGCCATTTCAGTCATCTCTTTTTCCATTCTTGCTTTGTCTTCAATCCGAAGGCCTTTTTGAGGTCCGAATTGAAAAGTGGCCCCGTTCTCCCCAAGCAGAGGGTTTCTCACGTCGCAGGCAATTTTGAGTGGAGGAAGGGCCGCGACGTCCGAAGAATCGACCGAGTGAATCGAACCCCATGTTTCGGGTGAAGGAAAATCAATGCTTTTCCTGTTCTCATCAAAAAAACGAACGCCCAAAGACCTCAGAGCACCCAAACCCATATCATTGGTCGAACTCCCGCCAATACCTAGTAAAAATGCGCAAACACCATATTCCTTGCACTTGAGCAGGCATTGCCCTACCCCAATCGTGGATGTTTTCCAAGGGTTTCTTTCCTCCTTCTTCAAATCCGCCAATCCCACAACCGATGCCATCTCAATCAAAGCAACTTTTCCTTTTTCGGGAAGCCCGAGAAGTTCGGTCACCTCTGCTCTCAGGTTCTCGATATCAAGAAAACCAATTTGAACAAGCCGATTACGACCAAGCGAATCAAGTACTTCGACGCTTCGCATTTCGCCCCCTTTGGCCAGTGTGAGGATGGAAACAAAACCTTCACCTCCATCGGTTTGGGGAAGACTGCTAACGGAAACGTCCGGGCAATGCTTTTTTACTCGTTCATGAACCAAGGCACACATGGCCTCGGCCGAAAGGGAACCCTTGCATTTGTCAAAGGCGGCAAGTATTCGCATGCCAAATCGATTAACGAATTTCCTTACCGGTGGATTCGTCTACAACCTTGTAATTCTCTACATGGTAAGTCTCGGCCGCTTCGAAAGACAACTGAAGACCGTAGTTTCTCTCCAACCGTTCCAAAAGAGCTGAATCGGGCCCTCTCAATCTCCTCAGAGCACTCGGGTGCAGATATACTTTGAGGGTCAAATCTTCCTTGCCCTCCTCCATCCTGAAACGCCTGACCATATTTGTGACTTTTCGTTGGATCTCGATACTTACCGCCCGAGGTGATTTTACGATTCCCCGACCCGTGCAGTAAGGGCAGGCTTCATACACACCACTGGAATTGCTTTCGTCATGGCGTTGTCGAGTGATCTGCATAATCCCAAGCTGAGAGATCGGAAGAATGTTGTGCTTGGCTTTGTCGTCGGACATCGCCGATTTCATTTTGTTGAAAACTTTTCTCTGGTCGCTCTTGTTCTTCATGTCGATGAAGTCGATGATGACCAAACCACCCAAGTTTCGTAAACGCATTTGACGAGCGACTTCCGTTGCCGCTTCAACGTTTGCCTGTAGAATGAAGTTTTTTCCGTCCTTGCGATCTCCTTTGTGACTCCCTGTGTTGACGTCGATCGACACGAGAGCTTCCGTTTCCTCCATCACGATTTCACCCCCCGAAGGCAAAAGTACGCATCGCATGAAGGTTTGTTCGATTTGACGCTCCACGTTAAAGCGTTCGAAAATCGGGATCTCCTCGTCAAAAAAGGTAACCTTGGATTTTGACTTGGGAGAGATCCGTTGGATGGTCTCGATCAAATTAATGTAATCATCTTTTTTGTCGACCTGTACGCGATCAATATCGTCCGTTAGAAAATCCCTTGCAGTCAGCCCAATCAAATCGGGTTCTTCGTAAAGAAAAGCCGGACTCTTTTGAGAATTCATCTTTGCTTCGATCTCATCCCATTTTTGCAAAAGGATGTGCAAATCCCGATCAAAGAACTTTTCTGGTTTTTCTTGGCCTACCGTACGAATGATTATGCCCATGCCTTCGCGCAAGGGAAGGTTGCCGATGATGCGTTTTAACCGAGCCCGTTCCGCCTTGTCTTCAATCTTACGCGAAATGCCACATTGCCCTGAATAGGGCATGAGAACAAGAAAACGACCTGGGAGGGAAAGGTTGGTGGTGGTCCGAGGACCTTTGCTTCCAATTTGGGCCTTCGTAATCTGAACTACGATCTCCGAACCGACCGGAAAGGCACGGGGAATATCCTTTACCGATTTTGCTTCGACACGCTTGGGGTTTTTACGCTTGTTCTCGCGAACAATCTCGATCGTAGGATCATTGTTGGCTCCGGGAAGCATATCCCAGTAATGTAAAAATGCATTTTTATCCTGCCCTATGTCGACAAAGGCAGCTTTGAGACCGGCTTCGAGGTTTTGAACTTTCCCCTTGAAGATCGCTCCGACCATTCGATCCTCGTCGAGTCGTTCGACGTCGAACCCCTGAAGAATTCCATTCTCCATCATGGCTACTCTTCTCTCAAGAGCCTCCGTATTGATGATCAGTTCCTTGTAGTCCTGGTTTGGTTCGCGGCGGAAAAGAGCTTTTATTCTTTCTCGGATAGGTCTTTTCCTTTTCTTTTGTCTCGCCTTTGATGCTTCTTTGAGTTCCCCCTTGTCGATATGAAAGGGCCTAGGCTCAATCGGAGGAGATGACATATCCTCCGAAGTGGAAACGGCTTCGGGAGAGGGAGAAGAAGTACGATTTCTTCTACGCTTTGAATAGTGTGGGCGACGCTTGGTGTTTCTGGCCATTTTCCTTGGTAGTGGAGAATCCACGACCCGCATACGACGACAGAATCAAAAACGCTGATTTGAAGCAGCTCATCTGAATTCCATTCTGTGCCGATAAACGCTCTGTACCATTCCCAGCATAACGAAGCAAGTGACTAGGAAAGACCCACCGTAACTGAGAAAAGGCAGGGGCAAACCAGTGATCGGAGTGATTCCGATCGTCATGCCGACGTTGATGAAAACATGCATCATCAGCAAAACTGAAACGCCTACGGCAAGCATGGCTCCAAATCGGTCGGATGCCTTGGCTGCAACCTTCAAGCATCCGAAGATGATGATAAGGAAGGCACCTAGTGCAAGCAAGCAACCCAGCAAACCGGATTCCTCAGCCAAAACCGCGAAGATAAAGTCGTTGTGGGCGACAGCCTTGGGTAGATAACCTAACTTTGCCTGCATTCCACCGCCCAAACCCTTGCCGGATATTCCACCAGTGGCAACGGCGATCAGGGCTTGGATGCGATTCCAGTTTGCTCCGACCCCAGCGGGGTCTTCGACTTCCGGGGCAAGAAAGGTCAGTATGCGTTTACGTTGATAGTCTTTGAGTGGTAAGAGAGACGAATCCTCGTAAGCCACAATGGCTTCGGAGGGACGCGGATTCTCGAGTTTATATTGATAGTAGCGAAATACGTCATATCCGAGCAGCCCAACCATAACCACGAACACAAGGAAAGTGGTCACAAAAAAACGAGTTGGTATGCGGGCGACGTACAAGAGTGAAAATGCAATGGGTGGAAAGACCAGAGTCGATCCTAAGTCGGGTTGCAGGAAAATCAAGAACATTGGTAAACCGAAACAAGCGGAAATTTTCAAAATTCCCTTGAACGAATCACGAAAGTCGCCAATTCGAGATCGAGCCAAAATACTGGCGCCCAGGACCATGGCGGCCCATTTCGCAACCTCGGATGGTTGAACCTTGAATAAACCAAAGTCAATCCATCGACGGGCGCCGTACATTGCGGAATTGAAAAAAACCAAGCAAAGGGCCAGAACTGCCAAAAGATAAAAGACATGAGCGAACTTCATCCAGAAGTGATAATCCAAAAGCGAAACCGCCAAATACAAAGAGAATCCAATAATGCACCATAGAATCTGCATTTTCCACAGGTTTCCACCGACGTACGCCTGTGCCGAGTGGATGAAAAGAACGCTCATCGCACAAAGCGCGAGTAAACTGATGGGAGTAAACCAATCCCAACGATCCTCCTCCGCCAAATAGGCGTTGGATTCCATTTCGGCAGAAGACAAATCCTTCTTCCTAGCGTACTCCATCAATCATTCCCCACCCTCCTGAAGGCAGTCCAAAAAGGAAAACACCAACTCCTCCCATTCCTCTTCCAAGCTTTCTCGCGCCTTGATCGGCTTACGGGCTCTTCGGTACCAATAAGCTGCATTGCCCAGGTCGCCTTCAATTCGGTGGAGGTATGCATGCACCCAATCTCCCGGTTGCGACCCCGCATCCTGAGCTAAATCGTGAGCCGTATCCCAATCTCCTTTTTTGGCCCACCAGAGAGCCTGCAAGTGGACGGGAAGAGTCTCGGAAGGTTGGCCCTTTTCCTGAAGATCCCTGAGGAATTCGCTAAGGTTGTTCATCCAGAAAGAGAACTAGGAAAGTTCGTCAAAGGAATCAAGATTGGAGTCTCCTCCAACGCGTGCCAAGGGATACCGAATATTGGAATTTTCTCCTATGTTCGCGGATGACGAAGGGCATTTCTCTTTTTTCCTCAAGTTCGAAATCAGGGCTCAAGATACGACCTAACTCTTCCTCCGAATCACCCGACCCAAGCCAATTCTTTCTTGGCGTAAATTCTTCCAACCAAGTGAAAGGAGTGGTTAAGAGAAGTTGCCCCCGGGGTTTGACAAGATCAGGCAAACGTTTGAACAAAAGGTTGGGATCCGGTAGACGACAAAGCAAATTGGCGGCATGCACCACGTCAAAATAACCGAGGGCCGGATTCAATGAACAGGCATCACCGACCTCGAATTCAACCTTTCTCCTTTGATTCGAAGGGACAACTGCAACGGCTTCCTTGAACAAATCACCTTCCTCTCGAAATTGGTAGGGAAGCTCGCCTTTTTCGGCAAGTGCATTGGCCGCGTCGATAAAAGAAGCCGAATAGTCGATACCCTTGACTTTCGAGCAATGACTCGCCAACTCGAAGGTCGACCGTCCCACCGCGCAACCCAAATCCAATGCATGCGTACCCATGCCCAAGGTAGTGGGATCAATTAATTCGGAAACGGTTCTCAAGGGGAAATCTATCCCATTCGAGGGACCGCTTATCCAAGGCATCAAATCTTCTTTTGATCCGTAATGGAAAAGCAGATACTCGCCTAGTAATTGGGAGGATTCGTAAGGATTTTTCACAATAAATTCAAATTAACCGTTTTAAGTCGAAGCGTCTTCGGACAGGGCACGGAAAGTTTCCTGCAGGGAAGGGTACAAGGAACGGTAAATCGAGTAGTATTTATCATAGCAAGAACTCTCGTTACTCGGCTCGACGACTTCGGTCTGCTTTATCCATTGGTCGCAGGCATCCTCAACAGAGGCGAAAGCTCCACTTCCGACTGCAGAGAGAACGGAAGCCCCATAGGCAGCCCCTTCCAGCGCATTGACCATCGTACACCTCGAGGTAAAAACATCCGCAAGCATTTGCTTCCAAAGATTGGAACGAGTGCCTCCACCGGAAAGAACGATTTCTTTGGGATTCACCCCTAAATTTCTCATAAGCTCGAGAGAATCTTTCAAGCCGAATGATACGCCCTCAAGCACGGATCGCGTAAGATGTCTTTTTTCGTGGCGAACACTCAAGCCAATGAAGCATCCGCGAGCATGCGGATCAGGATGAGGGGTGCGTTCCCCCGAAAGGTAGGGTAAAAAAACCAGCCCCTCCGAGCCCGGTGCCACGGTTTCAGCGGCTGTAGTCAGGGAATCGTACGCATTCGGTCCGCCGTTGTCCTCTAAGTTTTGCTCCCCGGAACCAAATTGGTTTTTGTACCATTGAAAGGAACCGGCTGCCGACAGCATTACTCCCATGAGATGCCATTTACCCGGCACGGCATGACAGAAAGCATGTAACTTTCCTTTTGGTTCGACACGATATTCGTCGCTTTGCGCGAAAACCACACCGCTCGTTCCAAGTGTTGCCGAAACCATGCCCTCCCTCACGATTCCGCATCCTACTGCCTGAGCGGCTTGATCACCACCTCCTGCGATGATGGGCGTGCCTACCGGCAAACCGGTTAAGGAGGATGCTTCTTCTGAGATTTTTGCCGAAGCCTCGGTCGATTCGGTGACTTCAGGCATCCATTGAGAGGACCACCCCAAGGCATCGAGCATTTCCGAGGACCACTTGCGGTTCCCCACATCCAAGAGAGACGTGCCGGATGCATCTGAAACGTCCGTAAAGAATTCGGAGCTCAACTTGTAGCGAACGTAGTCCTTAGGCAAAACGATCTTATCGATCGAGGAGTATACTTCCGGTTCGTTGTTCTTGACCCAAAGAACCTTGGGTGCCGTAAACCCGGCCAAAACCGGATTGCCCGTAATACGAAGAATTTCACTTTGGCCAACCATCTGTGTTATTTCGTCGCATTCCCGAAAGGATCTCTGATCGTTCCACATAATGCAGGGGCGCAATACCTTGCCCTTGGAGTCCAAGGCAACCATTCCGTGCATTTGCCCAGTCAAGCCTATGGCTGCTATTTCGCTTGGATTAACTCCCTCAAGCAACGAACGGATGGCTTTGCAGGTGGCTTCCCACCAAACTTCAGGGTCTGTTTCCGCCCACAAGGGCTTGGGCGTTTGAAAGGGATACTCGGGGTTTGCGGAGCCCATGACTTCCCCATCTGCCGAAACAAGCAGGGCTTTGACCGAGGAAGTTCCTATATCTAAACCAATGTAGTACATCCTCACAAGCAACTAAAAGGAGAAGGAATTTGCAATGAGAATGCAATTTTTAGAGTACAACGCTAATAGACCGACTCAAGATTTCACCTTGACAGAAGCCATGAATTCGCAATTTTAAGAAGCCGTTGGCATGGTCAACGCAACCCAATCAATAATATTAAACCAAACAAAAGGAAACAGACGTCATGAAGACCTTTCTGACCATCTTAAGCATCCTTTCGTTGGCCCTCTTCGCCTCTTGCGGCGGTGGCGCGAGCGAAGAAGGAGAAGGCAACAGCACCGAAGAAAATTCTTCGAGCTAACTCCATATCGTTTAAGGATTTACAAAAGACCGTCCGTCAGGACGGTCTTTTTTTTGAGGGGGAGAGAAGAGCGAGGATGGACCTCTCCCCAGTAGGGGGCTTTTATAGAAAGGGTGGTAGCTTGTCGAACAATAGGCAAAGTCCGATTATAAATTAAATTTTGACAAGGAAAAGATTTCTAGATCGATTGACGGCAATCTAATTTTTCTTTGGTGGGTTCTTGTCTATTTCCTTCTCCATTGCCTTGATTTCATCCATGTCAACAAATTTGCTCTTCCCCCCGGTTAGGGCGGCAATTTCCTCGAGTGGACCCTTCGCACCAGCTGGAGCGCCGTAGCCGATAGTATAAATTTTGGTCTTGCCGCGCTTGGACTTGATTATATCCATGCCTTGGAGTTCCTTTTTAGAATTACCATCAGTCATAAAATATATGATATCAGGCTTTGGATTAAGGTAGAAAGCCCATTCGAATGAATTGTTCCATACCGTTCCAAAAGTAAGGGGAGTATCATGAACGGCCTTGATGAGCTTCTTCTTGTTCGATGGAGTGACGGGTAGCCATTTGGGGCGCTTTGGTTCGTATCCGTCAATCGGTTTCCATCCATTTTTGTTATTGTCTCCCTTCCATTTTTTGTGGAGCGCATTGGCATCCTCTCCTGCTACCCAAGTAGGTCCGGAGAAAAAGATGACGGCAACTGATCCCACTGCCGGGAGTTTTTCGATGGCTTTGCTGAGTTCGGACCTCATAACTTTGTCCCGCCCTCTCATGGAAGCCGAATAATCAATGATGAACATGATCTTGTTGGCCTTTGACTTGACGCCCATGAAACTGGAAGAGAAAGCCTTGCCAAGGACCGACATGTCCACGTTCACGCTCACATCGCCCACATTGCCCATCGGACTCAATACTACTCCCGGATCCAAGTCTCTTGTCTCAATGTCCACGACTGGTACGGAAATGTCAGAAATCGCTTGAGCTCGGAAGGTAAAGGTTTGCGTGGGTTTGGCCGATTTTTGCCTTTGCATCAGACGGACTTTTTGCTCCTGTTTTTTTGTAGAAGTGGGTTGCTTGCCGGCATCGGAAAAATCCGACCCTTGGTCTCCAGGTGGAGCTTCCCAGATAATGACGCCCCATAAAAAGACGAAAAGAAAGACGACCAAAAGCAAAGAAAGGAGTAGACTGTTCAACAACCTGAACTCCCTGAGGTATTTACCGAAAGCCCCCTCCAAGGGCTCGGATGACTGAACTACTTCAGGTTCAAATTGCTCTATCTGTGGCGAATCATCCATCGATTGGATTCGGAAAACCTCTTTGCACTAGATCTACAACTTCAGAAGAAGCTCGGTGAACTAAAATTGGGCGGGAAGGTGAATTGGGCTGTTGGGATTCATGGGTCATATGTAAATACTCTGCCCATCGCACTCGATTTTGGACAAAATCCCATTATGGCACCGAAATACAGAAAAAATAAAGGTTTTTCTTACCAAGCAGAAAAACGAGGCGCTCTCAACCAACAGGATAAATTATAAAATTTCCTTAATCAGGTGCCCGTGCACGTCCGTCAACCTCATGTCTCTACCACTAAACCTGAAAGTACTTTGGGTGTGGTCTATGCCAAGCAAATGAAGCATGGTCGCATGGAGGTCGTGGATTTCATACCGGTTCTCGACGGCTTTGTATCCGAATTCATCGGTTCTTCCGACGCTGACGCCTTTTTTTATGCCGCCTCCGGCGAACCACATGGTAAACCCAAATGGATTGTGATCGCGCCCATTGGAGCCTTGGGCAAAAGGTGTTCTGCCAAATTCGCCTCCCCAGACGATCAAGGTCGAATCCAAAAGACCCAGGCGACGAAGGTCACTGATCAGGGCGGCAATCGGCTGGTCTACGGACTTGCAATTCTTGGTGTGTCCATCCTGTAGTTTATTATGCTGATCCCATCTGTCCCCATTGCCTCCCGGACAAGTCAACTCGATGAAACGGACGCCCCGCTCAACCAAACGCCGGGCAGTCAGGCACTGAAGCCCGAAGGTTCTAGTGTTTTTAAAAGAAGAGTCCATCCCATAGGCCTTCTTGATGACTTCGGACTCGCCCTTCAGGTCCATAAGCTCGGGAACGGCGCTTTGCATGAGGAAGGCCGTTTCGTAGTTGCGTATTGCGGCTTCCACTTGAGGGTCACCATTGAGCTCGGCAAAGGCTTCTTCATCCATATTGCGGAGGAGGGACAACTTGGATTTCTGCAAATCCTCGGAAGGCTCGCGCCTGTTTATGTTGGCTACCGGCTCCGGTCGTGGAAGAAAAACCGACCCTTGATAAGTCGCGGGAAGAAAACCGGATCCGAAACAATCCAAGCCCCCCGGTGGGATCAGACCTCCGTTGAGTACAACGAACCCGGGAAGATTGCGGTTCTCCGTACCAAGACCGTATCCAAGCCAGGCACCCATGCTCGGACGGCCTTGAAAACCATTGCCCGTATGTAAAAAGTAGTTGGCGGAGGTATGCTCCGAAAAGTTCGAAGTCATGGACTTGACCATGGAAATTTCGTCAATCACGTCATCTTTGGCCAAGTGGGGAAAGAGATCGGATACCCAGGCTCCACTCTGCCCTCTTTGCTTGAATTCCCATGGACTCTTGAGGACTTTGCCAATTGAGTCGAATTGCGTGGGGGCAAGTTTTCCTATCACCTTCCTCGGATCCTGCCCGTTGTACTTCTCCAAAGCCGGCTTGTAGTCGAAAGTATCCACGTGAGAAGGTCCACCGTCCATGTAAAGGAAAATGACGTTCTTTGCCCGGGCCGGAAAATGGCATGGTTTCGGAGCGAGTGGATCCACAGAGTGGTTTGAGCTCTCTTTAGCCATTGCTCGCATGGCAACCCCGCCAAATCCCATGGCGCAAGCCTGAAGCATTGATCTTCTGCTGAGGTGTGAGTTAGTACGGAAATTTTTGCAATGCATGGCTTGTATTCTACTTCAGATAAATGAAATTCTTGGAGTTGACGAAAACATGAGCCAGATCACCCCAAACCTGTTCGTCCATTTTTCCGCGCAAGGAGGATTGGCGAGTCATGAAAGCTACGAACCGGTCAATTTTTTCAGCCTCAGGCAAAGAACCGAAAGCTTGCTCGTGCATCTTTGATATCTTTTCCTCGTTGCTGGCACTAAGTTGATGAATTTTCTTTCCCCAAAGGTTGCATTGATCAACGACGAAAGGGTCGTTCAGCAAAGCAAGGGACTGGGCGGGGACGTTGGAAACGGTTCTTCTTCCTTTGGTGCCGAAGGGAGCCGGTTGGTCGAAAGCCAACATGAAAGGGGAAAGGAAATTACGGTAAACCGAACCATAAATGCTCCGTCTTCCGCCACCGTCCGAAGGACCACTACCCCGCCCTCCACGACCCGTCATGAAGGCGGTGCGGTGAACCGCAATCGATGGGCCGAACATTTTGCGATCCAACCTCCCGGAGTGAGCGAGCAGGGAATCACGGATCGCCTCGGAGGTTATCCTCCGAACGGGCATCCGGTAAAGACCAGCATTGTTCGGATCAAGTTCAGCGATTTTCGATAGGGAATTGGTTGGGTTGGTCTTGCTCGATTGACGATAGGTGTAGGACAAAGCTATCTCACGGATCATGCGCTTGACGGACCAATCGTTTTCCACAAAATCTCCGGCAAGCCAATCGAGAAGCTCAGGGTTGTCGGGCACTTGGCCCATAGGCCCGAAATCATCCGTGGTCGGTACGATTCCGCGACCGAACATGTAGTGCCATATGCGGTTTGCCATGACCCTGGAGACCAAAGGATTGTCTTTGGCCACCAGACTTTTCGCCAAGGCCAGCCTGTCCCCTTCTTGGGCACCCAAAGCCGTCAAACTACGGCCCGTTACCTTGTCTCCCTCTTTTCGGTGACTGCCCCGAACATAAACATAACCATCATAGTCAGTTCCCCGCCCCATGGTGGTGGCGTACCTTTCTGGAGGGAGGGCTTTTTCGATCTCTTGTGCCTTTTTGCGGAATTCCACAATCGCGGATAGACCGTCCCCCCAGTCGATTAGCTTTTTTTGCTCCAGCCAATTGAGGAGATCAGCTTGCTCCTGAGAAAACTTTCCGGATTTGAAACCGGTGAAAAATTCGGCAAAGACCTCGTCCAGGTTGGACCCAAGAGTATCTTCAGGCCCCGTACCTTTGGCCAAAAGAGCCCTCAAGGAATGGAACTCATTGGGGCCGGGAGCACCTATGCTTCCAGTCCTGACCTGCTCGATTTCGACAAAAGAATTCCCCTTGCCCGTAATCTCAAGGTATCCCTTGTGCCCCTTGTACTTGTTGAGTCCACTTATCGAAAGCCAACTCAATTGCCCCTTGGTCGATACATTCTTGTGCAAGGTACCCCGGAATAGAAGCGAGTTGAACTTGGCCATGTGAAAGTTATCCAAGACCAACCGCACGAAAACCTTTTCCGCCTTCAGCCTCAGGTAAATACGGTCCTCCTCCAAAACATAGAGGGGTGACCTTAGGTTGCCGGAAAAACGGTTGGGCAAGACGGTGGCCCCAAACCGGTCGGGGGAAGAGATGAAAAAAAATGGTTTTGGGGAAAGAAATTCCGTTTTTACCTCAGGAAAGGAATGGCCGCTTACCTTCCAGCCATCGGGTAAGGAGGGGCTAGAAAAAAGGGCCAATTCACGCGTGTTCTCAACGAATTTCAGGTTCTGATCGATTCGGTCCTTCCACTCTTTGGATTCCTTGGTGAATTTTCGGTTCCACTCCCCAAGCTTGGCCTTACCGGAAAGGTTTCGGCACCATTCCAACAAGACCTCGGGATTCAAACCCCTATCTGCGGCAAGGGACTCGACTTCTTTGGAACCGGGCAAGGTGGATGGCGTCTTTCCTCCCCCGGAAAGAAGTTCATTCGCAGACTTGAGATAATCGCTCGGCTTGAAAGCGCCCAATCCGAGAGGAGCATCCGATCGCAAATCACTCAGAAGTTTTCGTGCCGACTTGGAAATCTCCCGCGTGGCCTCTTCGTGCTTTTGATCAATATCAAGAGGATATTCCTGACGCGTACTTCCTTGCATGTAGGCAGCCAAGGAGTAGTAGTCCTTATCGGAAATCGCGTCGAATTTATGATCGTGGCAACGGGCGCAACCAATGGTAAGCCCTAGAAAGGTCTTCCCGAAAACATCCAATTGGTTCTCAATACGGTCGGCATTATCCTGTTTGGGGTCGGTGGGAGCATGAACGGCCTCGTGAAAGAACCAAAAGCCCGTCCCAATGATTGATTCGTTGAATTTCTTCTCCGCGTTGAGCCTTGGTTTGGTAAGCAGATCGCCAGCGACGTGCTCGATCAAAAGTTGGTCGTAAGGCAGATCATCATTAAATGCCCGGATCAAGTAGTCGCGGTATTCATGAGGATGCTCAAGGGGGTAATCGAACTCATGCCCACAAGTCTCGGCGTAACGGACCAGATCCATCCAGTGACGAGCCCACTTTTCACCAAAATGGGGGCTGGCCAAAAGTTTGTCCACGACCTTGTTGAAGGCGTCGGGACCAGAATCGTCCAAAAAGGCAAGTATCTCAACCGGACTCGGAGGTAAACCAATCAGGTCAAAATAGACCCGCCTCATCCATGTTCTCCGGTCAGCGGGCAGAGAAGGTAAAATTCCTTTTCCCGCAAGGTTGTTCTGCACAAAAGCGTCCAAGGGTTTGCGAACGCGCTCTATGTTTGCAACGGATGGCGGAGGAGGCTTGACGATTGGCTGCCAGCACCAATGCTCATTTCTTCTTTTTTCCAAATTAAAGGAGGATCGGCTCACGGAACTTCCAAGAACAGGAATCGGTTCTTCGGGCCAATAGGCTCCATCCTCGATCCAGCGTTTGAAGTCATCGATCACCGAAACCGGCAATTTTTCCTTGGGAGGCATTTCCAAGTCAGGATTCTCATGGCTCAAAACCTCCAAGAGCAATGGCTCGAGCCCATCGATGGACTCGATGGCCGAACCGGTGTCTCCCCCCTTCTTGATCAGGCTTATGTGATCGAGCCTCAGACCGCCTTTAGTCTTATTTGCCTGAGCACTGTGGCACTCATAGCACTTTTGAGCCAAGACCGGTCTTATTTTGCTTTCGAAAAAAGCCTGTTCCTCGCCATTCAAAGCGAGAACGAAAAATGACGAAAAAAAAGTCGCCAGCCCTACGAAACGGAACTTTTTCACATTACAAAACATATTCGGTAGATGTTTCCGTATAATTTCCAAGTGTCAACCGCATGGGCTCCGAAAATTGAATTTATTTCGGATAAAGGAAAGCTCGCTTGGATGCGAGGGCAGATTGAAAAAATTGAATGCAGAAGAACACATCGTGTCTAGGAGAGGCAATAGGCGTGGTAAATAACAAACAATACAACAATATATACAAGCCTAGCTGAATTACGAATGGATATCCTTGACTATCGCATATCTATTTTTGACTTTTCAAAGCGAGCTCGTGCAACCCAAAGAGAATTATTTTTCAAAGCAAGTAACTGATGCCAGGCAAATTTTGATCGGAATTCCCAAGGGAACCGACGAAGAGTTGAATGTGGTGAGTGTTGGGTGCGAACGCTGTTTGCCGGAATTTCTGGTTGATCGCAAAACCTTTCCTCGGAATCCCAACCAACCGAAAGACATGGACTTCACAACCTTCGAATTCGTTTTGGAGGGGGAAGGAAAAGTTCAGCTTGGGGAGAAGTTTCAAGAGGTAAAGTCTGGTTCCGTTTTTAGTTACTCAAGAGGAGTACCCCATAGAATACGGAACTCGAGAAAAAAAACCATGCTGAAATATTTTCTCGTCTGCGCCCACCATTCTTCCCGGCAACCTTTTCACCTTGTTCATTCAGGGCGAGCCGGTTTTTTTAAGATAAGCTCGATTGGCGAGGTCATGGAACTATTCGAATTGATTCTAAGCAATGCGAACCTAGACTCCGAATACGCCTCTTCCATTGGCAATTCTCTGGCAAAAGCCCTGGTTTTGAAGTTGTGCGAAAAAAGCCAATCACTTCATCCACAGTGGCTCTCTTGCCTGGAACACTTATGATCGAGCCCTTCAGTTCATGAGAAAAAATTACTTTTCGCTCAAATCAATTGAGGAATTGGCAAACCAAGTAAACTTGGACGCGGCTTATTTATCGAGAATTTTTCGAAGGTTTCACAAAGACACCCCTTACAAATCCCTCATCAGATTGAAAATGGGTCACGCAGCCTCGCTCCTTCTCACCACCGATAACTTGGTCAAAAACATCGCATTCGAGCTTGGTTTCGAAAATCCCTTCCACTTCTCCAAAACCTTCAAATCGGTATACGGCGTATCGCCCGAAAATTTCGTCAAACAAAGAAGACTGGATAGAAAACCCACCTAACTTGATCGAATGAAATCATCTCACAAACCATTGATTGCGAGCATCGTCATCGAATATTGCCCTGGATGCCGGTGGCTTCTGAGGTCCTCATGGATGGCTCAGGAAATCCTCTCAACCTTCGAATCGGAAATCGACGAGGTCTGCTTACGCCCATGTCGGACGGAACCTGGACAGTTCAGAATCACCTGCGCAGACAAGATGATTTGGTGCAGAAAAAGAGACGGAGGATTTCCCGACATTAAGGTTCTCAAGCAAAAGATACGAGATATCGTGGATCCGGAAAAAGATCTCGGGCACACCGATCGCGACAGGGAAAGATAGGTTAATTACCGGAGATACTCTTCAGGAAATCATCGAATTCTGAAAAGGATTTCAGTTCTTGCCTTGCACGGTCGCATGTCTCGGAGGCCGAGATTCCGGTGGTCTCGGCCAGGAACAAAATATACTCGGCTACTCGTTGAGCGTAAAGAAGGCGACCTTCGTCACTGATTGAGTAAAAGCGACTGCGTTGGCGATAGCCGGCCGACGAGTGATCCCCCAATGATTCTTTCTCGGAACTGCCGTCCGCCGCCAAAACGAATAGAAAATTATATTCGAACCAAAAGAAATGTTCGGGACTGGGTTCCAGGCTTCCCAAAATAGCACGGCAAGCAGACTCGCTGGCGAAGGCCTCGTCCGCCTGGTCGCCAATGGTCAACCGAACGAACTCGCGGGCCATGTTTCTTTCCGTTTTATCCTCCGCAAAACATCCTTTGGTAGCCAGTTCGACCGTAAAGGCATACCAGTCTTTCCAAAGAGCCTGATCCTGCGGATTCTTGGAGCGGGACAAGGCGACCCCCATTTCGTAAGTGTAGCGGCCACTGGTCTTGATTTCCAGATTGCTTCCGGTCACTTCGCCCACGACCTGATAATTCTCGGCCGACTTTCCGGATCCCGAGTGGAAACCAATGGAAACACCAAAGGACCGGCATACCGACCAGATCGGCTCTACCATCTTACGTAGTTGATCATTGTCGGGGTAAGGAATGTTCTTCTGGAAACCAAAAGCAGGCGCCACGAAATGTACGTCCATTCCCATCTCAAAGGACAAAGCAAGCATGACGGCCGTCGTTTCAGGAGTGGTCAATCCGGGAAGCTCGTCGATCGACAATTCACGCAGGTATTCGCAACCTAACTTGGTCGTGAAATTTTTCTCCCGGATGGCCCGGTATTTTTCGTCACGAACCTTCATTTTCTTCATCGCGGGCCAAACATAGGCAAGCAAACCGTTGAATTCGTCTTCGGTAGGCGTCAAACCCGCTTGCTCGACCCGCTTGCGGGTGGCCTCGACCAAGTCCGTTGGTATTTCATCCCGCACGAACGAGGCTTTGGCATCGGAATCCTCGGGGACTTCGGTGATGGCCAACTCTGGAGAGAGGTCGAAGGTGATGTAACTGGCGAACATGCAACCGGCGACCAATTGATCCTCACGCACGTCGAACTTGCCGCCGATTGGCTGGTGATCGGCATTAAAACTCCAGGGGATCCCAAGCTTGTGAAAACCATTTTTGAACTTGGTCAATACGCAACCATGCGTCATCCCCTCCACGCTCTGGCCTTGATGTCCTTCGGGGACGTCGCATCCGATGAAGGGAAAGGGTACGGAATCCAAATTGTCGGCAAGCATCTCGTCGACGTCATAGACCAGCTCTCTGGGTATGCTGTTCTGGTTGGCCGTAAGTCCTTTGCCCAGCCGGCTCATGGCCCAGTCCACTCCGTCCCAATGCAAGGTCGTGAACCGTGCTCCGATCCCAAGGGTCGATTTCCCGAGATCTCCTCCGGCAGTCGGAAAGGCGGTGTTTTTTTCATCCCTTTCCTGCAGCAGATTCTTGAGCCCGATCAGGTTCTCGAAACTGGCGGGGAAAAAAGCGATTCCCGACAACTCCACCCCATTTGCCAAAACGTCTGTCTGCACCGAGCCTTGCTCGGAACTCAGGCACCAGGCGTGATCTCCTTGCTCGTTCTCCACCAGCACCCAGTTCCCATGCTCGGTTACGAAAGCGCTTTCGGAAAACTCCTCGACAACACCTCCTTGCTCGATCGCTTGAACGAAGGCATTCCAATCGAGGCAAAAATCCTGACTGACGCATGGGTTGTCGCTGATTCGAAGATCATTCGAAACAAGAAACTCATTGATTGGACTCAAGGGAAAGGAATCTTTATGGGGGGAAATCATGGTAATTCAGGGTCAATGCAAAGGCATATCAAGATGGCGCAAGGCAAGGAAATCGCCAAGGATTTTCGGCCTATGACTGGGATGCCTGTCGGCGGGCAACCGCCTTCTTGAGCAACTCGTCCGCCACTACTCCGGCAAGGATAACCGCTCCAATAATCGCGTATTCGATATGAGTGGGAATCCAGTCGACCAATACGATCATGTTACGCAAAACCTGCATAAGGGCAGTGCCTATTACTACCCCTATAATCGTTCCGACTCCCCCTCGAAGACTACACCCTCCGAGAACGGCCGCGGCAATGGCATAGAGTTCGTAAAAGTTACCAAAATCAACGGGCTGAGCGGAATTGACGTCGAGGACGAAAAGGAGTCCTCCCAAACCAGAGCAAAGAGCGCAAATCACGTAAGCAAGAATAACCATTCGATCCACGTTGATACCGCTGAAACGGGCCGCCTCCTCGTTATTTCCAAGGGCCAACAAATACCTGCCGTAGATTGTCTTGTTGAGAAAGATTCCGGCAAGAACGGCAACAACCAAGAGGAAAATGCAGGGCATGGGAAGATCGAAACCAAAGATCGGAACCTCTCCGGTTGCCAACTCACGAAGCCCCTTGTAATCGGTCCCGAAACCTTGAGATTGATCGCCTGTAAACCCGCGGGTGATCCCTCGGTAAAGAAGGAGTCCGCAGAGGGTAACAACGAAAGGTTGTAACTTGACCTTGGTAATGAGAATTCCGTGGATGAATCCGACGGCAAGGGAAAATGCGATAATGACGGCCAAGGCGACGGGAACCGAAACCCCCTGCTCGGTAAGCATCCAAGGAAGAGCGCAACCAACGAGGCAAACCACCGATCCGATGGAAAGATCGATTCCGCCGGTTATGATGACGAAAGCAACCCCAATGCTTATGATCCCAAAAAGGGCCGTTCTTCGAAGCAGGTTCTCCAAGTTGTAGGAATCCAGAAACACGTCACTGAGAAAGGACGTGGCTACGAAGACGAAGACAAGGAGGGACAAGATACCGAGTATTTTTTTCATATGATCAAAATAGTTTAAGCGGCTTGGTCGTCTCCGGGTGCTCCGGTTGCCAAGCGCATGACGGATTCCTCCGAAAGTTCGTCGCGGGAAAGTTCACCGGTGATTCGCCCTTCGTGCATGACCAAGGCTCGGTCCGCCATGCCGAGCACTTCCTCCATCTCACTGGAAACATATAGGATCGCAACACCGGATTCAGCGAGTTCTTCCATCAAGGTGTAAATTTCACTCTTTGCTCCGACGTCTATTCCTCGAGTGGGTTCGTCCAATAGTAGAACCTTGGGTTTCATGGCCAACCATTTTCCGAGTACGACCTTCTGCTGGTTTCCTCCCGAAAGAAAACGGATGACTTGATCTTCATTGGGCGTTTTTACACGCATGGCCTTAATCATTTCATCGGAAATTTCCTGCTCTTTAGAAATGTCAAGAAAGCCGGCTTGTTTTTGATCTCTTTTCAGAGCGGCCAGACTGAGGTTTTCACGAACCGTCATGTCTATTACCAACCCTTGCTGCTTCCGGTCTTCGGGGGCCAATGCAATCCCCGCTTCTATGGCCGAGATAGGCGAATCAATTGTAATTTCGGAACCTGAGACTTCAATGGTCCCTTCCAATGCAGGAGTGACGCCGAAGAGCGTCTCCAACATTTCCGTACGGCCTGCCCCGACGAGACCGGCAACCGCCACGATTTCTCCGGACGCGACGGAGAAACTCAGCTCGTGCTTAGGATGCACCGGTGTTCTCAGCTTATTGACTTTCAGAGCAAGATCGCCTTTGGGACGATCCTTGCGTTCGTAGTACTCCGATAGATCGCGACCGACCATGAGTCGAACCATGGCTTCATGGTTCACCTCTTCACGCCCAAGTTCGCCCGCATTTTCACCATCCCGCAAAACAGTGACATGATCCGAAAGCTCCTTGACCTCACCCAATCGGTGGGAAATGTAAATCACGCTGACACCCCTGTCCCTCAAGTCCTTGATCACGATGAAAAGATTCTCCGTCTCTGCCTGAGACAGACTCGAGGTAGGTTCGTCCATGATCAGAATACGCGAATTGACCGATAGGGCTTTGGCAATCTCAACCATCTGCTGCCTGCCTATAGTCAGATTTCCAACCAAAGTATCAGGGTGAACGTCGAGACCCACCATCTCGAGAAACCTCGCGGATTCCTGCTTTATTTTCGACTCGTCTATGAATCCACCACGTAACGGTTCTCTTCCCAAAAACACGTTCGCAGCGACACTTAAGTTGGTCGCCAAGTTCAGCTCTTGGTGGATCAACGAAATTCCCAGGTCCAAGGCATCACGAGTCGATTCGATTTCAACAGGCTTCCCATCAAGCAGAATCTCACCTTCGTCCGGGGGTTGCACGCCGGCGAGAATTTTCATCAAGGTGCTTTTACCGGCTCCATTTTCTCCGATCAAAGAAAGTACCTGACTTTTCTCCAAGGAGAGATTCACCCCTCCCAATGCCCGAACTCCCGGAAAGGTCTTGCCGATACCCCGGACCTCCAAAAGGGCAGGGTTTTCCGAGGGGGATTCGCTCATTGTATGGTAATCGACGAAAAGACCAGGGTCACTCCTTGCCCAGCCTTTTGTTCAGAGTACTCCAAAATTCGTCGACGTTGCCTTTTTCGATCGTTTGAGCAGGAACGTGAAGGAACTTGTCCTCGGGCAGGTCCACTCCACCCTCTTCGCGTTTCTTTCCGATTAAACCATCAATCAAACCCTGCCTGCGGTGCTTGGCGTTATCCTGTTCCATGCGACCAACGAAAATCATTACTTTCCCACCTTCGGGAAGAGCTTTCTTGACCAACTCCGCGCACATGAGCCCCGCTTCATAGTTATCCATTCCTATGTAACACAATCGATTGGAATCAGGAGCATCCGAATCATGGGTAACGAGGTTGGTTCTTTCGGCAGCCTTGTTCAACAGTTCGGTTTGATTGGCGGCATCAATCGGGCTCACCGCTATGCCATCCACTTTGCGGGTAATCAAGTCTTCGATCTTGTCCTTTTGGTCGGTGATTCCCCCCGAGGGCATAACCACGTCGACGCTTACGCTCAAATCGGCCTGTGCCTGAAGCGCGCCTTTTTCGGCAATGGTCCAAAAGGGGGCGACGCCATTGGTCACGTAAGCAAGCTTGGCCGGAGCTTCTCCTTTGTGAAGCCCAGCAAGATACTCCATCGATTTGTAACCGTACATGTAAGGGTCCTGAGCAATTGTTCCCACTACGTGTCCGTCCTGAATACCCTTGAGCGTACGATCGTTTTCATCAAAAGCGACAACCTTCACGGAACCGATTTTGTCCGCCTGTTCAAGGGCTTCGAGAATGAGGGGAGGGTTGTACTCGAAAAGACCGACCATGCAATCGATGTCGGGGTGACGAGACAAGGTGTCCTCAACATTCGCCTTCCCCTTGGCTCGGTCGAACTGGTCAGTCAAGGTACCGAGGATGACGAAACCATTTCCCTCGATAACCGCGGAGGGATCATCTCCATTGTTTTTTCCACCGCATCCAAAGAAGAAGGATAGAAGAAGGGTGCCGACCCAAAAGGTCGCAAGAGGGGCAGTTTTTTGAAGCTTTGTAGTCATCATTGTATTTGAATTCGACTGGTTTTGATTGAGTTAAAAAAGAACACTACCACGGAGTACGTCCACCGTTCACGCACAAAGTTTGGCCGGTAACGAAAGAGGCTTCGTCGGAAGAAAAATACGCAACGGCGTTTCCAACGTCTTCGGGGGTGCCCCACCGACCCAAGGGAATCGTTTCGAGATACGCATCCTTCGCCTCAGGAGGATCGTTCTGATGACGCTCAGTGGGGATCCATCCCGGGGCTACCGTGTTCACCGTAATGCCAAAGGGAGCCAATTCACTGGCCATGCTCCGGCTCCATCCGATTTGCCCACCCTTGGCCGCAACGTAGGCGCTGAATTCGGGCACACTGCAATGGAAGACTTCGCTTGTTATATTGATGATCCGTCCGCATTTGCGTTCCTTCATACCAGGCAAAACAGCCCGCGCCAAGTAGTAGGGACTAAGAACGAAAAACTCATACATTTGCCGGTAGAAGTCGGCATCGTATTCTTCGATCGGCTTTTGCGGTTGATCGGGGGTAGCGTTGGGAACGAGGATGTCGAGCGACCCGAATTTTGCCTCCACGGCCTCGACCATGGCCTCTATCTGATCCGGGTCGGAAGCATCGGCTCGAACGAGCATGGCGTTCACGTTTTGACCCCTAAGTTCCATTTTAGTTTTCTCCGCGGACTCGCGGTCATTGAGGTAATTGAGAACAACCCTTGCTCCGGCTTTCCCGAGAGTCATGGCCACGCCTCTACCCAAACCACGGCTACTGCCTGTGACGAGGGCCACTTTATTCCTAAGGGAAAAGTTCATATTGGAAGAAGCATGATCAAAAGCGAGGAGTTATTGAAGTCCAAAGTTGGAAAGTGATGGTTTTTATATTTGGGTTATGTTTGATATATCAAATTACTTTCGTTTCGAGGGTCAACTTGTAAAACATCCGTAGACCGCTTTTTTATATCTCGACGCCGAGTTACGATAACTTCATGTTTTTTCAAATGAAAGTCTACCCAGCCCTTTTCTTTTTTTTACTTCTTCCCCTCGCCAACGCGAAAGACAAAAAAAACTCCCTCGTCTTTCTAATCGCCGAACGCGAATACCAAACCGATGAAACCCTTCCGGTCTTTGCCAAGGAAAACCTCGGAGGGAAATATATCATCAAGTACTGCAAGGCGGAGGAGGAAGGAGCCAATCGTCACGTCCTCAAGAATGCCGGGGCAATCGCCTCCGCCGACTTACTCTTCGTCAGCGTACGCCGGCGGGCTTTTTCGGACAAGACCATGAACTTGATCCGAAAACACGTCGCGGACGGCAAACCCGTCCTGGGAATCCGCACGGCTTCCCATGCCTTCTCCCTGCGTAAGGAATCCCTGCCTGATGGTCACGGGACTTGGGACGAATGGGACAAGAAAATCATGGGAGGGAATTACGATGGGCATCACGGCAGGGGGAAACCCTGTCGGGTCGACCGTTTCCCTTCCGGTCCCAATCATCCCATTCTCAAGAATCTCAAGCTTCCCTTCAAGACCCCTGCCTCGCTTTACCGAAATTCACCCTTGCCTGCCAAGTCCGTACCACTTTTGCGCGGAACGATCGAGGGGTTTCCTTCCGAACCGTTGGCCTGGACGAACCGGTCGCCTTCCGGAGGCAAAGTGTTCTACACTTCACTTGGTCACATGGAGGACTTCAATAAACCTGTCTTCAACAAGCTTCTTATCAACGCCGTGCAATGGTGTCTTGAAAAGAAGTAGCCGGATTACTTGGGCAATTCGAAGGGAGGCCGCTCATGACGCAATCGGCCCCTGAAGTCACCCACGTTGGCCCGCCAGAAATTCTGCTTGGACAAATCGACTTCGTGTATAACCACCTCGTCCTTGGTCGTCGCTCGGGCATGAAGGTCACCTGCCCGATCCCATACCCCCGTCTGCATCCAATCGTCGTTGAGGCTATAGGTCGAAGTAACGAGATGGATTTGATTTTCGATAGCCCGGGCCTTCGCCAAGGCAGGATGCCCGCCCATGATCGGCATGGCGATGACTTCCGCTCCGTTGGCGGCGATGCCACGGGCGACCTCGGGCATATGGACGTCGAAACAGATCATCATTCCGACTTTTCCGAAACGGGTTTCGAAAACGGGAAACCCGGTGCCAGGGGTTACCCCCCGGCGGTATTCCCCGCGAGCCAAACAAAGCTTGCGGTAGGTCCCGACAAGGGATCCATCCGGGCCCAGCATCACGGCGGTGTTGTAGACCTGGTGCCCCACTCTCTCGAAAAGAGTGGTCACCAAGTAAAGATCGTGCTTGGCGGAAAGGGTGCCGAGGTACTTCGTGCAAGGACCGGGGATCGGTTCGGCACCGGTTACGTGATCCAACCCATTGTTCATGGTAGTGATGCATTCCCCGAACACCACCATGTCGGCTTTTTTGGCGGCCGCCTTTTCAACGAAGGGCTCCAGCATCCGGCAGTTATCAAGAGTTGACTTGCCACCCTTGGGACGAAAGTTCACCGCTGCGAGCCTTGCCTTGCGCTGCTCGCGTGGAGGAGATTTTTCAAAAGACACCTTACCCCATTCCACTTCACCTTTTGGTTCCCACCTGAGAAAGAGCCGAACGGTGGCATGAGTCGCTTTGGCGGGTGCCTGAAAGATTTCGGTAAACTTTGTCCATCCCTTCGCTTCCGCGGGTTGATCCCAAGGATACATCGGGCGGGTATGAACACCCAAGCGGTCATCAACCACGTACTTGCCATCCGGTCCATGAAAGAACACCTCCACGTAACGATTGGCCCTTGCATTATCAACCTTCCGGTCCTTGGCAAAGGCGGTCACCCGGTAATGAACGTCGCCCTCGATCTCAAAAGTCTTGCTCCAAGCTCCGAACAATCCCTCCTTCGCACCCTGACGAATGACGAGCCCACCCTTGCCGTCGGGCCCACCTTTTTTCCGGACCGAAAAGTCCGGGCTTATTTCTTCGCGGGGGAAATACGGTTGCCAGCCTTCCCATTCGATTGGCTGGTCAGCCCCGTACAAGAAACTTGGGACAGACAAGAGCAGACAGAAAAAAAGAAACGAGAGGTGTAGCTTTTTCATGACTTAATAATCTCGGAACGGCCCTCGCGGCTCGGCATCGGCCATTTCCTTTTTCCAGTTTGCGAATCGATCCTTCAGTTTTTTCAGGATCTCGGGGCGCTCGGCGGACAAGTCCTTTTTCTCCGACAAGTCTTTTCGAAGATCAAACAATCCATTCCCCCTTCCACTCTCCACCCATTTCCAATGCCCAACCCTAGCAGCCTTGTCCAGACGCCTCTGCCAGAACATCTCCATTCTCTTGGACTTCTTCTTTCCCTGCAGGACAGGAATCATATCGAAGCCATCGAGTTTAACTCCTTTGGGCTTCTTCGCCTCGACCGCCTCGCAAAGGGTGGGAAAGACTTCGAGTGAGGTTAGGAATTCATCGCAAGTCTCCCCAGCTGGGAGCATAGCGGGCCAACGAACGATGCAAGGAACGCGAATACCACCCTCGAACATTTGTCCTTTGTTACCGCGCAATGGGAAATTGTCAGCCGCTCCCCCACCCCCGTTGTCGCTCAAGAAGATAACGATCGTATTTTCAGCAAGCTCATGCTTTTCCAAAAAACTCAGGATCTTCCCAATGGACTCGTCCATCGCGGTGACCGAGCCCACGAACTCGAGCCTGCGGGCGGCTTTGTTCGGAACCGTGTAGGTCTTCGATCCATACCTTCTGACCGTGCGTTTCTCGGTACCCACCCGGGCCTGCAATTCGGGATAGAGAGCCTTGTGTTTTTCGGGTGACTGAGCTCCGCCCCTGATCACGGGATCCAAATTGGATGCCCCATGTGGCGCATTGAAGGGAAGATAAAGAAAGAACGGCCGATCCTTTTCCTGCCTAAGGAAGCGAAGAGCTTCCCGTTCGAACAAAGAAGTGCAGTAGATCCCCTTGTCCTTGGTCGTCGTTTTGAAATTTCTAAACATCGAAGGCACCCCGTAACGCTCGTGGGTGTAGTAATCAATCCCCGTGTTAGCAAAGCCGTAGAAGTCATCAAATCCGCGCGAAAGGGGAAGAAAGCGCTTGTGAACGCCAAGGTCCCACTTCCCGAAAATCGCCGAGGCATAGCCCGACTTGGCCAGAACCTCGGGCAGGAGAATTTCCCTTTCGTCCATACCTCCGACTCTCTCAAATGTGCCTTCGTATTCACCGAGCTTGTATTTGTACCCATAGTCCGGAGCCTCGTTCCTGATCATGTCGTAAATCCCGTTGCGCTGCGGATAACGCCCGGAGAGAAGAGCTCCCCGTGATGGTGTGCAAGCGGGCCAGGCAACATAGAAATTCGTCAATTTGACTCCGCCCTTGGCCAAGTGATCAAGGTGAGGGGTCTTGATCTCATCGGAACCGAAGCATCCGAGATCTCGATAGCCTTGGTCGTCGGAAACGATCAGCACTATGTTCGGCTCTTTGCCTATGGAAAGGAAACCCCAAGCCATAGCAGCGAGAAGAAGGGAGGAAGACTTAAGGTTCAGCCTTTTCATCAACTAAGAATCCTTATCCGATTGACCGGTAAGTCAATCCGCGACTTTTCGATCGAACGCTTTTTGAGGCCAAGCGAAACCCTCTGGGCATCAGAACTTGACAGTTTGGGACGATCGACTTTCCCCGCTTTCAATCTTGAGAGACTTAAGGGTTTTCCATGAATCGAGATCCGGATCGCCTACCCTCACCTCATAATCCCCGCTCGATTCGAAAACCGGCGGGCGGTAGGAATCGCCGCGTATCCGCAAAGCATAAACCAGTTTGCCCTTGGAGTCCTTGACTTGGATGACCGGGTTCTTCATCCCCGTGACTTTTATGCTTGGCAAGTGGCCGACCGGCTTGCGACCGTAGTTGTCGGTGTAGCTTATGGTCTTGGGCCAACCGGGGAACTGGTCCTTGGGTTGGGGGTTGGCCGCATCGAAAAGTAAACGCCAACATTCCATGGTTATCGCTCCGGTCTTCGTATTGAACCGGGCAATCCCAAAACCGGAAGCCTTGTCATGAAGGGTATTGAGTCGGCCTTTTCGGTTTTCCTCTGCTGGATTGCCTATGGCAAAGACACTAAGCTTGTTGGCCAGTCCATCTTGGTAGTCTCCCGTGTTGGCCAAACCGGGGGCGGGTCGGTTGCGCACCGGAAGTCCTTCCCGGTCCGGAAGCCAGGAACGGGGGTAACCCGCGGCAATGCTTGGTACGCAAAAAGAGAACCCGGCATCGCCCCATTTTTCGACCCCATGGTGAACAATCGAAGCTAAGTGTTGGTCTCCGGCATAGTGAAAGACAAAGCCCCTCCTCAACTCGGTCAAGGCCCGGTTGCGCCCTGCCTGAG
>TARA_B100001057_G_scaffold9844_2_pt1 | contig 31305 bp, 28 predicted proteins | sample TARA_B100001057 | Tara Oceans TARA_B100001057 (sample SAMEA2621839) | marine metagenome | biome: marine biome (ENVO:00000447); feature: surface water layer (ENVO:00002042); material: "saline water (ENVO:00002010), including plankton (ENVO:xxxxxxxx)" | depth 5 m
TCCAATTCAATACGCACTGGGTTTTCCAAGAAGATTAGAGAATGAATTCGATAGATTTAATTTTATTAAAAACAATGAGTTAACTTTTGAAAAACCATGCTTTGATACATTCCAAAATTTAAAACTTGCATTTGATGCTGGCAGAAGCGGTGGTAACTCACCTTGTATACTTAATGCATCTAATGAAATAGTTGTGGAAGCATTCCTTCAAGAAAAAATATCTTACCTGGATATGACTAAGATTATTAAAGAATCTTTAGATAAAATATCATATATTGCATCTCCAAATTTAGAACAGTTAATCGAAACCGATTTAAAGACTAGAGAGTATACAAGTAATAAAATAAAGAATAAGTAATGGATGCACTAATAATGGCAGCTCAAATGATTCTAGCACTTTCAATAATTGTTGGAATTCATGAGTTTGGACATCTACTCACAGCTAAAATATTTGGAATGAGAGTGGAACAATATTTTATTGGATTTCCACCAAAAATTTGGAGTTTCAATTATAAAGGTACTGAATATGGTTTAGGTTCAATACCACTTGGTGGTTTTGTTAAAATATCCGGAATTATTGATGAATCAATGGACACATCTCATATCAATAAAGAACCAGAATCTTGGGAATTTAGGTCAAAACCGGCATGGCAAAGACTAGTAGTTATGTTAGGAGGCATAATCTTTAATGTTATAACTGGTCTTATAATATTTTCAATGATTACTTTCAACAGCGGGGAAACGTTTCTTTCCAAGGATGAAATAAATAAAAATGGAATTTTAGCATTAAAATTAGGAAGAGAAGCAGGTTTTGAAACTGGTGATAAAATATTATTAATTAATGGTGATAATTGGGAGAGAGATGGTGACCTGTTCAACCCAAATCTATTTTTTGATAATAATACGAATTTTACTGTATTGAGAGATAACAAAGAAATTATTATAAATCTTCCTGAAAATTTTATAAATAAAATGAATACCAGAGAGGCTATGTCATCATTTCTTAAAGCCAGGATACCCTTTACGGTTGATAGTGTTTACAGTAACTCTTTGAAAGCAGGTCTTGAGAAAGGTGATAAAATAATTAAAGTTGATGATAAACATATAATTGATCTTTATGAATTGAAAAATATTCTTGAAGAAAATAAGAGCTCTATTGCTCAATTGACAATAGAAAGGAGTGGAAATTTAATTGATAAAGTCGTTGAAATATCAAAAGATGCTACAATTGGCATTAAAGTTCTGCAAGACCCTTTAGTTTTCTCAAAGAGAGAATATAATTTATCTCAATCTATAATAATTGGATCACATAAAGCTTTTGGTGTAGTGTTTCTTAATATTAAAGCTTTTGGAAAAATGTTTTCAGGTGATATCGATCCCTCAAAAAATTTGAGTGGACCCATTGGTATAGCACAAATCTTTGGGAATGAATGGGACTGGGGTAATTTTTGGAGAATTGTTGGTCTTCTTTCAATGGTTTTAGCTTTCATGAATTTACTTCCGATACCAGCCTTAGATGGGGGTCACGCTACATTTATTATTTATGAAATTATATCTGGAAGAAAACCTACTGAAAGATTTTTAGAATATTCTACAAAATTTGGAGTTATAATACTTTTGGGTCTAATGACTTATGTTATACTTAATGACATATACAAATTATTTATTTAGAAATTTGAAATTTATATTTCTAGCTCAATTAATACTTCTTCTATACTACCAAGATTTACTTTCTCAAAACAATAATTTTAGCTTTACAGAGTTAAGTGATAACGCAAAAGTTAATGCTCTTGGAGGAAATAATGTGTCCTCTACGCATACCGATTTCCTAATGAACCCTTCATTGATTGATAAAAAATTATTCTCTATAAATTATTTAAACTATTTACTAGATATTAATTCATCAAGCATAATGTACAGTGACAGTAGTAAATTTTTAGGAAACTTTGGATTGGGCATAAAATATCTATCTCATGGAAAATTTGAAGGTTATGATTTAAATGGAAATTATTCTGGTGATTTTTATCCAAAAGAATATATAATATCTTTTAGCAAATCATATTCTTTTTCAAAATTTAAGATAGGGACAAATATTAAATATTTCTACTCTAAATTATATGAAAATTCGAAGTCAGCATTCCTTGTGGATGTAGGAACTATATTTAAACCAATAAAAAATAAACAGTTTTCAATTGCTATAGTTGCATCAAATATTGGTTTTGTGTTAGAAGAGAATATATCAAGTCCTAGGTCAAGTTTAAAATTTGGAACATCTTTCAAACCAGAATATATGCCAATTAGATTTTCATTCACATATATCAAAAAAGAGAAAGAAGCTGACTTTAAAAACTTTTCAATGGGAATTGAGGTTTTATTATCAAAGTATTTAAATATTATGATTGGATATAACCATAAAATTGAAAAAGGATTTAAACTTAACAACTCTAATAGATTAAATGGTATTTCTTATGGATTAGAATTAATATTAAAAAGGTTTAATTTAAACTATTCTAGATTAATTTTGAATAATATAGCAGGCACTAATAATATATCTATAAATTATAATTTACGTAGAAATTAAAATATGGAAAAAATGAAAAATATGACCCCTCAAGAAGTGGTAACTGAACTGGACAAGTATATTATTGGTCAAGCAGAAGCAAAAAGGAATGTAGCGATAGCATTGAGAAATAGATGGAGAAGAATGAATGTTGAGAATGAGATTAAAAACGAAATAATCCCAAATAATATCTTGATGATTGGTGCAACTGGAGTTGGAAAGACGGAAATTGCAAGAAGACTTGCAAAACTTTCTGATGCTCCATTTACTAAAGTAGAGGCTTCAAAATTCACAGAAGTAGGATATGTTGGTAGAGATGTTGAGAGTATGGTTAGAGATCTTGTAGAACAATCAGTAAATCTAGTCAAGACAATAAAAAAAGAAGAGGTAAAGGTTAGAGCTCAAGAAAGTGTAAATAACATCATTCTTGATATACTCATTCCCCCTATAAATAAAGTCCAATCAAATGTTAACCTAAGTCTAGAAAAAAATAGTAATAACGATGACAAAGAGATTAATGAGAAAACCAGAGAAAAATTCAGAGAAAAAATAAATAGTGGTGAGTTAGATGATAGAAAAATTGAAATCATTGTACAAAAACCATCAAACTCAGGTATAGGTATGGTAGGTGGAGGAATGATGGATGAATCATCAATGATTAATCTCCAAGATATGATAAGTAATATGATGCCTAAAAGAAATAAAAAAAGAAAGGTTACTATAGAAGAAGCAAAAAAAATACTGTTGGAGTCTGAAGTTTCAAAATTAATAGACATGGACGAGGTTAAGGATGAGGCAATAAAGAAAGCTGAAAATACTGGAATAATTTTTATTGATGAGATTGATAAAATTAGCGGAAATTCGAAAAAAGGGGGAGGTCCTGATGTCAGTAGAGAGGGAGTACAAAGAGACCTCTTGCCAATAGTTGAGGGAACATCAGTAACAACAAAGTATGGCATCATAAAGACAGATCATATATTATTTATATCAGCTGGAGCATTTCATCTATCAAAACCATCTGATCTAATACCAGAATTACAAGGTAGATTCCCAATTCGTGTAGAGTTAGATAATCTAACTCAGGATGATTTTCTAAAAATCTTATGTGAACCAAAAAACTCACTCACAAAACAATACAAAGCTCTGATAAAATCTGAAAATGTTGAAATCATTTTTAATCAAGATGCGCTAGAAGAGATCTCACATAAAGCATTCATAATAAACTCTGAAATTGAAAACATTGGAGCCAGGAGATTGCACACAGTTATGAGTAAATTATTAAATGAAATTTTATTTGATATACCTGAAAAGATCGGTCCAAATGCAAAAGTTGTAATTACTAAAAAAATGGTTTCAGAAAAACTAGATTCAATTACTCAAAATAAAGATTTAAGCGAGTATATACTATAACTTTAATTGCTTAGGAAATTTGATCCATTCCAAATCATAATCAGAGAAATTTTTTATAATATCCCAGTTTTCTATATTTAAATTAACAATTGCTACCCCACATGTCGGCAAATTATAAAGATTAATCGAAGTTAACTTATTTACTAAATCCGTTAGACCTGGGTTATGACCAATAACCATAATTGATTCATAAGTATTACTAATTTTCTTTAATATGTTTATTATATTTTCACTGCTCGAGTGATATAACTCGTCAATAAAACTAATTTTATTTATCTTAATTAATTCAATAAAAAAATCAGCAGTCAACCTTGTTCTCTTGGAGGAACTTGAAATTAATAAATCTATATTATCAATTTTTTTTGATAATTCTTTTGACATTAAATTTCCATCTTGAACCCCTCTATTATTAAGAGACCTATCAAAATCATTTAAAGATAAATCCGACCAACTAGATTTACAGTGTCTAATTATTATTAATTTTTTCATTTTATATTATATCAAATTTTATATCATTCATGCATTTAAAATGTTTTACAGGACAAGATGCTAAGCCAATTTTTGTACAGGGTCTACAGTGTAAAATTTTATTTTCTAGTACTGAGAAAGATGTCTGATAGGGATAAAAACCTAAATTATGATGAGTTGATCCAAAAACTACAAATATTTTTTTATTTAAGGCTGAAGCAATGTGCATAAAACCAGTATCATGGGTAAAAACATTTTTAGATAATTTAATAATACCTGCTGAACCCTGAATTGATAGTTTTCCACAAAAGTTATAAATTATAGTTTTCTTATTAAGCTTATTTCTAATATCATTATCTAATGTATTAGATGAATTAAAAAAAATCTCAATATTTTTTGCAGTTTGAACTTCATCTTTTCCACCAATTAATACTATTGGTCCATTAATTTTATCACATAGCTCAATTATTTTTTTTTCAGGTAATCTTTTAGTAAAGTGTTTAGCACCAATAACAACAGCACTACACTTACTGAAATCAGCTTGATAATTTTTCAATTTTATTATTTCCTTTTCGTCAACTTTAAAATCAAGCCCTTTTCCATCATCTGTAATATCTAGATTTGATAATGTATCGACATATGAGGTAGTTATATGATTAATACTTGTCAAGATTTTAAAATTGGTATATATCCATCTTCTGAAAAACTGTTTGTTATAGGTTAGGTGAGTTTTTATTAAAAATAATTTTAAGAAATTAGATCTTAAATTATTATGTAAATCAATTACTAGATCATATTTTTCTCTTCTCAAATTTAAAAGGGTTTTATATAAATTATTATTGAATTCTATAACCTTATCAACACTTTTATTGTTATAGTATACTGAACAATATTCTTTCTTTGTTATGAAATGTATTTCAGAATCAGGGTACTTACCTTTTAAAAGTCTAGGAACAGGAGTTGATAGCACAACATCTCCAAGAGAAGAAAATCGCACAATTAAAATCTTCATCTTACTAATAATTTTTTTTTCAAATTTAAAATTAAAATCTCAAAGTAGTTCAGATAGCATTATTTTTCAAAAAAAAAGGATAGAGTTTGATATAAGTGAAATGAATGGAAACTTTTGGGTTAAAGAAAACTCTGAACACTTTCTTGTTCTTGGTGATATTGAAAATGGGAAAAATTTAAAATGGATATTTAAGACTTTTGATAGAGAACTTAACCCTTTAAAGGATACGATCCTAGCACTTGACAGATCTTATACATTAAAGAATATAATTTCTGATGATAAGTTTTTTAACCTTTTCTATAAAAAAAATTATTCAAATGAGAAAGATTATTTATATGTGAAATATGACTATGTATCAAATACTTTCAATTCATATGAGATAAGATTACCCCTAAGCCTTACAATAAAAAAAACACTTATTTACAGTGAAAATTTAATTTTACTTGGAAATCTGAAAAACGGACGCAACCTTGTCAGTATTTATGATATAAATACTAAACAACTAAATAACATATATGACTATTTATATTCCGAAAATGATATAATAAATATTTTTAAAAGTGACCCATCATCATTTGATGTATTATTATCCAAGAACGGAGATAATAATCTAAAAACAATAGAAAGAAAAAAATATTCAATTAATAGAGATTTCATAGGGTCCTACTCTATAGAATCTAGTAAAAATAGCATTATTGAATCAAAAAAAATTAGACATAATAAAGAAGAATATAATGTATCATTGATAGGTATTAAAAACTCTAAACAAGCCCTAGGGTTTAGAATTGATTTATCAGGAGAAAGGCTTGAGATGTTAAACGAGAAAAAATTTCTAGAAATTAACGTATTAAAAGATTTTTTTATAAGTGAGAACAAAATTTTAAATAAAAAAATTAATAAAAAAGACCTTAACAACCTTAAACTTGGATACGAGTTTTATATAGACACTTTATTTATCTCAAACAATCAAATTCATATCTCATTTGAAAGTTTAAAACCAAACTATTCTAATGATGGGTTCAGTAACTATTCTTATATGCCATATTATAATTCATATACAGGAAGATATGATAAAAAAATAAATCCAAAATTTGGAGGTTACTCACATGATATAAGTATTTACTTAGTATTAGATATGAAAGGTAACATACAATTATCTTCTGTAGAAAGGATCAATAACCTTAAAACTTTTGATAATAAACCATATTTAAATTATTTAATTAAGGGTAATAATTTAATCAGGTTCTATGTTAACAAAGGAATAATTACCCTATTAAAAAAAGATATTGTAAAAAATATAAAATCGAAAGTAGGAGTTTTTAAATTGAAAGTAGATAAAAATGAGATAGTTATTAAGAGCGAGACAAACCCTGAAGGTACATTTAATTGGTATAAGAATAACTATTTATCATATGGGATTCAAAATATCAAAATAAAAGATCATTCTCAAAATATCAATAAAAGGGTTTTTTACATTTCAAATTTTGAAATTAATTGACTAATCATAACAAATTATTAAATACAAATTATATTTGTAAATAAATGACTAATAAATCTAGATTGTTTAATAGAGAAAGACTCGAAATAACAATCGATCGCCTTTGTCATCAACTTATTGAAAATCATAAAAATTTTAATAATTCAGTACTAATCGGGCTTCAGCCAAGAGGCATTTTTTTCCTTGATAGAATAAAAAGAAAAATAAATTCATTATTAGAGAAAGAAATTGAATCTGGAATTCTTGATACTACATTTTATAGAGATGACTTTAGATCTAATGAAATTCCCCAAGCCAAAGAGACACTTATACCTTTTCTAGTAGATGATAAAAATGTAGTAATAATTGATGATGTATTATTTACTGGGAGAACAGTTAGATCAGCTATGGATGGAATTATGAATTTTGGTAGACCAAAAAAAATAGAATTACTTGTCTTAGTTGACAGAAAATATAGTAGGGATATTCCTATTGAGCCTACATATTGTGGTATTAAAATTAATACCATTACTTCTGATAGAATTGAAGTTAATTTAGCCGAACAAGGTTTTGAAAAGGATAATATTTGGGTTATAAATAGATAAATGGAACAATTATTATCAAAAGATTTACTCGGAATAAAAAATCTAAAATTAGATGAGATAAATTTTATTTTCGATACTGCTGATAAATTTAAGGAGGTATTACAGAGACCGATCAAAAAAGTTCCTTCACTGAGACATATGACTATTGCAAATGTATTTTTTGAAAATAGTACAAGAACCAAACTCTCTTTTGAACTAGCTCAGAAAAGATTATCAGCAGATGTCATCAATTTTTCCTCATCTATGAGCTCAGTAAAAAAGGGAGAATCACTTCTAGACACAATCAATAATATTTTAGTGATGAAAGTGGATATGATTGTAATGAGACATCCTGACCCTGGAGCACCTCATTTTGTAGCAAAAAATATCAATAAATCAGTTATTAATGCTGGAGACGGAACTCATGAACATCCTACTCAAGCTCTATTAGACTGCTATACTATTAAAGAGAAGTTAGGAGAAATAAAAAATAAAAAGATAGCAATTATAGGAGACATCTCACATTCAAGAGTTGCAATTTCTAATATTTATGCTCTTCAAAAATTAGGAGCCAAAGTTATGCTATGCGGACCAAGTACACTAATCCCTAAGCATATAAGCTCACTAAATGTTCATATTGAAAATGATATTAAAAATGCATTAAAATGGTGTGATGTAGCGAATGTTTTAAGGATTCAGCTTGAAAGACAGGGAAATAATAATTTTCCGTCGCTGAGAGAGTATGGCCTATATTATGGAATTAATAAAAAATTATTAGAAAAAATAAAAAAGGATATAATAATTATGCATCCTGGGCCAATTAACAGAGGAGTTGAAATAAGCAGTGATGTTGCTGACTCAAAAAACTCTTTAGTCTTAGATCAGGTCGAGAATGGAGTTGCTATTAGAATGGCAGTAATGTACTTACTATCTCAAAAAAATATTTGATGATATTTTTTTTTTATCTTCTTATAGCAGTAGTTTTAATTATTACACTTACATCTAGATTTAAATTTAACCCTGCGATAAGTTTACTAATTGCAGCTTTTTTTTTGGGATTAATTTTAGAATTAAAACTTGTACAAATATTAATTTTAATTTTAGATGGTATTTGGAACTCAGTAAAAGGAATAGGTTTAATAATATTATTCAGTTGTATTATTGGTCAATTTTTAAAAGAAAGTAATTCAATAAAAAACTTTGGAAATTTATTGATAAAAAGTCTTAAGTCAAATTCAATTTTATCCTTGAATATTCTTGGTTTATTTATTGGAACAGTTGTATTCTGTGACTCAGCCTTTTTAATATTAAACGGTATATCAAGATCAATTGCTTCTACATCCTCAATTTCTTTAAATAGTTTAAATCTTTCTCTTGCTGGTGGTTTATATAGTTCACATACTCTTATACCTCCAACACCGGGACCGATCGCAGCAATAAGTAATTTTAATCTTTTAGATAATATTGGAATGGTAATGATACTTGGAGTAATTGTAGCTATCCCTTCATCTATTATCTCATATCTTTTTGCAAAAAAAATTATGGTAAAGAGTAAGTTGATTAATATAAAAACATCACAAAAAATTATCAAACCTCATATTCTTGCTTATCTGTCTATCATAATTCCGTTAGGATTAATAAGTCTTAACACCTTGACTAACCTAGTTGACAAAAATGAATTTATTCTGCTTCAAAATACATTTAGGTTAATTGGAAATCCAATTTCAGCTTTACTTTTAGGGTCAATATTTTCCTATTTGATTCCAAGAGAAAATAGGAATAATATTGAAATAATTAAAAATTCGTTCAAAGACTTTATTCCGATAATTTTAATTACCTCATCAGGAGCTGGATTTGCTAATATTATCAAGAACTCAGAGATAGTTAGTTTATTACCAGGATTAATGAATATTGAAAGCAGTGACATAATTTATATTTGTATTATTGGATTTATATGCAGTTCAATTATTAAAACCAGTCAAGGATCTAGTACCTCATCAATTATTATTGTTAGTGCTATTTTATTTCCTATAATTCAAGATTTTAAATTAGAATCAATAGAATTATCTATGATAATTTTATCAATAGGTGCGGGATCTATGATGATATCTCATGTGAACGATTCCTATTTCTGGATAGTAGTAAAAAAAACAAAATTAAATTTACTGGACGGCATCAAATATTACACCCTCATGACAACTATTCAAAGTTTAGGAACTTTGGTAGTTATCATTATGTTAATTAGTATTTTCTTATAGCATACAAGATTTAAAAACTATTGACATCTAACCTCGTATAACCAGGTGCATGAAAAACTTGATTTTAGTCATATTTCTAATATTAACATTTAATTCTTTATCTCAGGATAGATCACAATGGAGCAGGAGTTCTTCAGGTCAAAACTTACAAGTTCCAAAAATGTCTCTTAAGGGAAGACTAATTGATAATGAAACTGGAGAAGGACTGTCTTACGCAACTATTTCAATAAATACCGTCGACTCAATCTTAGTATCTGGAGGTATATCAGATGATAACGGTAAATTCAAGATAGATATTGATCCAAGAAAAATGTTTGAGAAAATTAGATCAGAGAGAGATAAGAATTATAGAGGACTTGGAATGTCACTAAGAGCAGAAGTAACTTATATTGGCTACAAAATAAAATACATTGAGTTACCATTCACAAAGGATAAAAGGGAGATCGATCTGAAAAATATTGAATTAAAATCAGATGCAACATCTCTCAATGAAGTAACAGTGAGGGCAGAAAAAAGCAGTCTTGAACTTAAGTTAGACAAAAGAGTTTTCAACGTAGGTAAAGATTTGAGTAATAAAGGGGGAACAGCTGAAGAAATTTTAGAGAATATACCATCTATTGACTTGGACATTGAGGGAAATGTTAGTCTAAGAGGATCACAGAGCGTAAGAATCCTTGTAGATGGAAAACCTGCAAGTATGATGGGATTAGATGGGCCAAATGCTTTTAAGCAATTACAAGGAAGTGAGATAGATAAAGTAGAAATTATTACAAATCCCTCTTCAAGGTACAGTGCAGAAGGGTCATCTGGAATACTTAATATAATTTTAAAAAAAGAAAGATTGAAAGGTCTAAATGGGTCAATAAATTTGAACACTGGATATCCTACTCAAAATGGTATTTCAACTAATTTTAATTACAGGAAGTCTAAGTTCTCAGTATTTGCATCATTAAGTGCAAATCAAAGAGAGACAAATGGTGGTGGATTTAGTAATTCAGATTTTTTTCTATCCGATACAACTTATTCATCATACATCGAAAGAGACAATCTAAATAACAGTTTATCATTTGGAGGCAGAGCTGGTTTTTCATTTTTTCCTAATATAAATAATATTTTTACTTTTTCAGTTGGCTCAAGGTTTAGTGATAGAAACTCTGAAGAAAATAATAGTTACATAGATTTTGATATTGCAGAAAATGAAATCGCAAGAAGTAACAGGATAGAAAATTCAGAGGATTTAAGCAACAACTTAAGTTATAGTTTTTCTTATACAAAAAACTTCAAAGAGAGAGGTCACAATTTAAAGTTTGACTTATCGTGGAGTGATAATAATTCTGAAAATAACAGTAATTATAATGAGTCAAGATTAATACAAAGATCATTTCAAGAGGGTTCAAGATATGATCAAAGTATAAGAGTTGACTATAATCATCCCTTTAACGAAAATAAAGGGAAAATTGAGTTAGGCTATAAGAGAGATTATGATAGAATGTCAAGTATTTATTATGCAGAGCAATTGTTTGATAATGTCTGGCAAAATATACCTCCATCGAATGAATATAATTATTACCAGGATGTTAATGCGTTATATCTTCAAGCTGGAAATAAAACAGGCAACCTGTCTTATCAATTAGGTATTAGATTTGAAGATACTGATTTCTATGCGAATATGGAGAGTGACAATAAGGAAACTAATTTAAGATATTCAAATTGGTTCCCTTCTGCATTTATAACTTATGAGTTGTCAAAAAGTAGCTCCTTCCAGCTCAGTTACAGTAAGAGACTAAGGAGACCAAGGTTTTGGGATTTAAATCCATTTTGGGGTTTAAGTGATGGGAGGTTTAATTGGGAGGGAAATCCATTCCTTGAACCAGAACTTACCGATTCTTATGAGTTAGGTTATCTTAAAGAATTTAAGTCAGGTAACATTTACATTGGAACATACTATAGACATACTGAAGATGAGATTGAAAGAATTTTTGATGTAAATGATGCAGGATATTCTGTTTTCAAACCTATTAACCTAGGTTATACAAATGCATATGGCATAGAAATTAATGGATCAATTGAGTTTACAAAAAGATTCAGGACAACAGGCTCTTTTAATTTTTTTAACTCTGAGACAGAAGGAGATTATAAAAATCAAAACTTCTACTCAAGATCCTACAGCTGGAGAACTCGACTAAGTAATAATATCAAAATGTTTGATGATAAATTAGAAGGTCAAGTTACATTCGATTACAGAGGACCATCAGATTCGCCCCAGGGTAAAAATCTATCTTCCTACGGCATTGATTTAAGTTTATCTAAGGATATATTTAAAAATAAGAGAGGGACAATTAGCCTAACAGTGAGAGATTTAACTAAGAGTAGACTCAGAAGATACGAAAGAGGAGGTAAAGCCGGAGACAATTACTTTACTGTGGGTGAATTTGCGTGGAGGAGAACACAAGAGTTTAGATTATCACTGCAGTATCGGATTAATCAAAATAAAAGGAGAGGTGGACAAAGAGGTAATTATGATCCATCAGAGTTCCAGGGTGGAAGCGGTATATTTGGAAATTAGATCTAAAAAAAATAATTTTATACGATAACAGTATAAATTTGTATTTTTCAAAACTTCAAAGATTTATTTTAAAACACTCATTAATTAATATAAATAATGAGAATCTTACTTTATATTCAGATGGTATTGAAAAGTTCACGCCAAAAAAAGAGGATAATATAGACCTTATAAATTCAACAATCGATGATCTTCTACATATAAAAAAGAAATCGGAGGAGAACATAAAAAATGAGTTCAGAACTAAATTTGGATATATTGAGCCTGATTCTAATTCTAATGCACATATATATTTCTACGAGCCTATTATATATTTTTTCAGGATAAGACCTAAAGAAACATTTATTAAACAAAACTCATCTATGCTTGAAAACTCAAGTGAAATAAGAAAGAATTTTGAAATAAAAAAAAGAAAATATATTAGAGAAGACGGAAACCACAAAAGAGGAGTGATAAGAGGAGAATGTAAATATCTTAAAAGATCAAAAGCCTCGTTAAGTAGGTCCTTTTCTACTTTATTAGGAAAAAAATTAATAAGAAAAATTTCTTTAGTTGATTATGATAACAGAGAAATTGGAATAGGTTTCAACTTGACTAAAAAAGGTAAAAAAATAATAAATGAAATTTAATATATTCATCTTAATTATAACTTTCTTACAAATATCATGTGATAATAAAAATCAAAATCAATCAGCAAGGATTAAATTAGAAACAAGAATTTCATCCCCATTAAGTAACTCTATTATCAGAGATACAGATTCAATAAAAATTGAGGTAAAAAGTAACACTGAAAAAATTTTAAAATCAAGACTAATTATAAATCTTGATACATTTTATTTTAATGACAAAATATCTATTGCTTCGAATAGATTAGGAAAATATGGTAAACAAAAAATAGTAGTTCAAAATGAATTGAAGAATAAAAAAGATGAGACTTTACATAAAACATTTTATTTATATCCAAGTCAAAAACCAAAGGAATTAGAATATGAGATAATTAAAATAATTCCACATGATAAAAATTCATATACTCAGGGACTTTTGATTGACAAAGAGAATATAATAGAAAGTTCAGGTCAATATGGTAAATCATTTATAAGGAAGAGTAAATTATATGGTAATCAAGTTATCAATCAAGTAGATATTGATGATAATTTTTTTGCAGAAGGAATTTCAATATATAATAACAAACTCTATATGTTGACCTGGAAGAGCAATAAAGGACTTATATATGATCTAGATTCATTTAAAAAAATTGGAGATTTTGAATATCAGACAGAGGGATGGGGGTTATCAACTTATGAAGATAAATTATTGATGAGTGATGGAACAGAAAAAATATATTTTAGGGATCCAGAAAGTTTTAAAATTTTAAATATGATTGAAGTGTATGATGATAATGGTAAAATAGAAAACATAAATGAACTTGAAATTATAAATGGAAAATTATTTTGTAATGTTTATGGAGAAGATATTATTCTTATTATTGACTTAAAAACTGGAAGAGTTGAGAGTAAAATAAATCTTGAAAACTTATTTACAAGAAAAAATTATAATAATAAGATAGATGTATTAAATGGTATTGCCTATAATAAAATAAATAATTCTATAATTGTAACTGGAAAATGGTGGCCATCAATGTACGAAATAAAAATTATAAATTAACTATTATGAATATAAATGAAATAACTAATAGAGTTAAAGAGCTTTCAAAAGAAAGTTCAGGAAAAATTGAATCCAAAATAAAATTCAAACTGACAGATGGATGTATTTTTATAGACGATACAGTAGAACCAACACTTATTAATAATGAGGATAGTGAAGCGCACTGTACAATAATTATTAATAACTCAGATTTAGTTAAACTATTAGATAAGGAAATGGATTCTATGCAAGCATTTATGAGCGGGAAAATGAAAATTGAGGGAGAGATGACAGTAGCTATGAAACTGTCTTCAATTTTTGGATAAAAGATATTCAGTGCGCATGAGAAGAGTCGAACTTCCACGACTAATTAAAGTCACTAGGCCCTCAACCTAGCGCGTCTACCAATTCCGCCACATGCGCTTTATAATTTACTTTCTTCTTTTTGTCCAAATTTCGTATTTAGGGTCTCCCTTGGAACTAAAACCTCTATGATGCCAATCTCCCTCCTTGATTTCGAAATCAAACTCTAGAGATTTTCCAACCGTCTCTTTATCTCTCGAAAAGAATTCAATATTCTCAACATACTTCCCATTTTTGGTTGAATATGTGCCACCACCAGAACCATAAAAACCTTTCTTAGAAATATCATAAGCAATCCATTGAAATCTATTTCCAGCTAATATCTTCATAGTCTTTCTCGGCTTATTTACATCTCTCATCCTCATTTCACCTCTTCTTTCAATACCACTCATCAACCAAGAACCACTTAACTGAGATTTTTCTATATTTTTTGAGAAGATTTTATCATCAATTTTAAGATATTCTTTACCATTAATAGCTTCAATATTTACATTAGAATAAAAAAGTGTATCCCCTACTAATGAGGAATCCAATGAATTATATTCTAGTAATTCATAGTAGCCATTATCAGTTGAAAATATCCCACCGGAAGTACTTATGAAAATATTATTATTATCATATCTAACAACTGTAAAAAATTTGTCAGAATAGATTCTTAACTCAAAATCATCATCAGACTCTAAAACCCAAGATGTGTTCTGGATATCACTTGAAAAAAAATTATTTATATTAAGAAAAATAAATATTAAAAGACTATGCATTATCATTTAACATAACTGGCATAACTAACATAGTGATATCTTCATTTTCACTCATATTATCAGGCATAATTAATCCAGCTCTATTTGGCTCAGATAATTTAAAACGGACTTTATCAGACTCAATATTTGATAACATTTCTATTAAAAATTTTGCATTAAATCCTATTTCAATATTATCTCCATCATGCTCACATGAAATTCTTTCGTTAGCCTCATTAGAAAAATCTAGATCTTCAGCAGATATTAAAATCTCAGATCCAGAAATTTTAAATCTTACTTGATTAGTTGTTTTGTTTGCGTATATAGAAATTCTTTTTAGTGAACCTAAGATTTCTGACCTATCCAAAATAACTATATTAGAGTTATCATTAGGAATTACATTATCATAATCAGGGTATCTTTCATCAATAAGTCTACAAACCATCCTAACATTTTCAAATGAGAAGAAAGCATTTGAAGCATTGAATTCAAGATTAATATCTATTGACTTATCTGTGGGAATAACTGATTTTAATAAATTTAAAGATTTTCTAGGAATAATCATGTCATGATCAACTTCATCACCTTTAATATCTGTTCTGATATACTTAACTAACCTGTGACCATCAGTCGACACGAATGTACCTGAACTATTTGATAATTTGAAGAATATTCCGGTCATTGCAGGCCTTAAGTCATCGGTACTAGTAGAAAAAATTGTATTTGATATAGCTGAATTAAGAATACCAGAATCAATGGCAGATGAAAAACCATCGTTTAATGTTGGTGCTTTGGGAAAATCAGCAGAATTTTCTCCTGCAAGTTTATACTTTCCATTATCAGAGTTTATTTCAATATTATAATTTTGGTCATCGATAGAAAAAGTTACTGGTTGCTCTGGTAAATTTTTAAGCGTTTCTATAAGTATTTTTGCAGGGATAGCAACACTTCCATCCTCTTTAGATTCTACCTGCAATTCAACAATTACTGAGGTCTGTAGGTCAGAGGCCGTAATCAATAAATTTCCGCTTTCAATTTCAAATAAAACATTTTCAAGAATTGGGACAACAGGGTTCGAGGTTATTACACCACTTATTGCATTTAAATTTTTTAGTAGGTAGGAAGAAGAGACAATAAAATTCATTTCAATAAAATTTAGTGAAAGTAAATTTATAAATAATAATTAATCTTCCTCAGTAAAATCTAGAGTTTTACTCTGGTCATTTTCAGATGACTCGTTATCCAAATTAATATTTTTTCTTTTATATGCAGGAATTGCAAGTTTTTGTTCATGGGTATCCTGACTAAAACTTTTATTTTTATGACTATAAATCCTTTTATTCCTTTTCTCTATATATTCATTCTTTTTGACCGAGGAGTCATCGTATTCAAATGGATCAGTAGAATCTAATTCTTCGATAACTACTTCATGACTTTTATCATTGGTCTCTTCATTTTCATAGATTTGATCAATATTATCTTCATATTCCTTGTAGTCATCTTCAATATCATGCACAATCTCCTCCTTAGGTTCTTCATCTCTTTGAATAAATTCAATATTATCATTAAATAAATTAGTTTGGTTCTCATTGCTTTCTAATTCATTATTCTTATTGATATTATAATGATCAACAACTGAATCAAAGCCAGTTGCAATTATTGTTACTCTAACCATATCATCTAATTCTCCATCAATCGCTGTTCCGAAGATGATTTCAACGTCATCTGAAGATGATTCATTTACTAATTTTGTAATTGTATTAAGCTCAATAGTAGTTAACTCATTATCTCCACCTCCTGAAACTATATTTAAAAGAATTTTTTTTGCGCCTTCTATACTTCTATCATTTAACAGAGGAGAGTTTATTGCATTTTCAATAGCATTTTTTGCCCTATCTTCTCCAGATGATTCTGCAGAACCTAATACAGATGTACCTGCATTTTTCATAACTGTCTTCACATCTTCAAAATCAACATTTATTTGCCCAGGCACAGTTACAATTTCTGCAATACATTTAGCACTTGTAGCTATAATATCATCTGCTTTCTCGAAAGCTTTAGACTGGCTTAAATCTCCATAAATCTCTATCAGCCTCTGATTTAAAATTGTTATTACACTATCACAACCTTCTTTAAGTTGATCCACTCCTACTAGAGCTTTATCCATTTTAGATTTACCTTCAAACTCGAAAGGCAATGTAACAATCCCAACAGTTAAAATATTTAATTCTTTAGCAATTTGAGCAATTACGGGAGCTGCACCTGTTCCCGTTCCTCCTCCCATTCCTGCTGTTATGAATAACATTTTTGTGCCATCATTTCTCAGCATCTCCCTGATTTCATGACTACTTTCAAGTGCCGCCTCTCTACCTTTATCGGGATTTGCCCCCGCTCCAAGTCCTTTTGTAAGCTCCATACCAATTTGAAGCTGATTTTTAACATTGGAAGAGTGAAGTGCTTGGATATCAGTATTACAAATAATAAACTCAACATTTCTAATTCCTATTGAGTTCATATAATTTACTGCATTACTCCCACCTCCGCCAACACCGATTACCTTAATAATTGATTTATGATGAGCAGGTATATCAAATTCAAAACTCATTTTTATAAATTTTCATCTTTAAACTCAGTAAGGTCATCATCTTTCAAAAAACCTTTTATCCTCTCTGTAACTAGTTTACCAAAGTTATTCACTTTTGGTAGCGGAGATCTTCCGAAAGAATATTTTTCATTTTTATTAGATTCACTAAAGGAATTTATATAATCCCAAAGTAATAAACCTACCGATGTTGAGTATTTTGGAAACTCTAAATTTACTAAGTCGGATTTGGTTAAATATGATGAGGGAAAACCTTTCCTTACATCTAACCCGGTTATATATTTTACTTGTTGCTTTAAATTTAAGAGTTGAGAACCTCCACCGGTTATGACTATTCCAGCAGATAATTTTTCACTCATGCCACTGTTTAAAATTTCTTGATGAACTTTTTCAAATATTTCCTCCATTCTTGCCTCAATAATTTTGTATAGATTGTCCAATAAAATTTTTTTATCTTCTCTCTGGCCCTCACCCTTAATCTTCACATATTCCTTTACAGGTCTTTTAACATATAAAGCCTTACCAAATTTTATTTTTAAAGCTTCTGCATGATGCCTTGGTAGACCTAGACCTTCTTTAATATCCTGAGTGACAATATCTCCTCCCAGTGGAATTACTGATGTATGTCTAATGATGTTATCGTGAAAAATTGATATGTCAGTTGTCCCACCACCAATATCTACCAAACATATTCCGTCCTCTTTATCGTTCTCATCAAGTAATGCCAAACTTGATGCAATAGGTTCTAAAATTAAATTTTTACATTTCACGTATGATCTTCTAATTGACTCCTCCATTATCTTGATATCTACTTTATTTGCACTTATGATATGAAAGTCTGCCTCTAATTTCTTTCCATATTCCCCAACTGGGTCTACTGATTCGTGATCTTCATCAATTGTAAACTTTTGGTGCATACTGTGAATAATTTTATGATTTGTTGGTATTACAGCCATTTTTGACCTTTTTTCAAGTTTTCTGATATGGGAACTATTTATTTCTACAGGCTCATTCTCATTATTTTGTAGGCCAATGGAGTGGTGTGTGCTAAAACTTCTTATATGTTTACCAGCGATACCTACATTAACATATTCGATCGGAACATCTGCCATATCACTTGCTTTTTTTATTACCTCTTTAATTTTATTAGTTGCTTTAATTAGATTTTGAATCATTCCCTCTGATACACCCTCTGATTCTGTCTCTGAAAACCCAATAATTTTTAATTTATTATTATCGTTTTTCTCAGCAATAATGGCACATATTTTTGATGTTCCAATATCCAAGGCTGTATAATATTTCTTCTCTCTTTTCATTTATTAGCTTTTATCGCAAACTATTTGATTTTTAAATTTTACATTCACAGTACTATAAGTATTCCACCCTTTAGCTGGAATTATTTTTTTATAAAAAATATTAACTTTTTCAAATTTTTCCTCCAAATTATCAGGGTATCCAAAAATAATTTTTTGTTTTGAAAATTGAGGATGAATTATAATATTTTTATTTTGATTTATCTCTAATTCGGAAATTATTTTAGAAAAAAACTCGCTGTCATTAATATATTTTATCATGTCAACTAAATTTTTTCCAAAATCAGAGGATAAAATTGTTTTCTCATCAATAGACTTATCATTTAAACGAAGAAGAATAACTCTTTTAGAAAATTTTTGAGATGTTGGGAAAATATGACCTTCTTTATTTATATAATTTCCTTCTAACCTACCAGAAACAATTCTTGCAATAGGCTGGTACTGTTCTATTCCAATATTTAAGTTACCTAACAAGTCCTTATAGATAGTAACATCTTTCACATGAGAATTAGATAAAAACTTGGTTTCCAAATTATTATAATTAATTTTTAAAGAGTCTAATAAGGTTTCTTTAGATAAAAAATCCCTAACAGAACTCTTATCTAAAAAAGAACTATCAACCTCAATTATTAAATCTTTGTGAATAATGTTATCATTTTTTTTAAATACCATTATTAAAAAAAAAGTTAAAATCAAAATAGTAAATACGACAAATCCTTTTATCAAATTCATGAAATTATTTCAAATATTTTTTTTACAATTTTTTCTGAGGCATTAGGAGAAGACATCTTACCCAATTCAGTTTTCATACTCTCCATCTGAGATTTATTTTCAAATAGGTCAAAAGCTATTTTTATCATATTTTTTTCAACATCGGAATCTTTAATCAGTATGCATCCGCCCTTCTCTAATATAGCATTAGCATTTTTTGTTTGATGATCATCTACAACATTTGGGGATGGAATTAAAATTAAAGGCTTAGAGACTACACATAACTCAGAAATAGCAATTGCACCTGCTCTTGAGATTATAATGTCTGTTGCATTGTAAGCTAGATCCATTCTATCTATGAAATCCTTAATTATCAAATTTTCATTATCAAATTTTTTCAATTTAATTTCATCGTAATAAAGTTTTCCCGTTTGCCATATTAATTGATATGAAGACTCTTTTATCAAAGAAATATTATTTAAAATACCCTCATTAATACTTTTAGCTCCTAAACTTCCACCAAGAACCAAAATTGTTTTTTTAGATTTATCTAATCCAAAATATTTATAAGGATCCTGATCAGAATCGCTATTCAAATCTCTGATAGGGTTTCCATAATTAAAAACTTTATTATGGATGAAAAGCTTAGTAATATTATCATATGCCGAAAAAATATATTTTACCTTTTTTGATAAAATTTTATTTGTTAATCCAGGGTATGAGTTTTGTTCTTGAATAGCTGTCTTAAAATTGAAAAAAGATGATACTAATAAAAAAGGCCCAGAAGAGTAACCACCAAAACCAATAACAAAGTCAGGTCTAAAAGTGGCAAGAATATATATTGACTTTATAACCGAAAAAAATATTTTGAGCGGCAGAGATAAATTTTTTAAGAGAAACGGTAGTCCTAAAAAAATAATATTTAGAATAAAAGGTGATCTTTTGACACCTGAAATCCATAAACCGTAAATAGGAAAGTTATACTTTGGGACTATGTCCATTTCCATTCTATCACTTGAACCTACAAACAATACCTTATTATTTTTATCTAATTTCCTAAACTCTTCTGCAATTGCCAACATTGGAAAGATGTGACCTCCAGTCCCTCCTCCACATAAAATTATTTTTTTTGAATTATGCATACTTTAGCCCACTTTTATTTTCTCTACTAATACTCAGTATAATACCTAAAGTAATTCCTGTAAAAAGCTGAGATGTACCACCCATACTAACAAGAGGTAATGTCACACCAGTTACAGGTAGCAAACCAACCACTACACACATATTTATTATAGCTTGAATCACAAGAGCAAAACTCAATCCGGCACTTAAAAGACCCCCAAATGGTCTATCAGATTTAATAAATATTTTCAATCCCCTGTATAGAAGAATCAAATATAAAATAAGAATTGTGACCCCCATTATTAATCCATACTCCTCAATTATAATAGCATAAATAAAATCAGAGGATGATTGAGGAAGAAAGTTTTTCTGATTACTGTTACCTGGACCTTTACCAAACAGCCCACCTGTAGAAACTGCTATGTATGCCTGTTCTAGTTGATAAGGTATATTTTTTTTATTAATGAAGTCCTCAACCCTACTGATAGCGGTATAACCTCTTTGGCCTGTCAATAAAGCTAGCCCACCACTCATTAAAATAAATAAAATTAAAATAGATAAATGTGATATTTTAACTCTTGAAATAAACATCAATAGTATAGAAGTTGCACCTAATATGAGAGCAGTAGATAAATTAGTTAATGCAATGAACATACATATTAAACCTATCCAAATAAATGGCATTATTAATGTTTTCATACTCCCTAGGTCATACTGTTTCTTAGACAGAAAACTTGATAAATAAATAATTAGGGATAATTTCGCAAGATCTGATGGCTGAAATGCCATATTTATTATTGGAATACTTATCCATCTAGAAGCCTCATTTATATTTACTCCAAACTTATATGTTAGAAATAGTAGAGGTAGAGAAATATATAGACTAATAAGAGAAATTTTAGAATAATATTTATAATCAATTTTATGAGCAAACCACATTGCGATAAAACTGAAAGAAATTAACAGAAAGTGTTTAAGTAAAAAAAATTCAGTATTTCCTCCTTTCTGCTGGAAGGCAAGTAAACTCGTTGCACTATAGACCGATAATAAACCTATAACTGATAAAACAATGGCAATTACCCAAATATATTTATCTCCTTGAATGTTTGTTTTTATCCAATTTATCATAATTTATCTCAATTTTAAAGTAGCTAATGTCATAATTGCTAGTAGAATAGAAATCATCCAAAATCGTGCAACAATTTTGGTTTCATGAATTCCTTTTTTTTGATAATGATGATGCAGAGGAGCCATCAGGAAAATTCTTCGACCCTCACCATATTTATTCCTAGTGTACTTAAAATATAAAACCTGTAGTATAACTGACAAGTTTTCAATTAAGAAAACCCCACAGAGAAGGGGAATCAATAATTCCTTTTTTACAATTATTGCAAGGACAGCTATTACAGCACCAATAGATAAACTTCCAGTATCTCCCATAAATACTTGGGCAGGGTATGAATTATACCAAATGAATCCAATACATGCTCCAACAAATGAAAAAGAAAAAATTACTAATTCACCAATATCAGGTATATAAAGAATGTTTAAGTAATCTGAAAAAATAATATTTCCCGATAAATAAATAAAAATTGAAAGTGTTATACCTACTATAGCAGATGTACCAGCAGCTAGACCATCTAAGCCATCGGTTATATTAGCCCCATTAGAAACAGCAGTAATTATAAAAATTATAACTAAACAATATATTAACCAGGTATAATCTTCAAAGTTATCGGGTAATAACCAATTATAATTAAATTCATTATCCTTAATAAATGGTATAGTAGTAATCAGATCCTTTGTGTCAAAATATTCAACTCCATTTTTAAGTGATTCAGAAGTTATTCCATCAGAAAAGTTTCTTACAACAACGGATTCATTAGTTATAATTATATATGAGACAATAATACCTATAACTATTTGACCAGTGACCTTAAACTTACCTTTCAATCCATCCTTATTTTTATTTTTGATTTTTAGGTAATCATCTATAAAACCAATTAAACCAGCTAGAATTGTAACTATTATCATTATCAAAATGTAAATATTACTTAAATCAGCAAAAAGAATAGTTGGAATAAGAATAGATATTAGAATTATAAGCCCCCCCATAGTTGGAGTCCCACTCTTTTCATTCTGTCCAATTAAATCTAAATCTCTAATGTTTTCAGATAGTTGGAATTTGGTTAATGTTGCAATTATTTTCTTCCCAAATAATATACTGATTACTAATGAAAATATAGCTGCCATTCCTGCTCTGAATGATAAGTACTGGAAAACACCAGATCCTACCAAATCATAATTATTACTCAGATATTCAAATAGATTATATAGCATAACTCTATAATATTATTTTTTTAATAGTTTCTTTATCATCATGGGGAATCGAATTATTTCCAATTATTTGATACTTTTCATGCCCTTTGCCAGCAACGAGAATAATTGAGTTTTTATCAAATCTCTTAAATGCCAGTTTGATAGCTTTCTTTCTATCAGTTTCTATTTCAAAATTTGTTCTAGTAGCACCTTTTATAATATCTTTAATTATATCATTTTCATTTTCATTTCTTGGATTATCAGATGTAAAAAAAACAAAATCACTATATTCTAATGCTATATTACCCATTTTTGGTCTTTTAGATTTATCCCTATCGCCTCCTGCCCCTACTACAGTTATCAGTTTTTTATCTCTCTTAAATTTTAAAATATTAAGTAAAATGTTTTCTAATGCATCAGGTGTATGAGCGTAATCTACAATACCTATTTTATTATTTTTACCAACCAAAAACTCAAATCGACCACTAGGAGTATTAAGTTCTGATATTTTTTCTAAAATTTTATTTTTATCAAATTTTAAAATACTTGCGAGAGAATAAACAGCTAAGATATTATATGCATTGAAATCTCCAATTATTCTCAATGAAACGTCAACCTTATCAAATCTTAATTTAAGTCCTTCTGCCGTACTCTCAAGAATTTTTGTATTATAATCTCCCAAATTTTTTAAACCATAGGTAAATACATTTGAATTTGTGTTCTGTACTAGGTATCTACTTCTCTTATCATCTAGGTTTACAATAGAATATGAACTATTACCTAACTCATCAAATAATATTTTTTTTGCATCAATATAATTTTGAAATGTCTTATGATAATCCAGATGGTCATGAGATAAATTTGAAAAAATAGCTGCAAAAATATTTTTACCCACTATTCTTTTTTGATGTATTGCATGGGAGCTAGCTTCCATAAAACAATATTCACAATTACTTAAAACCATCTCATTTAATATCTTTTGAAATTCAATTGGATTAGGAGTTGTTAGTTTAGCTTTTAAAAGTTTATTATTAATCCTATTTTCTATAGTTGAAATCATCCCAACCTTTTTATTAAATGACTTAAAAAATTGAAATAAAAAATAAACTATTGAAGTTTTTCCGTTGGTCCCGGTAACAGCTACTATTTTAATTTTGCTTTCAGGGTTTCCATAAAAATTTGAAGAAATGCTATATACACTGTCTCTTATATCTTCAACTAAAATATAAGTAATCTTTTCATGAAGACTTTTAGGTAATTTTGTACAAATTATAGTATTCGAGCCTTTTTTAATTGCTTTGTCTATGAAATCATGACCATCAAATTTATTCCCGTAAATAGCAAAAAATAAAAAGTCATTTTTAACGTCTTTAGAGTTATCTGTTATACCACTAACTAATTTATCTGTATCACCCTCAATTAATTTAATTTTTATTCCATCTAAAAGATCCCTCAACTTTTTCATCCTAACTTAATATTTATAGTGTCAAAGTTTTTTGATAATTTTCCCGGAGAAATATTTTGATATTTTACTCTCCCTTTTCCTTTGAAAGATACTTTTAAACCTCTTGATTCTAACAAGTAAATAGCATCTTTTAGAGTCATACCTACAACATTTGGAATGTATCTTTCATTAGAATTGATTTTTTCCCAATATATTGAGTTATCAACTAATTTAGTTTTTACCCACTTACTTTCATCTACTGAATGGTTAGATAATGCCATATTATTTGATAGATAAATAAGATCTTCCCTGTATCCTGATCTAATTTGTGGAAATGAAAATTTAATTTCATCTTCTTTTATCTCTGTAAAATATTTATCATCAGAAATAAATATTTTATCAGCAATTTCCTTAAAAACTGGAGCAGCTACATCACTTCCATATATCCTATATTTTTTTGGATTGTCAATCACAACTATACAACTATACTTGGGATCTCCAGAAGGAAAAAAACCTGCAAAAGATGTATAGTACCTATTAACATATCGTCCATTTAAAACTTTTTTTGCAGTACCTGTTTTACCAGCTATTTTGTAGTTACTATGTTTAATATTATCAGCAGTTCCATTTTCGACTACACCCTCTAATAAAACTTTCATAGTATTAACTGAATTTTTAGTTGCTATTTTTTCTGGGTACGGTACATCAAACTTTTGAATTATATCATTTGCATGTTTTACATTTTTTACAATCCGAGGCTGAACATAATACCCATTATTAGCAATAGCATTATAAAAAGATAAAGTATGAAGTGGGGTGAGCATAAGTTCATAACCATGGGCAATCCAAGGTAAAGAAACTTTACTCCAAGTAGAGTCTGCAAAATTTTTAATTTGTGGTTTCGAAGAACCAAAAATTTGAAAATTAAATTCATGACTAAATCCGAATTTCTTTAAATAACTCAAAAATTTTTGAGGTTTATCCTTGAAGGTGTCATCTATTAACATCGCAACTCCAATATTTGAACTTTTTTCAAAAACTTCTTTGATTGAGATCTTACCGTAACCTCCTGGCTTATGGTCCTTCATAGTCTCAGTATAAAATCTAAACTCTCCATCGCCAGTATCAATACTATCAAGTACTGACCTATTAGTTTCTTCAATATATGCCAACATACTAGCTAACTTGAATGTTGATCCAGGCTCATGCATACCCTGAATTGCATAATTATAATTCTCTGTATAATAACCTGATTTATTTTTACTAAAATTAGAAATAGCTTTAATTTCACCTGTCTCTACCTCCATTAATACAACAGACCCGTAATCAGCATTATTTAATTCTAAACCCTTTAAAAGAGCTGATTCGGCTATATCCTGTAAATTCACATTTATAGTTGTTACAATATCATATCCATTTTTTGGCTGAATTTCAGAACCATCATATATTGGCATCCAATTATTTCCTGCTAATTTTCTTGTCAAAATTTTTCCATCTTTACCATCTAAGTAAGAATTAAAACTATATTCTAAGCCAACTGTTCCCCTATTATTTTCGTCAACAGAGCCAATTGTCCTATATCCTAATTTTGAGAAAGGTCTAAATCTTTCGTCTTTCTTTTCAAAAAGGATACCCCCATTTAATCTGCCTTCTCTAAATATTGGCCATGATGATAATTTCTTTTTTTCTTGATAATCAATTTTTTTTCTATTTAAAAGAAGGTATCTTTTTTTATTGTCTCGGGCTGACAGAATATTATTTTTATATTCAGCTTTCGATTTATCCTTAAAGTAGGATGATAATAATAGAGCTAATGAATCTATATTTTCTTCAATTAATTTACTGGAGGCAATGGAAGGGTCAATTGCCACCTTGTAGAAAGGTAATGATGTTGCTAAAATACTTCCATCATCAGCTAAAATATTACCCCTACTAGCTTTGATATTATCAAACTTAAAGTTGATATTTTCTGATTTTGAATTCCAATGATCCCCCTGCCTAAACTGAAGATCAAAAATACTATAAACTATAGCTAGACTAATAATAACTAAAAAAGCAAATGAAATTTTAACTCTAAATAATATTTCCTTTTTAATGTTCATTTTTCAACTGTGATTTTTTCTGGTGGTAATTTTGAACTCTGCAATTTTAAATTTTTAACTCTTTTTAAAATTTCGGTTTCTTTTCTTGAAAACATATAATTATTGTTAAGAGTTATATAATCCGTTCTTAATTCTTCAACTAATTTTTCCAGTATGCTAATCTCTCGAATTTTTTTTTCAACAGAATGTTGATTACTTATATATATTATCAAAAAAAATAATAAGTATAAGACTTTAAATAAATCAAAATTAAATGCTTGTGGCAATCTATCTCTTATAGAGGAAAATATGTTATCTATTTTATCATCTATTTTCATATTCTTTCTCCAATTCTAAGTTTAGCACTTCTTGATCTTGAATTAAAAGCTATCTCCTCTATTGGTGGTACAATAGGTTTTTTATTTATTCTCTTAAAGAATTCTATTTTTTTCCCATATAGATCTTTTTTAAAATCAGAATTAAAACTTGATTTATTTATAAAGTTTTTAACTAACCTATCCTCAATAGAGTGGTAAGAAATTATTACCAATCTTCCAGATTTTTTTAAAAAGTCTACAGATTTTTTTAACATTTCTCTTAAGGATGAAATTTCATCATTGACTTCAATCCTTATCGCCTGGTAAAGTTTTGAAAGAAACTTATAACTCAATTTTTTTTTTGAGATGTTCTTTATCGCCATCAATAGATCTTCATTGTTTATTATTCTTTTTTTATTTCTGTAGGAAATAATTTCTTGAGCTATAATCTTTGAGTTTTTTATATCTCCATAATTAAACAAAATATTTTGTAAGCTGTCTTGATCGTAAGTATTTAAAACTTCCTCAGCAGATAACTCACTATCTGTCGACATTCTCATGTCAAGAACACCATTACCCAGATATGAAAATCCTCTTTTTTTATTATCAATTTGGTGTGAAGATACACCCAGATCAGCTAATATACCGTCAACCTTTTCTATACCTCTATCCCTAATATGTAGATCAAAGAATTTAAAATCACTCTTAATCAATTGAAAATTAACATTCTTAAATTTATTTTCTTTTATAGCTGAATCATCTTTGTCAAATGAGAATAATTTACCTTTCACATTTAATTTATCTAATATTAGACTTGAATGCCCTCCCCCTCCAAAAGTTAAATCAACATATGTTCCCTCTGGTTTGATACTTAATCCATTTACTGATTCATTAAGTAATACAGGAACATGATATTTCATAATTTTTTATACATCTAAATATTTTTGGGCAAGAAGAGAAAATTCTTTAGAATCTTTTATTAAGTTTTTACTGTAAATATCAGGATTCCATAATTCTATAAAGTTTCCAACACCAATAAGAATAACATCTTTTTTGATATTACAATGAGATAGCATATTTCTTGCTAAAAGAAACCTACCATTCGAATCAAGATCAACTTGAGATATACCGCTAAATAAATTTCTTTTTAATTTTCTTTGCTCAGAACTAAATTCATTCAATGAACTAATCCTGGTATAAATATTTTGAAATTCACTAAGAGGGTATATAATTAGATTAGATTCAAATCCTTTCCTTATAACTATACTATTTTTAGAAGCTTCAGGGAGGACTGATTTTAACCTAGACGGCAAAACCAGCCTACCCTTAGCATCTAATTTACACTCATGTTCGCCTGTGAAAAAAGCCATATCAGAGTATTAATATAAACCACTTAGAGACAAATGTAATAAAGATTTTTACATTTTACACCACTTTATCCCACTTTATCCCACTTATTAATAAGAATTTTTTAAATGTCTCTTTTAATCGTATAATCTAGAAGATCATATAAGCTTTTTTTATATTTAGAATCAGGAAATTTATTTAAAATTGAATATGCTTTCTCTGTCATATCAATCATTATTTTTTCACTATACTCTATACCTTTATTTTCTTTGACAAATTCAATTATTTCATCTATTGATCTGTAATTTTTTAAATTTTTTATAATTTTTTTTTTTGTTGAAGAACTAACTTTTGATAGTGAATGAATTAATGGAAGAGTAATTTTTCCTTGTTTAAAATCATTTAAAGATGGTTTTCCTGTATCGAAAGAGAGGTATCCAAATAGGTCATCTCTTATTTGGAAGGCATTTCCTACTAACAACCCAAATTTTTTCATTAATTTAATTTTTTCTTCAGAGGCATTTGATGAAATAGCCCCCATCATGCAACAAGATGAGAATAAACTTGCTGTTTTCTCTTTTATAATTTTAAAATATGTATCCTCATCAATATCTAAACTTTTAGATTTTTTTAATTGAGTAATCTCACCTTCACTCATCTGCTTAACAGCATTGGATAAAATACCTAAAAATTTAAAATCATTACTTTGAACAGATAACTCTAGACCTCTTGATAAAAGGTAGTCCCCAATTAAAACTGAGTATTTACTTTTCCACAATGCATTAATTGAAAAATAACCTCTTCTGTAATTTGAATCATCCACTACATCATCATGAATTAGTGTTGCTGTATGTAAAATTTCTATTAGAATTGCAGCCCTATATGTTGAATCTGAAATCTTCCCATTTAATCCTGCTGTCAGAAATACAAAAATAGGCCTAATTTGTTTTCCCTTTCTCTTTAAAATATAGCTAACGACAGTGTCAATTAATGAATTTCTGCTAGATATTGATGTCCTTAACTTGATCTTAAAGTCTTTCATTTCATTATCTATTGGTCTTACAATTTCTCTGAGATTCATATAAATTACTTATTTGGATTAACTTTATATACTACGTCATTATTGATAAAAAGATGAACGACATAAAAAAAAATAAAAGTAAGAGATATAAAAATATTGTAAAGAAGTCTAAGTTTTGGCCTATTGTTCAGCTATTTAAACATAGAAATAGATTTATGAATGAGGTTTCTCAAAAATCACAAAAAAAAATACTTGAAAAAATAAAACAAAAAGATTTGTATGAAGAAATTATTAATACAGTCTATAAAGAAAAACTAAGAATTTCTAATATTCCATGGAAAGCTGACCCAGTAGACGACAAGAGATTTTGGTATAAATTAAAAGAAAAAATCATTGAATTCGAGGAAGATAAAAATAATCCAAAAATTAGAAAGGAGATTTTACCAATGATTATAAATAGATACACTAAAGAGATTACAGGGAACTTTAAGAGAAGTCATCACGGATTTGCAAGGAGACTAATTACATCTTTTTTAGCTAGACTACTTAATACAGCAAGACTTAGGAATCCTTTTGGGAGCCTTAACCTAGATAGTACAATACAGATAGTCGGCAAACACAAGAGGTTAAGGAAATTATCTAAAACTGGGACAATTATTATGGTTCCAACACATTTTTCACATCTAGACTCTGCACTTATTGGATGGATTATCTCTCAACTTGGATTACCTGCCTTTATGTATGGTGCAGGTTTAGTTTTATATAATTTAAAAATTTTTGCATATTTCTTTAATAGTCTAGGAGCCTATAAGGTTGATAGAAGAAAAAAACATTTGCTCTACCTAGAAACATTAAAAACATATACAGAAAGAGCAATAGTCAATGGTTGTCATAACCTCTTTTATCCAGGTGGAACCAGATCTAGATCTGGTGCAATTGAAAAAAATTTAAAACTCGGATTATTAGGAAGTACAATTGAGGCACAGAGGGAGTTAGATAATAAAAATAAAAAAATATATATAGTACCTATAACTTTCAACTACCAGTTTGTATTAGAAGGACCGGCCTTGATAAATCAATACCTATCTAATAATCAAAATAATAGAAATCATCTGAAAGATTTAGGATATTCAAATACATTCAAAATTTTTACATTTTTGATTAAATATTTTACTCGATCTAATAGAATGGCTGTTTCAATTGGGAACCCATTAGATATCTATGGTAACATTGTTGACAATAAAGGTAAAGCCATTAATAAAAATAATTTATCAATAAAAAAAAATAATAAAACAGAAATTTTAAATAAGCTATCTGAAAATATTGTTGATGAGCTGATGGCCGGTACGGTAGTTTACTCAAGTTTAATTTTATCCTTTACTTCTTTTGAGCTTATACGTAAAAAGTTTAAAAAAATGGATATTCAGAATTTAATTGCACTCCCAGAAGATGAACTTACAATCAACCTCAAATATTTTAAACCTAAATACAAACAGGTGATGGATTATATTTTAAAACTTTCTCAGGATAAAAAAATAAAACTTTCAGATGAGCTATCTCTCTCAATTGAAGATCAGATAAAAATAGGATGTAAAAATCTTGGGCTTTATCATGCAATCAGACCTATTGAATTGAAAAATAATATACTAATTATAAAAAATATCAAGATGCTTTTTTACTATAGAAATAGATTAGATGGATACAAAATTGAAAATATTTTAAAAACTTAACTATTAAGTTCAATCGATATCAACCTCTTGCTTAATGACGGATGAGAATAATTAATAAATTCAAATAAAGGGTGAGGAGTTAAATTGGTAAGATTATCTCGTGACAACTTCTTCAGTGCACTGACTAGTGGAGATTTCTTGAAAGTTGATATTGCAAAATTATCAGCTTCGTATTCATTTTTTCTACTTTTTATAAAAACTAGAATATTAATAAATCTA
>TARA_B100001057_G_scaffold500930_1_pt1 | contig 31222 bp, 27 predicted proteins | sample TARA_B100001057 | Tara Oceans TARA_B100001057 (sample SAMEA2621839) | marine metagenome | biome: marine biome (ENVO:00000447); feature: surface water layer (ENVO:00002042); material: "saline water (ENVO:00002010), including plankton (ENVO:xxxxxxxx)" | depth 5 m
ACGAAATCGATAAATTAATAAAACTTAAAAATGAAAACACATGAGTACCTTTTATATTTTTATTAGTTTAATTATATTTTTTTGTTTTTTACTAATACTTGTAATAATGGTTCAAAACCCTAAGGGTGGTGGGTTATCATCATCTTTTGGAGGTGGAGCACAACAAATGGGTGGAGTTCAAAAAACAACTGACTTCTTGGATAAAAGCACATGGATTTTAGGAGCAGCATTATTAATTTTGATACTATTATCAAATCTTGCCTTGGAAAGAGACAATAGTAATACAAATGAATCAAAGCTTTTAAACTCTGAAAATACAAATGAATATATACCAGAAGAAAGCATTCCAGAACCACTGATTCCTGAAGTTAAGGATTAAAATTTTAACTAGATTACTGACAGTATGACATTTTTGTATGAAACAAACAAAGCTTTTATTTACTGGCATAGTTTATGAAATCAAATTAATTAAATAAATATATTCAAAATGAGTAAAATTTCTATTAAACCACTAGCAGACAGAGTCCTTATATTACCTCTTGATGCTGAAACAAAAACCGCTTCAGGTATATATATCCCTGATAGCGCTAAAGAAAAACCACAAAAAGGAACTATAAAAGCAGTCGGCCCTGGTACGAAGAAAAATCCAATTACTGTTAGCATAGGTGATACAGTTTTATATGGAAAGTACGCAGGAACTGAGCTTAACCATGATGGTATTGACTACCTAATGATGAAAGAAAGTGACTTATTGGCAATTGTATAACAAAAATAAATAATAATGGCAAAGAAAATTATATTCGATATTGACGCTAGAGATGGCGTTAAAAAAGGAGTTGATGCATTAGCAAATGCGGTAAAGGTAACATTAGGACCTAAAGGAAGAAATGTAATAATTGGAAAATCATTTGGTTCACCTCAGGTCACAAAAGATGGAGTCACTGTTGCTAAAGAAATTGAATTAGAGGACTCACTTGAAAATATGGGAGCCCAAATGGTCAAGGAGGTTGCATCCAAAACAAATGACTTAGCTGGTGATGGAACAACAACAGCCACAATACTTGCACAGTCTATAGTTAAAGAAGGATTAAAAAACGTCGCCGCAGGCGCAAATCCATTAGATTTAAAAAAAGGTATAGACAAATCAGTGTCTGCAATTGTTAAGGATCTAGAAAAGCAATCAGTACAAGTAGGAAATTCGTCCGAAAAAATTAAACAAGTTGCGAGTATATCCGCAAACAATGACAGTAATATTGGAAGTTTAATAACTGAAGCTTTTGAAAAAGTTGGTAAAGAAGGTGTGATAACAGTCGAAGAAGCAAAAGGAACCGACACATATGTGGATGTGGTTGAAGGAATGCAATTTGACAGAGGTTACCTATCCCCTTATTTTGTAACAGACTCAGAAAAAATGCAAACAGAATTAGACACTCCATACATTTTGTTATATGATAAGAAAATATCTGCTATGAAAGATTTGCTTCCTATTTTAGAGCCAGTCTCTCAAACTGGAAAACCATTGTTGGTGATAGCTGAAGATGTAGATGGTGAAGCATTGGCAACTCTAGTGGTAAACAAACTCAGAGGTGCACTCAAGATCGCAGCAGTTAAGGCTCCAGGGTTTGGTGATAGAAGAAAAGCCATGCTTGAAGACATAGCAATATTGACAGGTGGTACGGTTATATCAGAAGAAAGAGGTTTCACAATTGAAAAAACAACAATTGAAATGCTGGGATCAGCAGAAAAGGTGACTATTGACAAAGACAATACTACAGTTGTCAATGGATCCGGTGACACCAAGTCAATTTCTGATAGAGTAAACCAAATTAAGGCTCAAATTGAATCATCAACTTCCGATTACGATAAGGAAAAATTACAGGAACGTTTAGCTAAACTTTCCGGTGGTGTAGCAGTTTTGTATGTCGGGGCCCCTTCCGAAGTTGAGATGAAGGAAAAAAAGGACAGAGTAGATGATGCTTTACATGCAACAAGGGCCGCAGTTGAAGAAGGAATTGTAGCTGGTGGCGGGGTTGCATTATTAAATACAAAGAAGACTTTAGATAAATTGAAATCAGAAAACACGGACGAAGGAACCGGAATTCAAATTGTATACAAAGCAATTGAATCACCACTGAGAACAATTGTAGAAAATTCAGGTGGTGAAGGTTCAGTAGTTGTATCCAAAGTACTTGATGGTAATTCTAACTTCGGCTATAATGCTAAAGATGGGACATTCGTAGATATGCTCAAAGAAGGTATTATTGATCCAAAAAAAGTAACTCGTGTTGCTTTGGAGAATGCAGCTAGTGTTGCTGGTATGATTTTGACTACAGAGTGTGCTCTAGTCGATATCAAAGAAGAAACACCTGCTGGCGCTGGAGGAGGCATGCCACCAATGGGAGGTGGAATGCCTGGCATGATGTAGTGAACACGATATCAAAATACTTTGAAATAAAGCCTCATTTTGAGGCTTTATTTTTTTTTCTTACATACAAGCAACATATAGGAAGTTCATTATAAATTTCAGTTGGAGCTCTCATCTCAGAGGTATCATGGCCAACATTTGAAACTGATTTATGAACTTCTGCTAGATCGATTTTATTAGAGTTATAAATCAATCTAAGTTGATTTTCTGGAATACTCCAGTTTGCATATTTAACACCTTTAACTGATAATGCAGCTTTTTCGATTCGCATTTTACACATCTCACAATTTCCAAGTACTTTAATACTTGTTTTTTCGTTCTTTGAACCTGTTTGAGCATTGACTGTGAATATGCAAAAGGTAAATAATAAACTTATATATATTTTCATGATTTTTAAATTTTATATCTCAATCCTAGGTAAAACATCCTTCCTAAAATAGGAGCCCATATTTGAGATGTATCAAATTTATTATTAAATGAATCATTTTCAAAAATAATTGGATTTTTCTGAGTGAAATTTCCTAAATTTTCAATCCCAATATATGCTTCAAATAAGTTTGAAAAGACTCTGGTTAATTGTGAATTAATGATGGAAAAAGAGGGACTTTCATTGAAATTTGAATTCAAACTGTTCTCAACTAATCTTTGATTTCCAACTCCATTAATCGTAAAGTCGTATTTCCACTGCTTATTTTTTATATTTTTTATTGAATTCCAGCTGAGATTGACAAAATATCTATTTAAAGGTACCAGTTGCTTTTGCTTTGTTCCACTTATGTAATCGATTGAAACATTATCATTTTTATACGCAGATATAAATTCTATTTGAGGTGTCAAATTAATATCAAATTTTAATTGAAAGCTCTTGGAATAGCTATTACCCTCAAGGTTGTAAAATAAAACAGTTCCCTCTTTTTCATAATCCACTACTACTTGGTTTACAAAAGAGGTATTATAATAATCCAAAGTAAGTGTAGAGTTTTTACTAAATAATCTAAAATTATGATTTAAACTAACTCCGTAGTTCCATGCCCTCTCCGGAAGTAATCCATAAAAAGAATTATTATTTTTATTTATTATAATTCTTCTATTTGTAGCGAACAGAGATTGATTTTCAGCAAATATATTTGCAGCTTTTCTTCCGCTACCAGAGGAAAGCCTTATTGTTGTTGATGGATTGAAGGAATATCTTAAGTGAAGCCTGGGAGTAAAAAATGTTCCAATATTGTTATTAAAATCCAATCTGATCCCAGCTGTCCAACTCAGTTTTTCCAAATCATCGTGACTCCACTCAAAAAACATCCCAATATTTTTATCTGTTCTGATGTAATTTTGATTATCAATATTTTCATCATATTTATCCAGAGTATAATTCAATCCAGATTTGAACTTATTAGTAGTATTATTGAAAATTGAATTAAATAAAAGATTACCAAAAAAACTTTGATGGATTATATCGTAATTTCTTAGCCCATAATATGCTTCCTGGTCATGTCTACTAAATGAGGCTTGTAAGCCAAAACTTTTGTATGGATATTGAGGAAAAACATACCCTAATTTGAAAGCCGAATCCCATCTTTTAGTTTCAATTTCACTTCCCCAAAGCTTACTGAATCCTTTATCAAAATTTGGATCAAATAAAACTTCCCCAGTTTGTTTTTTATCACTAAGGAATCTGGAATTGTAAAAAATCACCCACCCGTTCAATGGATCTGTATACTGAAATCTATTTAAGATATTGACTTGGTTCGATATAGGGACATCTAAAAACCCATCAAAATTATTATCAATTTTTTTATTTCTCTGATTCAAATGAATGTATAAACCCGTACTCCATTTATCTGATAAATTTTTGTTGAAATGAGTGTTTAACTCTACTCTACCATTTCCTGAACTGAATAAATTTACAAATAGAGGATTATCTGAATATGGCTTTTTTAACTCTGTATTAATTTGACCAGCTATGCTCTCAAATCCATTTACAACACTACCCACGCCTTTTGAAATTTGAATACTCTCAATCCAAGTTCCTGGTGTGAATGTTAACCCAAATGCCTGAGAGGCCCCTCTCACCATTGGTATATTTTCCTCCGAAATCAAAATATATGGACTCTTTAACCCAAGCATACTAATTTGTTTAGTTCCAGTTAATGCATCGGAGAAATTAACATCTATAGAAGGATTTGTTTCAAAACTTTCAGATAGATTGCAACAAGCAGCTTTCAGAAGTTCATTTGCGTCTACAAGTATTAAATTTTGATTTGATTTAAAAGATAATTTTGAAGATTTTTTTCTCTCAACCAAGGATACTTCATCAAGATTTGTTGACAAATCTTCATTTAGGAAATGAATTAGTTTTTTGTCTGAAAATATTGTTAATGTATCCGTTTTAAATCCAATAAAACTAATTATCAATTCATTAGTTTTTTTTGAAATTGGAAGACTAAAATCACCTTTAATGTCTGTTATTGTGCCTTCATTAGTATTTTTCCAATAAACACTGGCACCCTCAAGGGCTAATGTCTCGTTTTTTTCTTTGTAAACAACCTTTCCCTCAATTATTTTTTGAGACGAAACATTAGACAAAAAAAAGTAAAATAGTAGGTATAAACTTATGTTCTTAATCATGTTATTTAATATTTAGTAATGAAATTGTTGACAGTAGTAAACAATCTAATTAACCATAAAATAATAACTGTAGAGAATTTATATAGAACTTTTGGATTAGAATTGGTGGATCCGAATAATTAGCAATTTTTCTGTGAGCATACTCATAATTAATTGGATTGCTACAAATAAATTTATTAATGGTTTTTTTCGGGTAGTTTAACTCAAAAGTTGATTGATTTTTAAAATCATTTGTATTGTAGTTTAATTGGGTGTCTTTACAACAGTCCTGGGTACTTAAATTGGGAGAATTATTTGTATCATCCAATTTAATTTTATGCATCCCACATTTTGTAATATTATTATAAAAGGATATGGAAAAAAGCTTTCCACCGCAAAAATGCATATTGTGGCTTAGCCCTAATTGATTGAAAATCAATAAAAAGACAATTAACGAATTACAAATGTTTTTAAATACCATTACATACAAAAATACAACAATTATTAAATCAATAAACCCAATGCCATTGAAATCATTAATATATTTTCAATCAAAGTGGCCTCAGTCATGGGAAGATTCATGGAAGTACCTAGACATGCACACTGAATATCACTTTTTCTAAAAATAGATTTAGCTACTCCAAATGTTGTTATACCTAATACTATTAATGTAATAACAGAAATTACCTTTAATTGATAACTGAACAAAAAAGATATTCCTAAAATTAATTCAATAAATGGATAGATTTTACCATAAAAGTTAAATTTTTTAGCTAACGGGTCATAATTTGAAAAACTGTTTGGAAAAGTTGAGTAATCAAGAAATTTGAAAAAACTAAAAGTGATGAAGAATAAGCCCATAAAATCAATCATCAAATTCTTAAGTTCAAAACTATTTTGATTCAAATAAAGTGCGCCTAAAACTAAATATATGAAAATCAAAAAAAGTGGTCTTAATTTCATCAATTTACTTTCTTCACTAAAATTATTTTCAGATAAGATTAAATATTTATTTCCAATTAACTCTTGGATTTTTTGTTCATTAATTTCAGTAGCAGATGAAATCATGACATGTCCTTTTTTAAGTTCAACTTCAACACTTATTACATCGGGATAAGATGATATTTTCTCGACAATGTAATTTTCGCATTTTTTACATGTCATTCCTGACACTTTAAGACTTTTATGCATCACAATATTTTAATCTTAACACATTAATTTAATTAAAAAAAATAAAACATTTGATATATTTAATATTTTTACAAAAAAAAAAAAAAATGGATCTAATCCATAAATATTCTAATGAGTTAGAAAAAATTTTAAATCACAGCCCATTTGATTTAAAAAATTCCTTAAAAAAAATATGCGTGCTACTTCGATCAAATATTGTTCATTTTGACTGGGTAGGATTTTATTTTAATAATGATAAAAAAAATTATCTTGAACTTATATCATTTTCAGGTGCTCCTACTGAACATAAAAAAATCCCTTATGGTAAAGGAGTATGTGGCCAAGTAGCAATTTCAAATAAAAAACTAATTATACCAAATGTTGAGTTGGAGAAAAATTATCTCTCTTGTAACATAAACGTGAAATCTGAAATTGTAATCCCATTATTTGTAGATAACAAAAATATTGGCCAAATTGACGTGGATTCAAATTCAATCAACCCTTTCACAGAATCTGATGTGAAATTTCTTGAATTTGTTTGTGAAAAGCTTGCAATGAAAATTAAAACTCTTAAAAATGAGCATGGTTAAAATATCTTCAGCATTAATATCTGTATATGATAAAAAAGGTTTAGATCCTGTATTAAAATATCTAAATGAAAATAAAATTAAAATATTCTCAACCGGAGGAACCAAAAGTTATATAGATTCATTAGGTTACTCGGTTACTTCTGTAGAAGATATAACAAGCTACCCTTCAATATTGGGAGGGAGAGTCAAAACATTACACCCAAAAATTTTTGGAGGTATCTTGAATAGAAGAGAAAATAAATCAGATATAGAAGAAATAAAAAAATTTGATGTTCCTCAAATTGATCTTGTTATAGTTGACCTTTACCCATTCCAAGATACAGTCAACTCCAATGCTGACGAAAATGAAATAATAGAAAAAATTGATATTGGGGGAATTTCATTAATTAGGGCTGCAGCCAAAAATTTTAAAAATGTAACATGTATTTCAAATAAATCTGATTACGCAAAGTTGCTAGATATTTTAATTAAAAATAGTGGGTGTACCTCATTAGCCGAAAGAAAGGAATTTGCATGTAACGCATTCAGTATTTCTTCAATTTATGATAATCAAATAAATAGATATTTTGAACCCTCTAAACTCGGGTTAACGATTGATATAAAAAACTCAACAAACCTTAGATATGGAGAAAACCCTCATCAAAATGGTAAATTTTATGGGCAATTAAATGAAATAATCGAACAAATAAATGGAAAGGAAATTTCCTATAATAATTTGTTAGATATTGATTCGGCAATACATTTAATGCATGAATTTAAAGATTCTGATTCTACATTCGCAATACTAAAACATAATAATACATGTGGACTGGCCTCAAGAAAGACTTTAAACCAAGCCTATCAAGATGCTCTTGCAGGTGACCCTATTTCAGCTTTCGGGGGAGTGTTAATTTGCAATAAAGAACTAGATACACACTGTGCTAAGCTAATGTCAAATTTATTTTTTGAAGTAATAATTGCCCCAAGTTATAGTGATCAAGCTCTTAAATTACTAAAAGAGAAAAAAAATAGGATTATTTTAAAACAAAAGAAGTTTGATTTGCCTATTGTTAATATAAGGTCTTGCCTTAATGGATACTTGTTTCAGGATAAAGACTTAGTGACCGATAATTTGAATAATCTAAAAACTGTAACAAACACTTCTCCAACTGAAAAACAAATCAAAGATCTTTTATTTGCATCTAAAATATGTAAGCACACAAAATCAAATACAATTGTTTTAGTCAAAAATCAGCAGTTAATATCATCGGGAACAGGACAGACATCAAGAGTCGATGCATTAAATCAAGCAATAAAAAAAGCAACAACATTTAAATTTAATTTAAAAGGTTCTGTAATGGCTAGTGATGCTTTTTTTCCCTTTCCAGATTGTGTTGAGATAGCAGATAAATCAGGTATTAAATCTGTAATTCAACCCGGCGGATCAATTAAAGATAAATTATCAATAGATTATTGTGACAATAATAATATTTCGATGGTTTTTACTGGAGTACGTCATTTTAAGCATTAATTTATATAACTTGTAGAAATTTTCTAAATATGGGTTTTTTTACTGAAGAAATCGCGATAGATCTTGGAACTGCAAATACTTTAATCATACATAATGATAAGGTGGTTGTTGATAGCCCCTCAATTGTTGCCATTGATAGAACAACAAATAAAATAATTGCAATTGGAAACGAGGCAAGCATGATGCAGGGTAAAACACATGAGAATATCAAGACTGTTAGACCCTTAAAAGACGGAGTAATTGCTGACTTTAATGCTTCTGAACAAATGATAAGTAAACTTATCAAAAGTATTCCCAATTTAAAAAAACGATTTATAACCCCCTCGTTAAGAATGGTTATTTGTATTCCATCTGGAATAACAGAGGTTGAAATGCGAGCAGTAAAAGAATCAGCTGAGCGAGTTAATGGAAAAGAAGTCTATCTTATCCATGAACCTATGGCTGCCGCCATAGGAATAGGAATTGACATAATGCAACCAAAGGGTAATATGGTTGTTGATATAGGAGGTGGAACCACAGAAATTGCTGTAATCGCTCTATCAGGCATTGTGTGTGATAAGTCAATAAAAATCGCAGGAGATGTTTTTACTAATGATATTGTTTATTACATGAGAAGTAAACATAATTTGTATGTTGGCGAGAGAACTGCTGAAAAAATTAAAATTCTAATTGGAGCTGTAATTGAAGATCTTGAAAACCCCCCAGATGAAATGTCAGTTCAAGGAAGAGATCTTTTAACAGGAAAACCAAAACAATGTATGATTTCATATGTTGAAATATCCAAGGCATTAGATAAATCGATTATTCGAATCGAAGATGCAATAATGGAAGCCTTAGCACAAACACCACCAGAGCTCGCAGCGGATATATACAACACTGGTATTTACTTGGCTGGAGGTGGTGCTCTATTGCGAGGTCTCGATAAAAGATTATCCAGAAAAACTGATTTACCTGTATATATTGCTGAAGATCCACTTCAAGCAGTTGTAAGGGGTACTGGTATAACTTTAAAAAATATTGATCGTTTTAAAACTATCTTGATCAAATAATATAATGCAACAAATTATTAACGTGCTCATTAAAAACAAAAACTTTGTTGTTTTTGCATCCCTTTTGTTATTTACTTTAATTTTTTTTAATAATAAAAGCTACTACCACTCTACAAAACTAAATACTTTCATTATAAATCTATCAGGTAAAATTTTCAATTTTAATTCATCCATTAAATATTACATGTCTCTTAAAGAAGAAAATAGAGCTTTATTAAAAGAAAATAAAAGATTAAAAAAAAATTTGATTAATAAAGAAAAGTTCGATTCCTCAAAGAAGGGTGCAAAATTTAAATATGAAATTATTGATGCAAAAATTATTAAAAATAGTATCAGATCTGCAAGAAATTTTATTCTATTAGATAAAGGAAAAAGAGATGGTGTAGTCAAAGAAATGGGTGTTATTTCATCAAATGGAATTGTCGGTGTTATTAGCTCAGTTTCTGAAAATTATTCAAACGTAATTTCAATTTTAAACAGAGACTTGAGTATAAATGCTAAACATAAAAAATCAAATGCATTTGGATCATTAAATTGGAATGGAATTGATTCAGATAAATTACAATTACATGATATAACCACTATCAATATTATAAATGTTGGTGATACAATAATAACTGGTGGTATGTCCACATATTTTCCTAAAGATATTTTAATTGGTGAAATATCTGATTATAAAATCTTCAAACAAAATGGATATTATGATATTGAAATCAAGTTATTTGATAATATAGGTAATCTAAATAATGTATATATCATAAATAATAGACATAAAGATGAAATAAAAAGTATTCAGTGATGTTAAATGATAATTTTGAATTAATAAAATATTTTTTTATTGCAATTATATTTCAAGTTATTTTTTTTGAATCTTGGAGATTTCTTGGATACTTTAACCCTTTTTTTTATTTGATATATATCGTATTGTATAGGTTTGATAGGTCACAGATAAAACTTATTATTTCATCTTTTTTTCTTGGCCTAATTTTGGATCTGTTAACAGGTAGCCCAGGATCGCACACAGTTGCATGCACTGTGACTTCATACTTACGTCCTCTTTTGGTAAATTTTTCATTTGGAGTTAGTGGAAACACAATAAGTAGTATCTTAAGTAAAAATAAAAACGAAAATAGATTTTTGTTTACAGGGTTAATTATTTTAATTCATCATTTTACTTATTTTTTGACTTCTTATTTTAGTTTATTAGCATACCTCAACATTCTTAAAAGTACTTTTATAAACAGTTTTTTAAGCTTCATTGTTCTAACCATTTCAATTGGATTTATTAATAAAAAATGATGAAACGATATTACTTACAAATACTTACTTTATTAGTTGCTAGTATTTTTATTTTGAGACTGTTATTACTACAGATATTTAATTCTGAGTATAAATCTCTATCTGAGGATAATGCTGTCCTGGAATCACCCATTTATCCTGAAAGGGGTTTTATCTTTGATAGAAATGGTAAAATACTCGTGGCTAATCAAATTGCTTATGACTTAATGGTCATACCAGAAAACACAAAGATATTTGATACTGTTGAGTTGAGTAAACTTATCAATCTATCAATTGATGAATTTAAATTGAATTTTTACAAAGCAAAAAAATTTTCAAGAAAGATTCCTTCGATTATTCTGGGTGAGATTTCAAAAGAAGATCATGCCTACATTCAGGAGAAATTATGGAAATATGATGGGTTTTATCTACAAAAAAAATCCATAAGAAAATATTATCATGACATAGGATCAAATTTTTTAGGTTACATAAGTGAAGTAAATGATTTGGATATTAAAAAAGATAAGTATTATAAAACTGGAGAATTAATTGGAAGGCAGGGTATAGAAAAATATTATGAAAATATATTGAGAGGTAAAAAGGGAAAAAAATTTTTTCAAAAAGATAGATTTAATCGGATAATTGGATCGTATAAAAATGGAAAATATGATTTACTCCCTGAAACTGCTAATAATTTAAAACTAACTATTGACCTGGAACTTCAAAAGTATGGAGAAAGTCTTTTTAAAAATAAAAGAGGTGGTATAGTCGCAATAGAACCAAAAACAGGTGAAATTTTAGCTCTAATTACAGCCCCTAACTATAATCCAAATATTTTATTGGGAAGGGACAGGTCTAAAAATTATAGAAAATTAGCAAAAGACACAATTTCAAAACCCCTATTCGACAGGGGTTTACAGGCACAATATTCTCCAGGATCTCCATTTAAAGTCTTAAATGCCCTTATTGGGCTTCAAGAAGGAGTAATAAATAAAAATCATTCGTATGTATGTAATAAAGGGCACTTTTATGCTAAAGATGCATTTATGGAGTGTCATTGCAAAGTTGGTACGAAAAACAATCTGATAACCGCCATTCACCAATCATGTAATAGTTATTTTGCAAAGACGTATAAAAAAATAATTAACTCCAAAGAAACGGTAAGTCAAGGTCTAGATATTTGGTCTAACCACTTAAAAAGTTTTGGTTTGGGAGATTATCTAGGTTACGATTTATCAATAGGTCAAAAAGGTTTTATCCCAAATTCGATTTATTATAATAATTGGTATAGGGATGGAGGCTGGAAAGCATCAACAATAATCTCAAATGCGATTGGACAAGGAGAGATTTTAACCACTCCAATTCAGATGGCAAATTTTACAGCAGCAATAGCAAACAGAGGATACTATGTAACGCCTCATTTTCTTAAATCAACCAGTGAAATAAAAACTCGAAAATTTAAAAAAAAAATGACTACAATTGATTCTATTCACTTTAAACCTGTTATTGAAGGAATGGAGAAGGTTGTTAAATATGGAACTGCAAGGATTGCTCAAATTAAAAATATCGAAGTTTGTGGCAAAACTGGAACTGTAGAGAACTTCATCAAAATAAATGGTAAAAAAACTCAATTAACTGATCATTCAATGTTTATTGCATTTGCTCCAAAAACTCAACCTAAAATAGCTTTGGCTGTTTTTGTAGAAAATGGTTATTGGGGATCACGATGGGCTGCACCTATAGCCAGTTTAATGATTGAAAAATATTTAAAAAATAAAGTTGAAAGAAAGTGGTTGGAAAATAGAATATTGAAAGGAAGTCTAGAAATAGAGTATTCTAAACACTTATCGGGAAAACCATTTAAAATTAATGAATAAAACATATTTATACAGGATAGATTGGCTAATAATTATATGTTATATAAGTCTTGTTTTATTTGGAGCAGTTAACATTTACTCTACAACATATGATAATAGTATGAATCAGGGTTTTAGTCCTGAAAGCCTTGCTGGTAAGCATATTATTATATTTTTTGTTAGCTTTCTTTTGGGTTTTCTAATTTTATTTATCAAAACACAATTTTTTCAACAATTATCATATGTAATATATTTTGTAAGCATATTATCTCTAATAGGTTTATTTTTTTTTGGAGAAACTGTTAACTCAGCCACATCCTGGTATTTAATAAAAGGAATTAGTCTTCAACCATCTGAACTAGCTAAAATAGGAACTGCACTCGCAATATCAAGGCATCTAAGTGATTTTAATACAGACATAAAAAAAACTAAATCATTGTTAACAGGTCTAATTTTAATTTTAATCCCATTTTTATTGATTATTCTCCAACCTGATCCCGGTTCTGCAATTATATTTGGATCCTTTTTCTTGGTATTTTTCAGGGAAGGATTATCCTTTAACTATTTATTTTTTCTATTAATAGCATTGATTTTGTTTATTTCTACACTCCTTATTGAAGTAAAATATATAATTATTTTATTAGTAATTTTTAGTCTTATGATTTTTTATATTTTGAATAGACCTAGTAAAAAAATTAAAATATTTCCTTACATAATATTTATTTTAGTATCAACAACTTTCATTCTGTCAGTAAATTTTATTTTTGATTCTGTTTTTGAACAAAGACACCGTGATAGATTTAATGTAATTCTTGGCTTAGTAGAAGACACCCAGGGATTAGGATACAATGTCAATCAATCAAAAATTGCAATTGGTTCAGGAGGTTTAAAAGGTAAAGGCTTTTTGGAAGGGACTCAGACAAAAGGAAATTTTGTTCCAGAACAACAAACTGATTATATCTTTACTACTGTGGGAGAAGAGTGGGGTTTCGTTGGTAGTTCTCTACTTATTTTGATATTTGTTATCTTGATTGTTAGAATGCTTAATCAAGCTGAAAAACAAACAAATATTTTTAGAAGAAATTTTATTTACAGTATTTGTATCTTACTCTTTTCGCATTTTACAATCAATATTGGAATGTCTTTGGGCCTATTGCCAACAATAGGTATTCCATTACCGTTTATCAGTTCGGGAGGCTCCTCTTTACTCTCATTTAGTTTATTAATTTTCATTTACTTGAATTTTGATTCAAATAGGCTAAATGAATGGTAATTACATTTTAATTGAGTTGTGATAATTTAGTATTGCTTTGACTTAAATCATCCAATACATTTACAGCTTCGTCTAAGAAGATATCTTTTTTCAAAGTTTCTAACCATCTGTCCCTTCTGACTATAATATCATCAGTTTCATTTGAATATTCATTTTGTTCTAACCAAATAAAGGAAAGGTCAGATCTGAAATCATTTAGAACTTCGAATTTTTTGGTATATTTTTTATCATCTTCTCTTTTATCCATGTAGCTATTATAATCAAGATGAAAATTATAATCTTCTTGTTTTATTTTAATCCATTCACCTTGTTCAAGAATCAAATTAACAAGTGGATTACTTGCTAATCTAGCCTTGCTCCTCTCAATTACATATTTATCTCTGATATTATATTTATTTTCAGAGTAATTAGCTGGAGAAATTTTATCCCATGATAGCGGGTTGGATTGGTCTTTTTCACCAATTTTTATTGAAGCATATTGACTCGGAAAAACAATATCACTTTTAACACCCTCTAATTGAGTCGACCCGCCATTTATTCTGTAGAATTTATCAGTTGTCACCTTAAGCGCACCAAGATCTCCATATTGATTAACAGCAATAATTCGATTTAAATCAATAACATTTTGAACGGTACCTTTTCCGTAGGTTTGAGAGCTACCCATAACAATAGCTCTATTATAATCTTGAAGGGCTGCCGCTAATATTTCTGAAGCCGATGCTGAAAACTCATTAACTAATATAATAATAGGTCCATCCCATATGATCGTAGGGTCATTATCTTCTAAAACTTCTTTTCTTCCACCAATACTTTTTACTTGAACTACTGGCCCTTTATCAATGAAATAACCAGCCATGTCCACCACAGTCTTTAGTGATCCTCCACCATTATTACGCAGATCTATTATAATACCATCTACAAATTTTTCTTTAAATGAAAGCAGGGCTTTTTTGACGTCTGTAGCGGCATTTCTTTGTCCATAATTTTTAAAATCAACATAAAACTTTGGTAATTCAATGAGTCCAAATTTATTATTTTCCTTTTCTATGATTGCACTTTTTGCATAAGACTCTTCTAAAACAACTACATCTCTTTCAATAATGACATCTTTAATTTCCCCATTAACTTTTTTTACAGTCAATATGACATTAGTTCCTTTTGGTCCTTTAATTAATTTTATAGAATCATCTAATCTCATTCCAGATATTTCTACAGGATCTTCATTGGGTTGGGCAACAAACAATATTTGGTCTCCAGGTTCCAATAAATTATTTTTCCAGACTGGACCGCCAAGAATAATTTCAACAATCTTTACCTGTTCATTCTTTTTTTGAAGTCTAGCTCCGATACCTTCAAACTTTCCCGACATACTTGTATCAAAAAGCTCTTTGTCTTGCGGAGCGAAATATTGAGTGTGGGGATCAAACTCATTTACTATTGAATTAACAAATGAGTTAAATGAATCTTTTCTTTCCAATTCACCCAACCAGTCGAAATAATCATCTATATTTTGTCTCGTTAGATTTCTTGATTCTCTCTCAAGTGTCATATCAGATTTGATTTGATAAGAAGAATCAATTCTTTTCTTATAAATTTCTTCTTCTTTTTTTGAAACAAATCTGTCAAGAGTGGACAACTTAAGTCTTTTCCTCCAAATTTTTTTCAATTCATTCAGATTATTTGCAAAAGATATATTTTTAAAATCTAAAGAAGTAGTTTCTTGAATGCTAAAATCAAAAGGTTTCTCTAATAAGCTTGGATAAAAATTTTTAACATCTTCTATTCTTTGAAGACCTTTTTCATAAACCAAATTAAAAAAATCTATATTAGATAATCTCAATTGATCGTCTATTTCATATTCATATCGCTTAAAGTTATTTATATCAGTTTTTATGAAAAACCTATGCTGACCATCAACAGCATCAATAAATGAATTGAAAACATTTTTTGAAAATTTATCATTCATTTCCTTTGGATCGTAGTGTCCTTTGTCGATAACGTATGAAATGATTTCCAATAAAAATTTATCTTTATCTGAAGATAGGATTAATGATGGAGTATTTCCAAAGATTAAATTTAAACTAAATAAAGTATAAAATACAAAATCAAAAATTTTCATGGGCTTTATTCATTGAAAGGGCAAAATTAAGTAAAATGAAATATTTATTAAAATGGATTTCAAAACTTTTTGTTAAATAATAAAATGTTGTAAGCAGTAAGATTTTATTAGATTTACATATTAATAAAGGATAATGTATTCTAAACCCCTAATACTAGTTACCAATGATGATGGGATAACTGCACCTGGAATCAGATTCTTAATAAAAATTATGAATTCAATAGGTGAGGTAGTTGTTGTAGCGCCAGATAGTCCAAAATCTGCCATGGGTCACGCAATAACAGTAAACTCAACATTAAGTTGTACTAAAATAAAAATTGATTCAGGTCCACAGTCAGAATATAGCTGCTCAGGCACTCCAGCTGACTGTGTAAAACTTGCGTTAAATGAAATATTAAACAAAAAACCTGATTTATGTGTATCTGGAATCAACCATGGGTCTAATTCCTCTATTAATATCATATACTCTGGGACTATGAGTGCTGCTCTTGAAGCTGGCATTCAAGGAATACCAGCAATAGGTTTTTCACTCTTAGATTATCGATGGGAAGCCAACTTCAAGCCTTTCACAAGAGCGATTGAAATAATTACTCATAATACTTTGAGAAAAAAAAATTCAAATAATCTTGTGCTAAATGTTAACATGCCTAAAGTTAATCATGAAAAAGAAATTATGGGAATTAAAATATGTAGACAGGCTAGAGCACACTGGATAGAAAAATTTGACAAAAGAATAAATCCAATGGGAAAGGAATATTTTTGGTTATCAGGGGATTTTATAAATAATGATAAAAAAAATGATACAGATGAATGGGCGCTCAGTAATGATTTTATTTCAATAGTGCCTGTTCAATACGATTTTACTGCTTATAATATGATTGAAGAATTAAATAAATGGAGTTTTGAATAAAAAAAATATTCTAATTGGTTTTATTACAGGTTTACTAGCAACAGCTTCATCAGTCATATTTATAACCTTAATTTTGTCTAATAGACCTATTGAGGATAGTTGGATTTATTTATACACTCAAAAAAAACTGGGTGGTTTAATAAGTTTAGGAGCAATTTCAAATCTTATAATATTTATTATTTCGATCAAAAAAAATAAAGTTTCTTTTGCAGGAGGCCTTGTAATATCATCTTTAGTTATCGTTGTATTAATATTTTTAATAAAATTTTTATAAATGAAATATTATATTATTGCAGGTGAAGCATCTGGAGATCTACATGGCTCAAAGCTAATTACGGAGATTAAAAAATCTGATTCAAAAGCTCTAATTAATTTTTGGGGTGGTGATTTAATGTCAAGAGCTGGAGGAAGCCTAATTAAACACTACCGAGATATCTCGTTTATGGGATTTTATGAAGTTTTTAAAAATATTCTTACAATTTTTAAAAATATGGATTTTTGTAAAAAAAATATTGAAGAATTTAATCCTGATGTAATAATTTACATTGACTACCCTGGGTTTAATTTAAGAATTGCGAAATGGGCAAGGAAAAAAGGATATAAAAATCATTATTACATTAGTCCGCAAGTATGGGCTTGGAAAGAAAGTCGTGTTAAAATTATAAAAGAAAACATAGACTACTTATATGTAATTCTACCCTTTGAAAAATCCTTTTATAGAGATAAACATGACTTTAAAGTTGACTTCGTTGGACACCCTTTAATGGAACATATTCCTAACAGAAAATTTGATAAAAAATTTCTTGACAAAATCGTTACAATAAGTAAAAAACCAATAATAGCCTTATTACCAGGTAGCAGGAAACAAGAAATAAATAAAATTTTACCGGAACTTGTTAAAGTAGCAAAAAAATATGAGGATTATCAATTTATTATTGCAGGCGCACCTGGAAGAACAATTTCTGATTATAATTTTATAAATGATATTTCTATCCCTGTGGTCTTCAACAACACATATGATCTAATAAAATTGTCAAAGGCAGCTATTGTAACCAGTGGTACTGCAACACTTGAAACAGCATTAATTGGCACCCCTCAATTAGTTTGCTACAAGAGTAGCTTGTTAAGTTTTTTGATTGCAAAACTGATTGTAAAACTTAAATACATTTCACTCGTTAACTTAATAATGAATGAGCATATAATAGATGAATTAATCCAATTTGATTGTAATTCTAAGAAGATTTGTTTTTTTCTTCAGAAATTATTGAATAAATCTAACACAACAAAAATTAAATCAAACTACATTAAATTATATAATATGCTTGATCAAGGAGGTGCTAGTAAAATAACTTCAAAATTAATTTTAAAAAGAGTTAAAACAGAGTAATTACTTTAAGTTTAATCGAAATTTTGGCTTAAAATATTTTCTATAATTTTCGAAATCTTCTGGTTTTGAGAAAACTTGATAATCACCTTGTTTAATCATCTTCAGGTAAAGTTCCATCTGATGAACTTTAAGATATCCTACAACTGGAGTTATAAGATATCCAGACTCACTTAAAAAAATAGTTGTTGGATATCCCTTAACGCCCAAAAATTGGGAAAATTGATGCGTACTATTTCTTCTGGTTTTTCGATTAATGTCATAATCAGGGTTAGTGAAAGTATTACCATAAAAATTGATGATTTCATCTCCCTCACCGTTAAATTTAACAGCATAATAATGTTCGTTAACATAATTTGCTAAATCAGTATTAGCGAATGTTTTTTGCTCCATTAATTTGCATGGACCACACCAAACGGTATATACATCCATCAAAATTTTTTTTGGGTTACTTTTTTGTTTATTTAAAGCATTTTCCAAAGTCATCCATTTAATTTCCTGACTGAAACCTGAAGAGTTATAGAAAAGTATTAAAAAGCCAAAACTAACTTTAATTATTATATTTAATAGATAATTAATTGATTCCATGCATCATCTTAACTATTTTGTTATTTGCAAATATCATTAATAAGCCCGCACCTGTGGGTATTAAAGTAAATATCAAGAAAAAAACACTCATCCCATAATTTTCAACAATTGGATCTATATAACTCCCAGTAAGTCCAGCAGCAGTATTCGCTATAAAGTTAGCCACGAACCAAACTCCAAACATTAATCCTACAAGATTTTTTGGTGCTAATTTACTAACATATGAAAGTCCCACTGGAGAAATACATAGTTCACCCATAGTGTGAAAAAAGTATGCCAGTATCAAAAATATCATACTTACAGAAGCAGTTTTAGCACCGAGAGGGATTTCAATTGAACCATATGAGAGAATTCCAAAACCAATGGCTAAAAGTATAAGACCAACACCGAACTTATGGGGTCCTGAAATGTTATATCTACTTTGCCAAATTTTAGAAAACAATGGAGCAAATACAATAATGAAAAAGGAGTTGAGGATTCCATACCATGATGCAGGAACCTCAGTTGTTTGATTATTAAATTCACGTAATAGCATCCAAATGATAATTAACCAAATTATAAAAAAACTTGAGATTAAAAATAGACTAGATAATTTGAATACTGAAAAAGTATTAACACATAATAGATAAACGATGTAACTGATAATTATCATTGGGACTACGGTTATCAAAGAATTGAAAATTTTAAAAATTAAGGCCCCGCTACCATCTAATATTCTGTTGGTATAATCTGAAGCAAAAATTGTCATGGATCCACCTGCTTGTTCAAAGGCCCACCAAAAAAATATAACACAAAATGAAAATATAACAATGACTTTTAGTCTATCATAAATAATTTTAGATGATGAATTATTTTTGATGGTTGATTGGACTAATTTTTCATTTTTGTCTGAACTTGAATCCTCAATAATTCCAATAGATCCAAAAATCATTTGAGCGTAATAAAATTGTAACATGCCAAAAAACATGAATATTCCAGCTAAACCAAATCCATAATGCCAGCCTATTTTTTCACCTATGTAACCACAAAGCAAAATACCCAAAAAAGCACCAGAATTTATACCCATGTAAAAAATTGTATAACCAGCATCTTTATCACGTCCTTCAGTTTTATATAGCTGTCCAACCATCGAACTTATATTTGGTTTAAAAAATCCATTACCTATTATTAAAAAAATTAATCCTGAATAAAACAATAATTTACTAACACCCTCGAGTGCCATTGAAGCGTGGCCTAAGGTCATAATTAATGCTCCTAATATAACTGCTTTTCGATATCCAAGAAACTTATCTGCTAATAAACCACCGAAAATAGGTGTTATGTAAACAAGTCCAGTATAAACTCCGTAAAGTCCAAGCGCCTCGCTTCTTTCCCATCCCCAACCATCATCTTGAAAAGACGAAACTAAAAAGAGAACTAAAATTGCTCGCATACCATAGTAGGAAAACCTCTCCCACATTTCAGTAAAAAATAAAACATACAAACCCGAAGGGTGTCCAAGAATTGTTTTTTGATTTAGTTCACCTCCATTATATATGTAGCTCATTGTTATAAGTTGTTTTTTATAAAATTAGTCATTTTTGTATATAAATGATTTTGTGCATTTAACCCACTGATTCCGTGCTTTTTATCTGGGTAAATCATCCATTCAAATTGTTTACCATTTTCAATTATTGCATCAATTAATCGCATAGAGTTTTGCACATGTACGTTATCATCTCCCGAACCATGAATCAATAAATATTTTCCTTTCAACCTCTCAACATAATTAATTGGTGAATTATCATAGTAACCATCTGAATTTTCTTGTGGTGTTTTCATGAACCTTTCCGTGTATATTGTATCGTAAAATCTCCAACTTGTGACAGGAGCAACAGCAATAGCCATTTCAAAAACTTCATTCCCTTTAAGTAAAGAATTTGTCGATATATACCCACCATAACTCCAACCCCAAATACCTGTTCGATTATCATCGATGTAGGGTAAAAGTGAGATTCTTTTGGCAAATGATATTTGATCTTGAGTTTCTAATTTACCCAAATTCATATATGTCATTTTTTTAAATTTTTCTCCCTTATAGCCGGTTCCTCTTCCATCCAAACAGGCTATAAAATATCCATACTGAGTTAACATTTTATGCCATAAGTCTTTATTATTTCCCCATCTATTTGAAACTTGTTGAGATCCTGGGCCAGAGTATTGAAAAAGTAATAAAGGATATTTTTTCAATGAATCAAAATCATCAGGCTTAATGATGTAATAATTCATAGCTTGTCCATTCAAACGAATTGTATCAAAAATTTTTTCAGGTAGTTTATATTTACTCAATTTATTTTTTAATTCCTGGTTGTCTAATATGGTTCTTCTAAGAGATACATCTTCAACTGATCTGATTACATATTTTGGAGGGGTGTTTTTGTCAGAATATGAGTGAATAAAAATATTACCCTCTAAATTAAATACTGCTTGATTAAAACCAGATTCTTTTGTAATCGGTTTTATTTTTCTGTCTCTTAATCCCACCGAATAGAGCCCTCTATCAATTGAAGATTTCATTGCAGCCCCAAAAATTATTTGATTAGTTTTGTGATTGAAAGCATTTATATTTTCTACTTCCCATGAACCTCTGGTAACCTGATTTATCAACTTTCCTTTTTTGTTGTAGTGATAAATATGATTAAAACCACTTTTTTCACTTGTCCATAAAAAACTTTTATCGCTTAAAAAAATTAAGTTATCATTCACATCCAAATATTCTTCAGATTTTTCTTCAAGAATAAGTTTACTTCTTTTTAAAATGACATCAACTAAATGCAATCTTAAGTGATTCTGTTCTCTATTAATCGTTTGAACAGATAAAATATTTTGATCTTTAGTAAATTTAAACCTTGGAATATAATATGGTTTAGAGTTATTCGAAAATTGAATTTGAGAAGTTGCTTTAGATGCAAAATCATACAAATGAAGTGAAACTTTTGAATTTGATTCTCCGGCTTTTGGGTATCTAAATTTATATGGAAATTGATATAAACCTTTTCCATATATATCCATAGAGAAAAGAGGAACTTTTGATTCATCAAAACGTAAAAAAACTAATTTGGAACTATCAGGGCTCCACAAAAAAGCGCGAACAAAACCAAACTCTTCCTCATAAACCCAATCTGTAATTCCATTAATTATTTCATTGTTACCATCATTTGTTATTCTAGAGACTGAATCATCAATTAAATTTTTTACATAAATATTTCTTTTGTATATAAAAGCTACTTTATTTCCATCTGGAGAAAAGGAGGGTTCTTGGATTTTCTCATTGAATACCATTTGAATTGATGAATTAACGGTATTGTATACCCAATAAATTGCTTTAATTGAACGTCTATATATTTCAACTTTTTCAGTTGTAAGAATTATTTTTTTTTCATCTTTGGATAATTCATAATCGGTAAAATATGGGACTAGGGGAAGGTCTGAACTTAAAATTATTTCCTTCTTTTTATTTGACTTATAATATTCTGAAACAATCTTTGCTTCTTTAGTTAACTCATTTTTAACGATATATGTATATCTTTTTGCGTCATTCATCAACCTTAATCCATCCAATGTTTTGGGAATAAATTTATCACTCCAGATATCATTCAGATTTATTTTATATTGAGAATATGAAAAAAAAATTGAATTGAAAAATAAACTAAATAATATTATTTTTTTTGGTGTCAAAATATAATTTTTAATAAAGTGGTTTTTTTAAAAATGAAATAATATTAGTATCTAATTTACATATATTTGAACAACTCAATGAAGTGATGAAAAAATACATCTCTGGATTTTCTAAATTGACCAAAAAAGAAAAAATCAAATGGATCACAAAACTCTATTTTGAAGACTCTCTTAAGGCTGAGTCAGAGTTAAAAAAATACTGGAATTCTGACACTGAAATTCAACAAATCCACGATGAGTTTATCGAAAATACATTGAGTAACTTTTACATGCCATTTGGTGTAGCTCCAAATTTCATAATAGATGGTAAAGATTATACATTACCAATGGTAATTGAGGAGAGCTCTGTTGTTGCTGCAGCATCAAAAACTGCAAAATATTGGTCGAGAAGAGGTGGATTTCACACAAAAATTTTAAATATTGAAAAAAGCGGTCAAATACATTTTTTATTCGATGGTAATAAAAACGAAATCGATGAGTTTTTTAAAAAAAATAAAAAACAACTTCTTGAGTCATGTTTTGACATATCATTGAAGATGACTAAAAGAGGAGGTGGAATTCAATCCATAGAGTTGATAGATAAAACATCAGATTTGAAAAATTACTTTCAAATATCTGTTCATTTTATTACAATTGATGCTATGGGTGCAAATTTTATTAACTCATGTTTAGAAAAAATATCAAAAACTCTGAATAATTTGTTTATCAAGGCAAATTTGAATGAAAAATATAAATTAGAAATTATAATGAGTATAATGTCAAACCATGTACCAAATTGCTTAGTAAAAAGTTGGGCATCCTGCTCAATAGATGATCTGGACGAAAATGACAGTATTAATGGAAGACAATTTGCTGAAAAATTTGTAAATGCAATCAATATTTCAAAAATTGATTTAAATAGAGCTGTTACAAATAATAAAGGGATTATGAATGGTATAGACTCCTTAGTTTTATCGACCGGTAACGATTTTAGAGCTGTTGAAGCTTCAATTCATGCGTTCGCCGCCAAAAATGGAAGGTACAAAGGTCTTACAAATGCTTTTATAAAAGACAAGATGTTTACGATCGAGCTTACCATACCATTATCTATTGGTACAGTTGGTGGGTTAACAAAGCTTCATCCACTAGTAAGGTGGTCAATGGATCTTCTCGGTAATCCAAATGCAAAAGAACTTATGTCAATTATTTGTGTATCCGGATTAGCTCAAAATTTTGCTGCAGTTAGATCACTAATTACATCTGGAATACAAAAAGGACACATGAAATTGCATCTGTTAAATATTTTGAATCAACTAAAAGCGTCAAAAAAGCAAAAGAAAGATGCACTTTTATTTTTCATAGATAAAGAAGTAAACTACACTAATGTTGAAAAATTTCTAAACAGATAAAATGAAATCATTTTACAGCAATGGAAAGGTATTATTAAGTGGAGAATATACAGTTCTAAGTGGCTCTATAGCGGTTGGATTACCAACAAAAATGGGTCAGGGGATGTTAGTTGAAAATAATTTATCTAAAACAATCGTATGGTCAAGCTATAACAAAGACTTAGTAAAATGGTTTGAGTGTGTACTTGATGTCAAATCGCTAGAAATAATCAAAACAAATGATAAAAAAATATGTCTGCGTTTAGTTAAAATTTTAGAACAATGCAGATTTTTTAATCCAAATTTTCTGAAAAGCGGAAAAAAAATTATTACAAACCTAAATTTTGATCAACATTGGGGGTTGGGAACATCATCTACACTCATAAATAATATTTCCAGATGGGCAAAAATAAATCCTTATGCACTATTGAAAAAAACATTCGGAGGAAGTGGTTATGATATAGCGTGTGCCCAAAACAATACTCCAATTATATTCTCATTAAGGTCAGGAAAGGAAAATGTGATACCAGTTGATTTTAATCCAGATTTTAAAAAAAATTTATTTTTCATATATCAAAATAAAAAACAAAATACTCTAGACTCAATTAAAGGTTTTGAAGACAAGAAACTATTGACTAAATCAATTATAAAAGATATATCTAAAATATGTAAAAGTTTAATTTTGGCTAAAAGCCTTGATGAGTTTAGAGAGTCAATGGAGCTTCATGAAAAAATAATCAGCTATGTTTTAAAAACTAATCCCATAAAAAACAATTTTAAAGATTATAATGGATCACTTAAGAGTCTTGGGGCTTGGGGGGGAGATTTTTTTTTAGCGGCTGGTCCAGATGATACACTTGACTATTTCAAAAAAAGAAACTTCAAAATTGGCTATAGATATGAAGATTTTATATTATAAACTTACTAATAATATAAATGTCTATTATCCTCTATTTCAGAAGACATCTTCAAGGCATCAAAAACTTTTGAGTTTATTCTAAGTTTTTCATTTTCTCTCAAAGAATTTCTATACCCTGTATATGACTTTAGATCTGGAGCAATTTCTCTGCTGACAACGTTAATCATATACAGTCCCTTATTTCCAACAAGATATCTAGAATCTTTATTTTCCTCAATTGAAAAAGATGCTCCTATTATATATGGTTCTTGGCCTGATCCTGAAAGAACAGAATTTTTCCTATTTAATGCAGAAGCAGTCTGTATTTCTTGTCCAGACTTTTTAGAAGCTTCTTCTAAAGATTGGATATTTTTATACATCTTTTCAAGGAGTTTAATCTTTTTCTGGACAATTAATTTATTCCTGACTTCATCGCTGACCTCATTAAATTCAGCAACTTTACTATCTCTGATTTTTAATATTTTAACAACTGCATAGCCCCCAGTGGATAAATTGAATTTTTTTATATCTCCTTCTTCAGAACCCTCAGAAAAGGACCACTTTACTATTTGCCTTTGATTTCCTAATCCTGGAATTTGTTCGTCCAAGAGATTTATAAATTCGACTTTTTTTGAGGTTAAAGAGAGATTATCAGCTATAATTTCAAAATCATCTTGATTGGATTTTATTGCTTTTATCTCAAAATCAGTTGCGTTTTTAAAAATTTTATTTGATGTTGATTCTGAGGGAACAAGTGACTGAACAATATTTGCTAATAAAACCACATCTTCTTTATCAGTTATTTTTATGACGTGATATCCATATTTTGTTTCAACAACTCCAGTTTTACCAACTTTATTTTTATTTGCAAAATCAAAAAAACTTTCTTCCATGAAACCCTCTTGGAAAAACCCTAAATCACCTTCGTTGTTTTTGCTTGGACCGTCTGAACTGTTAGTAGCAATTTCTCCAAAAAGTTTTGGATTCCTCCTAATTTGTCTTAAGATTTTATAAGCTTTTTTTTCGGCCTCTTTTTTTGACCTAATAATCAAATTGGATGCGCCAACTGCTTCCTTATATGCAATAAGTACATGACTTGCCCTTATGGAACCATCTATTTTTTTATCAATCATTTTCGAAATCTTTATATCTTTTTCGTCTATATATGGACCAAATATTTCACCTTTTTGTAGATTGAACAAAATTTCAGAATATCCACTTCGAATCCCTCCTTTTGGGACGTAAATTGAATCAAATGGGACAGAAGAATGTTGAGAAACAAAATCACTAATATCTTTAGTACTATTGATGCCAAATATTGTATCAGTTAATTTTGAAACATCATTATACTCGATCCTATTTATTTTTAAACTTTCAAGTAATTTTCGTTGTTGTGATATATCATTTTCTGTCGGGATTTCATCAAATAAAACATAACTAATTGACCTTGTCTCATTTCTTTTATAATTTTTTGAATTTTTTGAGATGTATTTTTTAATTTCATTATCACTAACATTAATTAGGCTGTCAGGAACAGTATTGAAGGGGATTTGAACGTATCTAATAGACACATTATCATTTTCGTTGTGGTATTCAAATTTTGCCTCAAAGTCAGAGTGAGTTGCGCTAGACCTAATCAAACCAAGGTATATATTTCGCTTAGCCATTGAAATTAACTGTGCCTCTTGTGCTTTCCAATTTTCGTAACCTTGAGGATTGTTAGTCTTCATGGAAACTATAAAATTTGTAAATATTCCAAAATCAAAAAAACCGGACTCATTTAAAAAACGTTGATCGCTTAGGAACGCCTCATTAGAACTAATAATCTCTTCAAGTTGGGCGATTCCAGCATCTATTCCAAGGAGGTTGTATTGATCCTCTAATACAGCATTCCGTATTGTTTGATCCCAAACAGCTTCAACAGACTTTATAGTTGAAAAATTGTAATTTCTTTCTGTTTGTTCAACATTAAATCTGAAAAGATCTAAATCTATTTCAGTATCGTTGACAATTGCGATTGGCTTTGTGATATTATCACCTCCACCATTGTTTGTAAAAACACCAGAAATAACAAATGCAAATAAAGCCATTCCTATTACTATTATCAAGAAAATTGATCTTTCTCTGATTTGTCCAAGTAAAGCCATAATAGTTTATATTTATTTTAGATAGCTTGCGAATTTACAATATCCGGGGGTTTTTTGAAAATTTACACATTATTTTTGAAATAAATTAGTTTTTATCGCTTATTTCAAGCATAATTTTTTTAATTTTTGTTGATGTGGTTTCAAGAATTTTTATTTTAAAATTCTCTATTAAAATTTCATCTTTTTCAGATGGAATCTCACCTGTATGAAATACGATCCAACCTCCCAGGGTCTCATAAAATTCGTTTTCAAGTATATCGAGCCCATAAGTTTTATTTATGTAATCGACTTCTAACCTTGTTGAAAATTCAAACCTTGTCTCAGAAATAATTTTTTCAGTGCGCTCAACTTGATCGTGCTCATCTTCTATCTCTCCAAATAATTCTTCTACTATATCCTCAACTGTTATTAACCCTGATGTACCACCATATTCGTCTAAAACAATAGCCATACTCCTCCTTTGTTTAGAGAGTAGCTCTAAAACCTTGTTTATTGGCATAGGTTCAGGGACATAAGAGACTGGTAATATAATTTCATTAATAGTTCTCGGTTTTTTAAACATTTCAAATGAGTGAACATATCCAATAATATCATCAATAGATTTTCTATATACCGGTATTTTAGAAAATCCTGTTTCTATAAATAAAGACTTTAATTCATCGTAAGATGTTTTAATTTCGACTGCTATGATTTCTGTTCTAGGAACCATAGTCTCTCTTGAACGGAGATCAGAGAAATCTAGTGCATTTTGAAAAAATTTAATTTCTGAGTCCATTTCATCTTTATTTTTTGAATTTTCAATTTGTTCGTCGATGAAGTCTCCCAATTCTACCTTAGAAAATAGTAATCTAGCATTTTCTGCCTTAATTTTGAAGAAAAATTTTAAAATCCAATCATTCAGTTTAATTATAAATAAAGTAATTGGTCTGAATATAAAGAAAAAAATTGCTGCTGGAACTGCAAAGAAAGTTATTAGTTTGTGAGAATAGATACGAAAAAAAACTTTAGGTAAAAATTCAGCTGAAATTAAAATTATTAAGGTGGAAATTATCGTTTGGTAAAATAAGATATCTAAATTTAATTCCAAACTACCCTTTACATGAGAAAAAAAAAAATCAAGTAGTCTCTCACTCATAAAGATTCCATAAATTACTAATGATATATTATTTCCAACTAACATGGCGGCAATAAATTCAGATGGGTTGTCAGTACATTTTTTTAATAACTGCGAATTGAATCCAGTTTGTTTTTTTTGTATTTCTAAAAATAGTCTATTCGAGGACACAAAAGCCATCTCAAGACCTGAAAAAAAGGCCGAAAGAATCAGTGATGATAATATAATAAAATCAATACTTAACATTATTTTCTTTGGGAATATTTATTTCTATAATAACGCCTAAAAAGGGCCATAAAAACCGATAAAATCGCAAAGAAAATAAAAATAAGAGCTTTTTGTTTATTAAAATTCCAATTATTAAATATTTGAAAAAAAGATATTATCGCGATTATCCAATACAAAATTTCCGAGATCAGAAGACTTTTCATGTTTAGTTATTTGATTGAATCATTTGATTCTTCAACAGATATTTTTCCAGTTAAACTTCCTGTTCTAAATTTACTGAATTCCTTATTTGCATCAAGTCTTTTTGCTGATATTTCATAATCGTCATCACTAAATTCGAAAGGAAACTCGGTGAAAATCCAATTATCAGTTGCATCCCAATATAACTGCTGAGAAATTAATTCTGCTCCATTACTAGATCTTAAAAAAACATTACCTCTTAGATCAATTATTTTTGTTGACTCATAAAGAGTTGCAAAATCAGAAGTCAATTCACTTTGTCTATTTTTTTCATCAAAAAAAATCACTTTCACTCCATCAGGAAATTCAGAGTATTTAAAGGATAAATTAGTAAAATCAACATGTTTTTTTGACGTTAAAATAGCAGATATTTTCATTGAATCAGTATATACCATTCTTATATCACTAGCAATTCCAACGGGTTGTTTCTTCTTATTAAATAGGTCCAATAATTGTTGGGAGTCGTTTTCACACGAGCACAAATGGAACATAAAAAGTAGAATATATAGAACTGAAATACAAGAATTAAAACTTGACATTATAATTTTGGTACTGTGACACTTGCACCGACCCAACAATTAAAAGTTATTTTTGCGCCTTCATTAGCTTCAGAAAAAATATCTGTTTTACTTGGAGCTCTACCCATGTAACTTCTGGCTGTTTTATTCGCAAGCTTTTTTATTGAAGCATCTACCCTTCCTGCTTTTTTTGCAATATCAGCTGCCAACCAATAAATTGCCCTTTTATTAAATTGTGTTTCGCCACATTCATTTGCACTACCAGCATATAAACTTGCTATGAGTAAATATGCTCTTCCCATCGAAGGTTGATTTCTAAGGGCTTTTCTGGCATAGTTTCTAGCTGATTTTTTCCTGCCACTCTTTTTAAATTTAACAGCAATTTTATACAAAATTTTTGCTTTTTTATATTGATCCGTTTCTAAAGATATAGATTCTTCATAATATTTTAATGCCTGTGTGCTTTTACCTTTTTTATCATTTAATAAGCCTAGATAATAGGCAGAATCCGCAGATGGTTCAATATTATGTAAAGCCTCTACTAATGTGACAAAAAATGGATCATCTGAGCAATCTTTTCCATCCATTCTACTCGCTGCCCTCTTCAACCAAACAGAATTTGATTTGTTTTCCTCAAAATTCCTTTTGTATAGAGGTATTAAATTATTACATGTTGCTTCAATAGATATTATTGCATTTAAGTTGGATATTAAAATTCCAATAGCTTTTGAATTTACCTCATAAACCCTCTTGTTTTTTGTCTCTTTGTTTGTAAGAGGCTGACCTTCTTCAATTTTAATAAGTATTTTATCTAGCTTTTTGGCTAGCTTAGTCGCTTCAATATCAAATTTTTCTGAAATTTCTTCATACATATTAAATAAATGCTCAGGAGTTACATTATCTTCTTTTGATTTATATTGATTATATAGTGTATTAAAATAATTGTACAAACCCTTTGGATTTGTGAAACTTGCTGCATCTTTTCTGTATGCTTCATCAAAAACTTGGTAAACCTCAGCATCATTTGCCATTTTAAAGTCCATCATTACTTGAGCTTTTGTGCTGAGAATACTACCAATCCTGCTAACACCTTTTTTTGTGGGAAAATTTTCTAACCATTTATCGTATAATGATACGAGATTTCTTTTAAAATTATCCTGCTCATCACCGATAGAATTTTTGATTTTATGTTTTAAAATACGTTCTCCATAGGTGTAAACCGCTAAATTTATTTTTGGACATGATTCCAAAACAATCTTCCATGTCTCGTATGCAGCGTCGTAATATTTTACTTTTGCTGATTCAGCAAATATTGATAAGTTGTTTAAACATTCCTGCTCTGATTGGCAATAAGAAACATTCGCTATCAACAGAACAAGCAATGTAAATAGTAGTCTTAGCTTTTTCATTTTGTTTTAATTATACTTTCTTTTAATAAACCATATATCATTTAAGGAGAAACCTAATCTTATACTCCAATAGTTTTCTTCAACTAAATTATTACTTTTATTTCCAATTTTTCCAAGTTCAAAAGTAACATTTGTATTTGAAACTCCTGCCATCGGCAAACCAAATCCAAAAGTAATAACATTTTCCTTAATTAATTCATTATTAATAAGGTATGCTTTTCTTTCTGATCTGAAGCCATATCTATAAACGATTCTCTTCCAATAAGACGTAATAGAACTGAAGTCTGGTATAAAAAATCCACCAAACATTGATGTTTTTGCATCAATGTATTTAATATTGGGTTGAATTATAAAATCATTTACGAATGAGCTATTAAAAGTATTAATTAATTGACCTCCAAAAAACCATTTTTTATCCTTTCCAAATCCTAATCCATAAGATATTTTCTTTGGACTTTTGAAATCAGTCTCATCTGTACCAGTTAACGAAAGATCGGGTTCAACAACCTCTCCAACAGTACTCGATTCACTCAAAACTGACTGAGTGTAAATAACCTGTCTATTTTTTGATTTAAGTGTTCCCTCAGGCTCGAAACCAAAATAACTATGGATTTGTAATTTATTTAATCTCGTAATTGAATTTACTGCAAATTTATAAGTTATACCCGACAAACTCAATTCACTCTCTAAATATGAACCATTTTCAATTCCTTTAATTAGTTGATTTTTTTCATATAGAATATCCCCAAACCCATAATTTGTTGAAACACCAACATGGACACCCTTTAATATTTTAAAACCAATATTTAAAAATGCTCTATTTAT
>TARA_B100001057_G_scaffold100732_6_pt1 | contig 31122 bp, 19 predicted proteins | sample TARA_B100001057 | Tara Oceans TARA_B100001057 (sample SAMEA2621839) | marine metagenome | biome: marine biome (ENVO:00000447); feature: surface water layer (ENVO:00002042); material: "saline water (ENVO:00002010), including plankton (ENVO:xxxxxxxx)" | depth 5 m
AACTCAGCTCACTGCCTATCCCTCAGGTTTCAAAACTCACGTTCGCTCAATCCAGAATCACAGTGCTTCACTCGATGAAGCAGTTCCTGGAATGCGAACTGCCCTTAACCTTCCTGATCTTCCGCTTTCTGCAAAAGGGAAGAAAGGAGTCTCGCGCGGCCACCTTCTTGTTGGGGGAAATCCAGGTGAGGCAACGCTTGAGATTGATGTTAAAATCACTCGCGCTCGCCGTCCAATCCCTGGGCAGACGGGAACTCAGCGTCCTTTAAAATCGAATCACCGAATTTTCGTGCATCATGGCTCAGGTCGCACTCAAGCGCGGGTTCTTTTTCCCGAAGATATCGTGCTCGATCTAGGAGATACGTCGATCGCACAGCTTCGTTTTGATCATCCTATTCATACCTTAGCGGGTGAGCGGCTCGTAATCCGTGAACTTTCCGGCGAAGCTACTCTAGCGGGTGCGACCGTGTTGGATCCCCATCCGACCCGCCGTCAGTTCCGCTCGCTACAGCGTCAAACATTCCTTCACGCCCGCGCGGAAGCACCCAACGACCTTCAGGGGCTCTTGCGCACTCATCTGGAGCGGGATTATTTTGTTCCGACCCACGTTTTGAACCAATCGCTTCCGTTTTCGGATGCCGAAGTTAAGGCTGCGCTGAAAAAGCTGACGAAAGCCAACGAGATCGTTGCTCGAGGCGAGAAACATTTCGCCCACGCGTCCTATTGGAAAGAGCTCGTTAAAAAATCATCGAAAGTGGTTCAGGATTATCATCGCAGTCATCCTGATCATGTGGGTATGTCGACTGATCTTCTAAAAAAGAATCTTGGCGCGGTGACGGCCGTTCGCGGGCTATTTGATGCTCTTTTGATTCAGCTGGCCGAAAAGAATTTTAAAGTTGCGGAAAATCTTATCTGTCACAATTCCCATTCACTTGAGCTCCCCCCTGAGCTCGAGGCTCCCGCTGCAGAGATCCTTAAAATACTCGCCGAATCGGGCTTAGCTCCTCCATTACCAGCGGAGTTGCAAGCGACGCCAAATCATGAGGCGGCTTATAAATTTTTGGCACGGACTCGCCAAATCATTCCTCTTGATCCCAAGGTAACTTTAGGGGGGGGAATCTTCCAAGGTACCCTTGAGCAGGTAAGAAATTACATAGAAACAAATGGACAAGCGACGGCTTCCGAGTTGCGCCAGCATCTCAATACTTCTCGAAAGGTGATCATGCCTTTGCTTGAGCGCTTGGATCGCGATAAAGTCACCCGACGCGAGGGTGATTTTAGAACCTTAGTTTAGGCTTTTGGGTCGTCGTGGGGTATCCCGATCCAAGAGCCCGGCCAAATCAGGTTTTGGTCACCGTCTGGCCTATTTTTTGGATGATGATGTTAAGAATTGGTCCAGCCAGTCCATTGATTGGGCCTGCCAAGCATCCCACATGGGGCCTTTGTAACCATTGAGGCCGTGACCTCCCCGAGGGAGAGGGAGGTATTTCGAAACAACGTTTTTTTCGGAGAGGGCTTTGTGAAACTTTTCGCTGTTACTCGCCGGAACGACGTAGTCATCGATGGCGTGAGCGAGGTAGGTAGGGGGAGTTCTTTTGGTGATGTGGAGTTCGTTGGAATAGAGCTTGATAAGGTCGTCGCTAGGCTCGCTACCGAGGAGGTTTCGGCGGGATCCTTTGTGGGTGCCTTCACTCATGGTGATGACGGGATAGACAAGTATGGCGAAGTTCGGACGGCAACTTTGCCGTTGGATTGGGTCTGTAGTTTTGCTTTCACCAAGATCGTATTTGGTGACGGCCATGGAGGCAAGATGGCCGCCAGCAGAAAATCCGATGATGCCAATTCGATCTGCTTTTAGATTCCAGTCTGCTGCTCGCATGCGGGTCATCCGAAGGGCACGTTTCACATCAAGAAGCGGGCGGAGGGGGTTTCCTTTTGGCAGACGATAATTGAGTACTACTCCAGTGATGCCGTGGGTGTTGAGCCACTTCGCGATGGGAGCGCCTTCGCTTTTAACAACCTGTCCGTAACCGCCGCCAGGGGTAATGACGAATGCGGTGCCATTTGGACTCTCAGGGTGGAATATGGTCATCGTGGCATTGGCCTGCTCAAAATTATCATTGCCAACTGGAGCTTTTCCCTCAGGCCACAGTTTGATCGTTTTATGAGATTGTTGAGCGAAAAGATTCGCGGTCAGGATGAAGATGACGGCAAATGTGTTACGGGGAAATCGGATCATTTAAAAGAGGGTGGCTGAGAGGATGAATGGTCGCAAGTTCAGTTTTATTTTGCCTACGGGGGCGTTTGACAAATCTGGACCGGAGAAGGCTATTTCCTCTAAAAGAAGTGGGAGGAAATGGAGCTATCATTTCCCGGTGGGATTTCAAGGTAGCCAGTGCCTTCGAGAGGGGTCACGAAATCGCCGGAGTTTTGTGGGGAAAGAGAGACGGCCTTACCGTCAGGATTAATTTTAGCAGGGAGGAATTGAGTGAGAAATGGGTGTTGGCAAATAGGCTCTGCGAGTGGCAGCGTGATTCCTGCTTTGTCGGGGGCACCGGTCATACGACGGAGGAGAGGGACAACATAGCGGCGGAAGGTTGTGAGGGTAGAGTTGGGATTACCAGGAAGAGCCACGATGTCTTTCCAGAATGCGAGTGGTTTACCGGGGCGCTGCGCAACTCCGTGGAAAAGGGGGGCGCCGCGAAGTGATTCGAGGGCCGGACGGACGAAGTCTTTTCGGCCTTTTGAGATGCCGCCGGAGAGGATGACGAGGTCGGATAATTCAAGCGCTTGGGCAATTCCGGTGGTGGTTGCTTGAAGTTCATCGGGAAGGTGGTCCCAGCTGGCATTAACAGGACCCCAATTTACGATGGCACTCAGAAGAGTGATGCCGTTCGACTGTCGAAGTTGGTGGGGAAGAGGAGATTCATGAACCGGGATAAGCTCATCTCCAGTCGTTAGGATCTTAACGCGAGGCAAGCGGGTCACCTTGACTTGAACGGCTCCGATGGAAGCCATTATGCCAAGGTGGCCGGGATTGATGCGAGTTCCAGATTTGATCATGAGGTCGCCGGTTGAGGCATCAGATCCTTGGCGGTGAATGAATTTTCCGGGAACGGCTTTACAGTTAATTGTGGCATGATCCTCAGTAAGAGAGACTTCTTCGTAGGGAATCACGGTGTCACAGTCTGGGGGCATGACGGAGCCGGTCATGATTTGCCAGCAGTGTTTTTCCTTAAGAGGTGGCGGAGTGGGGCTGCCAGCGGCATGAACGCCTTGCAAGGTTAGGGAAGAGCTGTCGAGGTCGGCAAACCGAAAGGCGACGCCATCCATCGTGACTCGATCGAATGGTGGGAAGGGCCGGTCTGCGGAAAGATCTTCTCGCAGGACCCGGCCGAGAGATTTTTCTAAGGCAACAGTTTCGATCTCGAGGAGGTCGACATTCGAAAGCATTAGGGATGCGGCCTCAGAGGGCGTGATCAAGCTCATGGAGTGAGCTTGGTTCAATCGCGGAAACTTCTCAACTGTCACTCGTGAAAAAATGAGTTACGGTTTCGTGGTGCGATTTGCTCTCTTATTTTTTCTCCTCCCACTTCTCCAGGCCAAGACGATTCGGGTGGCGACCTATAACGTAGCATTATCGCAGAGCAGCGAGGGACGTTTGGCGGCGCTGCTCCGTACAGGCACGAACGCGTCGGCGAAGCGGGTTGCGGAGGTGGTTCAGATTGTGAAGCCAGATGTTCTTTTACTTAATGAGTTCGACTATGATGCCAATGGCACGGGAGCGACTCGGATGAATGATCGTTTTTTCAACGTGAGTCAGAATGGTCGTGACGCTCAAGATTATCCTCATCGTTACTTGGCGGTTTCAAATACGGGAATTCATTCGGGGTTTGATTTGGATAATAACGGGGTCGTCGATCGCACGCCAGGCGATCAACATTATGGGGGTGATGCTTTCGGGTTTGGTGAGTTTCCAGGAAAGTATGCGATGGTAGTTTTTTCCAAATACCCGATCGATACAGAAGCAATTCGGACTTTTGAAGAGATTCTTTGGAAGGATATGCCGGGAAATTTGATCCCGCCGGGTTTTTACACAGCGGACGAACAGGAGGTTTTTCGGATTTCCTCCAAGAGTCATTGGGATATCCCGATCGAGATTTTGGGGACCCATTTTCATTTCTTGGTGAGTCATCCGACCCCTCCGGTTTTTGACGGAGCTGAAGATCGCAATGGTCGCAGGAATCACGATGAGATCCGGCTGTGGGCGGACTATCTGACACCGGGTTCCGCTGGTTATTTGAGCGGAGGCCTAGAAGAGGGAGAGCGGTTTGTAATCGCGGGTGATCAAAATGCTGATCCAACGAAGGGGGATAGTGTAAATGCGGCGATCAATCAGCTTTTGGATCATCCCCGCGTTAGCGGTGAATTTGTGCCATCCCGAACGGGTACAACCACGGCGTCCAATCGATTTGATACCGCAACCTTTCGGCTTCGGGCCGATTACGTTCTACCCTCGAATGAAGGATTCCAAATCGAAGATGGAGCGGTTTATTGGCCCACCGGATCGCAGGAAGGGGCAAGCCTTGTCACGGTGTCGGATCATCGACTTGTTTATTTGGATTTAAAATTGGTTCCTTTGATTGATGAAGTGGTTCAGGACCTCTCGGTCGAAAACTTTGATCAAAAATTGGTTTTTCACTGGAAAGCGAAAAGCGAGGTTTCATATCGGTTAGAGAAAGCGACAAATCTGGATGCGGATACGTGGATCCGGCTCGATCAAGTTGACATCGGATTCAACGGAAATAGAGCGACTGCTATTCTTGCCGAGCCCTCAGGCCGGTCGTTTTTTAGAATTGTGGCTTATTACGAATAGGGAACACGAGTGATCGAGTTAGGAAATTATTATGGAAGAAACTTTTCTTCGAAGGGGTCAAATCGTTAGGCTCACCAGGATGCGGCTGTTTCTACCCCTTGGTCTTTTGGCGACTACGATTTTTGTCGCTTGTTCGACGAGTATTCGATGGGATGGACAGGATCCGGTAAAATCAACTCTACCCCGGTCGTCTAATTCCAAGCTCGCGGAAGCGGGCTTAATTCGGATTTCTGAGGTAGATCAAAGCATTGCGATTGATCTGCGCTATACCCAGGAATCAGCGATCGTGAAGAAGCCGCTTTATGCGAAAAATATGCCAGCTTTGCTACGCCCCGAGACTGCGGTCAGGCTGCGTAGAGCTAATGACCTAGTGAAGCTTTATGGTTATCGGATTAAGGTTTGGGATGCTTATCGTCCTCCCAGCGCTCAATTGGTTTTGTGGGATTCATCTGGCCATGATGATCGTTTTGTTGCCAACCCTTTCAGCCAACCTTCGCAGCATTCTTGTGGGACGGCAGTTGATGTTACCTTAATTGAAAAATCTGGTAAGGCGGTTGAGATGCCCACTGGCTTTGATAGTTTTACGCCACAGGCGGCTGCGGCCTACCAACATCCAGATCCGATGGTGATGAAGCGAAAGAAAATTCTTCAACAGGCAATGAGAAAAGCGGGATTTTTCCCTTTGCCTAATGAATGGTGGCACTTCAGCGATCGTAATTTCCGTAGCTATCCGAGTACACCACTCTCTTCTATCAAATCGGCATTTTAGCCCTATGAAGGTCCTCGTATTCTTTTTTAGTTGTCTGTGTTTGTCTGCCGAGGTCAAGCCTTTGATCTCTACTTACCTCGGTGATAACCAGCGTAACTTTTATGGAAATCGAGCTCCGTCAAAATTAAGCATCAAGTGGAAGACATACTTGGGGTCAGGTAAAACCATGTTTGGGGCTGGGGCCGTTCAGAGCTGGAAGGGCGTGGGTTGGACCGGCCAACCTTTGGTCATTGAGGAGAGTGAAGAGCTCTACCTCATTCAGGGAACATTGAGCCATTACCTCAAAAAGATTAGGGCTCGTGACGGGAAGGTCATTTGGTCAACCAGTGTTGGTGATGCGATTAAGGGGACTCCTACTTTTGTCGATGTGGGTGGTCCTGCGTCGACGCGCCACACTCTAATCGTGGGAAGCCGCAGTGGGTTTGGGCAACATTGGCGCGATGGAACCGCTTATAGCCTCCACGGAATTTCCTATACAACAGGGAAAAGATTATGGGCATACAACTCGCGGGCGACGGCATCAATTAGTCGGGACTGTGATGCCTCCGCCGTGATTCTGGGAAGGAAGGCTGCCATTCCTCTAGAGAACGGATATTTCACGGTGTTTTCTCCGGATGTCCGTAATGCGGAAGAAGGTGGGGTGTTGCCAAGTCCGGAGATTATTGAACAAACTCGGCTTTTTAAGAATTCGGATTTTGAGCTTTATCGGAGAGAATTGTGTTGCGAATCATCTCCCACGATGGTCGGGAATACTGCCTACGTGGCGGCTGGGGTGGGACGGGTCTATGCTTGTGGGTTGGGCTTCTTTGGGGTTACTAGCCCCAAGCTTGAGATTGGCGGCGATCTCAACGGGACGATGCCGTTAACAAATGACAAGCACCTTTTACTTGGAATCGAGAAGCAGTTTATTTCAGGGCAGGGAGGGGTGGTGAAGTTCTCGACTAGCGGGAAAGTAAAGTGGTTTCACCCGCTTCCGGATCGTAAGTGGTATGCTTGGAATGGTGGTCTCGTAGGAAGTCCGTCGGTCAATCATCGATACAGCTCTAAGGTTTCTAAAGATCTTGCCTGCTTTGTTGGTGTTGATGGTGTTCTGACTTTAGTAAATCATAAGAAACTACAGCCGGGGGTGAAAAATTGGGGGCCAAGACGACTGGAGCAATACCCTGCGCCTTTGGTTTTGGATCGGGTGCAATTACCGCAAGGTTCGATTTCTACTCCGCTCTTCGCGGGTGATAAAATTGTGGTGGGCTATGACAGTGGCCTAGATCTTTATCAGGTGACTCCTGCCGGTAGATTGGTCCGTTTAGATCGTTTGGAAGGACCGATGTTTGATGCGACGCCAGTCGTCTGGGATGAGCGTGTCTACGCGGGGTCGAAGGATGGCTATTTATATTGTCTCGGTAATTAGTTTGGGTGTCTATATCAGCCTGCTTGAGACTAGTGCGGTAATTTTATTCAGCGTGGCAGAAGGGTTTACCTCGTTTTAGATCGATTGAGGAAAGGACGGGAGTTAACGATTTGGAGGATAAGTTCACGGGAAGAGTTTTTCTTTTTTGCGATTTCAGTGACGACCTGGTTTACGGTGACTTCGTCATAGTATTCGAGTCCGCGACCAGTGGCGTAGCTGATAAGTTTTCGTGCCATATTAGCTAAAAATTTATCCTTACCCGCTAAGAGGAGTTGCTTGAGTTCCTTTGGCGTAGAAAAGGTGATGTCGCCTGGAAGAGTGGCGGAACTATCAATAGGCTTACCATTGGCGTCTTTGGAGCGCCAGCGACCGATCGCGTCGAAGTTTTCGAGGCCAAACCCGAGGGGGTCAATGCGGGCATGACAACTGGCGCATTGCTTAGCTTTTCGATGGCGGTCTAGCTGTTGACGAAAGGTGAGCCCGTCAGCTTTGGTGTCGTCGGCTGGGAGTTCTCCGGCATCGGGTGGAGGGGGTGGAGCTGGGTCTCCGAGAATGGCGTCGAGGATCCAAACTCCACGGTGGACTGGGCTGGTCCTGAGGGGGAGGGAAGTTGCCGTGAGGATGCTGCCCATACCGAGGATGCCACCCCGGTTCGGGTCATTCAGCTTAACCTTACGGAGTTCATTTCCAGCTACGGGCTCTGTGAGCTGGTAGTGACGGGCAAGCGTAGAATTAGCGAAGGTGTAGTCACTATCGATGAGTTCGGTTAGAGGGCGATTTTCGCGAATAAGATGAGTAAAGAATTCAATGCTTTCGTAATACATTGAGCGGCGAAGTTCAGGCGTGAAGCTTGGGAAGCGTTGGGGGTCGGGATCGACTTGGTCGATCATTTTATCGAACTCCAGCCAACGGCCGGCGAAGTGCCGGGAGAGTGCGGTAAACTTGGGGTTGGCGATCATGCGGAGGGTTTGCTCGCGAAGGATCTTAGGGTCTCGGAGTTTCCCCTCATCAGCGAGCTTGAAGAGTTCGCGGTCAGGCATGGAGGACCAAAGGAAGTAGGAAAGACGGGTGGCGATTTCGAAGTCGTTGAGCGGCCATTCGTCCTTGCCGGGTTCATCGTGTTCGGCACGGAAGAGGAATCGTGGATTGATGAGAAGGGCGGTGAGAGGTGCCCGGAGAGATTGCTCGAAATTTTTATCTTCTTGTTGGCCTTTGGCGAAGGCATTGAGAAGCGGAGAAAGGTCTTCTTCGCTCAGTCGGCGGCGATAAGCTAAGGTGGCATGGTAGGTGAGAACTTGTTTGGCAGTCGATTTTGGGTCGTTCTCGCCATCGGGTAGTTTGAAAATGACTCTCTTTTTTAATGCCGGATTAGCATAGACGGAATCAACTACCTTCTTGGCGGCCGAAAGATATTTTTCGAGAAGGGTGGGGGTGGAGAAAAGGGCGTCTGCCATGTTGTCGAAACCTTCGCCTCCTGCGCCATCTGCCGGGAAATCTTTGGATGGGTTAAAATCAACCCCGAAGAGGTCGCGAACCGTGTAGTGGTATTCATTACGATTGAGGCGGCGCAGAGTGGTGCGCCCGGCGCGTTGGGGGACGTTCCCGGATCTTACACGCTCGACTACTTTGGAGAGAGTTTTGATCAGTGTTTTACGCTCGGCTTCAGTGGGCTGAATATCTTCGTCATCGGGTGGCATTTCCTCGTGTTCAACCTGGACGATGATATTTTCGAGGAGCTGAAAGTTTTTGAAGGCGTCGTCGATTGAGTCGATTTCGTGAAGGGTGATTCCGCCTTTTTGTTTGTCGGGTCCGTGGCAGACAATGCAGTGTTTCTTGAAGAATGGATGGACCTGATCGGCAAAGCTATCGGCCAAGGCGGGAGCAAAGCAGCTGAAAAAAAGAAGAATGGAAGTGAGTGAGCGCACTTTGGATGGGATACGGCAATTTTGACGTCAATGTATCAGGAGAGATACCTCTTGGCGGCAGGGAGAATTTTAGTAATTTTTAGAAATGATGATAGCGCGATTTTCTGTAATTCTCTCGATTGTTTTGGTTGGTGCAGCTTGGGCGAAGCAGCCTAACGTTTTGATTCTTTATGCTGACGATTTGGGATTTGGAGATTTGGGCTGTTATAATAAAGAGAGTCGGATCCCAACTCCGAATCTTGATCGCCTAGCGAGCGAATCAGTGCGATTTACGGACGGACATTCTTCATCCGGAATTTGTACCCCATCGCGTTTCGCGATGTTGACGGGCCGTCATCATTGGCGTGATTTTCATGGGATTGTGAATGCTTTTGGAGATTCTGTTTTTAAGCCTGAGCGGCTGACCTTACCGGAGATGTTAAAGGAGAAAGGTTACAAGACAGCTGCGATCGGGAAGTGGCACTTGGGTTGGAATTGGGATGCGATTCGTAATAAGGAGGTGAGAGCCACCACAGTGCAAGATGGTAGACGAAAGAAGCAACAACTCGGGCCGGAGGCCTTTGATTGGACTAAGTCAATTCCGAATGGTCCACTAGATCACGGATTTGATTATTACTTTGGCGACACCGTTATTAATTTTCCGCCCTATTGTTGGATTGAAAATGATAAGGTAGTCAAGGCTCCCGACACCCTTATGCAGACGGGTAAGTGGAAGAAGATTAAGGAAGGGGGCTGGGAGTGCCGACCGGGGCCCATGGTGACTGGTTGGGATCCCTATCAAAATATTCCTACAACGACAAAAAAGGGTGTGGAATATATCAAGGAGGCTGCGAACGCCGAAAAGCCGTTTTTTCTGTATTTTGCCTACCCTGCGCCGCATGCGCCCATTATTCCGAATGATGAATTTGACGGGAAATCAAAGGCAGGCCCCTATGGCGATTTTGTTCATGAGACTGACCACTCGATTGGGCAACTTTTACAGGCGCTTAAGGATTCTGGACAGGCGGAGAATACGCTTGTCATATTTTCGGCGGATAACGGACCTGAGCACTACGCTTATGCAAGGGATGCCAAGTTTGATCATTGGTCGGCTCACCCCTTCCGAGGTCTAAAGCGTGATGCTTACGAGGGAGGTCATCATGTTCCTTTTATGATTAAGTATCCTGGGGTAACTCTGGCTGGAACGGTTAATGATGCGCTTGTTTCCCAAATCGATATCATGGCGACTTTGGCTTCGGTGGTGGGTTACGATCTCCCCGACAAAAATGCTGCTGAGGATTCGCACGATCTTTTACCGCTTTTGAAGGGTGAGGTGAAATCGATTCGAACGAGCCATATTCACAATACCTTCGACCATACGTGGGCTTTTCGGGAGGGTGATTGGGTCTTGATAACTGGGAAGAGTGGTCATCACTCACGAGTGACTAAGGAGTGGTTGAAGAAGCACGATTACCCGAAGACTGAGAGTAAGCAAGCTAGGCTTTTCAACCTCAGGGAAGACATCGGACAGCGTAATGATCTTGCCGCGAAACATCCTGAAAAGGTGAGATCGATGAAGGCTTCATTGGCTCAAATTCGCGAGCAAGGGTATTCGGCGCCGAGGCTAAGAAAGTGATCAAAGCTAGTTGGACTACACCGACTCTTTTGATCTTAGAGAGACAAGACTTGATGCCACAGCTAAGCGGTATTTTTGCAATTCCATCTTTTGTCGCTGGCCAAGGAGTCGGCCCCGTTGTGCGTTATCAATGCGGGTGTTCTTTGAGGAGGTCCGACGGGGCCAGGAATCCATTTTGAGCCTTCGTGGCCTTGCGGACTTCGGCGACTTTGGCTGGCGTGACCATTGGAGCGTTATTGCTGAAAGTGTTCCTCACGTAGGTCAGGACAGCAGCGATTTCTTCGTTGTTGAGTTGCTGGAAGGCGGTCATGGGAACTTGGCCAGGGTATTTTTTACCCTTCACCTCAATTGGGCCGAGGAGGCCGTGAAGAGTTAACTTGATAAGGCGGTCTTCTGACCCGTTGATCCATTTGGTTCCCGCCAGCGGCGGGAACATGGCGGCTGGGAGACCTTTGCCATCAGATTGGTGGCAGGTAATGCAGTGGTCTTCGCGGCTGTAAACTTCATGGCCCTTTTTGAAAAGGGTGAGGGCTTCACCTTTAAGTGGCGAAGTGGGTTGGGGAAGTTTTTCGGCGGTGTCACTTTTAATCTCCTGGCCTTCGAGATGAGCGGTGGCGGTTTCGAGGACGGGTACGAGCCATTTGTCGGACGGATTTTTTGCGACTTCTTTAAGGATGGAAAGTCCTTGTTTTGGCGCGAGCCAAGAGGCAGCGATGGTGGTGTGAAGGCGGACGCGGGTGGATTGGTCCGAAGCTGCCCGAGCGAGGAGTTCGGATTGATTTTCGATTCGGTGGCCGTTGTAGCGAAGGGCATCGACAGCGGCGGCGCGGACCTTGGGGTTTTTGGATTTGAGAAGGCGGGTCAGGAGGGCTTCATCGAGTTGATCGAACCCCCACGTGACCCAGAGGGCTTCAAGAAGGATGTGGTCGTAGCGGGGCATGTTTGGCTTGAGAGTGGCGATCCATTCTTTAAGCGCCGGTATGATTTTTTGGGGATCGCGGGCACGGAGTTCGCGTCTTGTCCGATAGCGGGTGCGGTCTTCGGGGAGGGTGAGATTGTGGAAGAGGGCGAAAAGAGGTGCGCTGTCAATTTTGGCGGGCTTAACGAGAGGGCGATCAGGGTAGGTGATGCGGTAGATGCGGCCGTGTTTGTGGTCACGGAGGGGGTCGCGGGCGCTGTGTTGCATGTGGCCGACTAGGACGTTGTGCCAATCACAAAGGTAGAGTGAGCCATCAGGTGCGAATTCGAGGTCTGTAGGGCGGAAGTTACCGTCTTTCGAGGTGAGTAGATCTTGACGATGTTTCGTTTTGTAGCCGGACTTGGAGTCTAGGATTTGATGCTGTTTGGTGCCGAGAAATCCGATGGTGTTATTTAAAAGAACGTCATCCTGAACTTCATCGGGGAAATGCCGGCTCGAAATGAATTCGAGTCCGGAGGTGGGGCGGACACGTTGATTTCTTTCCAAGATAGCAGGTGGCTTGGGACAAAACTGACCATAGTCGACTCTCACCGAAGCAGGGGTCATCCAGTGGAGATCTGGGTCTGAGGTTTCGAGAAAGAAGGGTTGACCGAAGCGGTCAAAGGCGGTGCCCCAGGGATTGGGAATGGAGAGGCGGGCCGTGCGTTCAAGATGGTTGCGCTGTGGGGAATAGCGAAAGAAGCCGCCGTTGGAACTACGAATCGGGCCGTGTGCGGTTTCGATATTGCTATGAAGGAAGGTCCCTTCTCCCATGTAAATTGCTCCGGAGGGATCGGCACAAAAGGCACTGATGACGTGGTGGGTGTCGTGATCATCGAATCCGCTTAGGATAATTTCGCGAAGGTCGGCTTTGTCGTCGCCATTGGTGTCTTGGAGTCGGATAAGGTGGTTGCCTTGCGCGACGTAGATTCCGTCATGTGAGATTTCGAATCCGGTGGGGAGGTGAAGCTTGTCAGCGAAGACGATTTCTTTGTCTGCTTTACCATCGTTGTTGGTGTCCTCGTAGATAAGAAGTTTGTCATTGGGCTTGGGTTCGCCGGGTTTCCAGTGTGGATAGGTGGGCATGGTGGCGACCCAGAGTCGGCCTTTATTGTCGAAGGTGATTTGGACTGGGTTGGCCAGGTTGGGGAATTCTTTTTCGGAAGCAAAGAGATCAATGTTGTATCCGGGAGCAGTAGTGAAGGAGGCAAGGGCGTCGTCGCCGTAGAGGTATTCGGTGGTGCCGTTCTTGTGGCTGGGCCGGTAGTTGGTTTTGATCTGCGGGAGGTTGATGGTTTTGGCATCGGCGGTAGCGAGATCGAAGGTTTTTCCTTGGGCGGCGGCCCAGATGGCCTGGTCGCGATTGGCGGTCATTTGCTCGAGTTTTTTAAGCTCGGCTGGATAGTTTTTTGGGCCGAAAGGATTGTGGCGGCGGCCGTAGACGTGGACTCCGTTTGGGATTTTGTAGTATTTTTCCCAGTGCCAGTTTTTTTCGCGGACGGCGTGATAGATGCTTGAGTCGGTTGCACTGGAAAGGCGACTAGAAGTGCCAAAAAGCTCGCTGTATATCTTTCGGGAGATTTTTGTATATGGTAACGGCTTGAATAATAATTTGCTTTGATTAGCGGGGAATGAATTGAGGTTGAAAGGGTCTTGTTCGCTCGAAAGGTTGGAAAAAATAACGGACTCAGCCTTAGCAACTTCATCCATGCCTTGAGTGTAGAGGATTAGGTTTGTGCTGACCTTATTTTTGTGGGCGGCATCCGGATGTTCGAAGGTAGTGGGTGAAACGAGGGCGATGCGGGGTGCAGAAGTTCCGTTGTATTTCTGAGACTTGGTGTGCTTGATCCAAGCTCGGAGTTCGGCCTTAAAGTTTTCGAGTCCGGCTTGGCCCTGGAATGATTCGTTAAATCCAAAAAAGGCGATGATGATGTCGGGCTTGAGTTGGGTGAGCCATTCATCTGGTGTAGGCATAGAGCCGGTGCCAGTGTGGCCGGAGCCCCAGCGGTCTTTTGCTTTGGAGAGGGGCGGGTGGAATTTCTCGGCACTTGGGAAAGCCCAGGGGTTGGAGCGGGCGGAATGGGGGCGGAAGCCTGGAGTATTCCCTTCATCGCACATATTACGGATGAAGAGGTTTTTTTCGGGGTGCTGGAGGTGGAGTAAGGTTTCAAAAGAGCCAAATTGCATCATACGGGAGCCGAGGCCGTTGCCAACGAGGACGACGCGTGATCCCTTCAGGAGTTCGAAGGGAGCGGCGGTTGCCGAGAGGATGGCAAGGAAAACGAAGAGAACCACTTTCATCGGCAGAGAGAGTAGAGGGAACAAAAGGGGAATCAATCTTGAGGATTTGAGTCTAGCGGTTTTTTAGAGTTGAAATCGTAATTATTGAAACTCTACTGGGGCATGACTCAAAGGAAATGCCCCCCGGCCAAATATCGCTCTTTTTTGGTCGCGTTGACGGTGCTCTTCAGTGCGGTAGCCTCTCTGTCCGGACAGAATTCCTCGGTGAATATCAACACCTCCAAGACTGAGAAATATCGCTTGGTGTGGTTTGAAGATCCGACGACGACGGCGACCTTCGTTTGGAATCAACTGGAGGGAGATCCGGCGACTCTCTATTACGGCCTTAAAAATGAGGGCCGCAATAAGTCAAAATATACCGAGCGGAAGGAAGTGGACCGTGTGGTGGAATACGACGGGATGAGGAACTGCATGGTAACCTTGGGAAATCTTAAGCCCGACAGTTGGTATTATATGTGTCTTGGCGATGGTGCGGGGGTGAGTCGCCTTTTCTACTTTCGAACAGCTCCCAAGCTGCCAAAGTCGTTTACTTTTATTTGCGGAGGAGACTCGCGAAATTTTAGAGATATCCGTCAGGCTGCCAATACGATGTGTCGTAAGCTGTCGCCGCTTTTTGTGGCCTTCACTGGTGACATGATTAATCACGACAGTGCCGAAGGGTGGAACGACTGGCTTGATGACTGGCAGCTTACGATAAGTGATTCGGGTCAGCTTCTACCCATCGTGCCGCATCGCGGAAATCACGAGTCGAGACCTGAGAGCATTCCGTCTCATTTTGGGACGTCCAAGGACTCTTATGGAGCTTTCAATATTGGGAGTGGCCTCTTTCGCTATTATATTTTGAACAGCGAGATTCCGGCAGATGGGAGCCAGGGAAATTGGCTGAGATCTGACTTGGAAAAGAATGGCCAAGGGATAACCCATTTGGTGGCTGGTTACCACAAGCCAATGCGTCCCCACACAAGCGGAAAGGCACTTGGTCGGAATTCCTATAAGTGGGCCGAAACCTTTTATAGAGCAGGCTTTGACCTCATTATGGAATCTGATTCCCATGTTATGAAAAGGACTCTTCCGCTCAAACCTTTCACTGGAGGTGGGGAGGATTTCAAGGCGGCGCCAAACGATCCTAATGCAACCGTTTATCTTGGCGAGGGATGCTGGGGAGCTCCGCTTCGTCGCGCTGATGTTAATTACTCCTGGACGGTCGGCACGGCTGCTTTTAATGGCTTTGATTGGCTTCATGTGACACCCGGGGCAATCTTTGATAAGACAGTCAAGGTGGGGAACGTTGCCCAAGTGGGTGAGGTGAATCCTGAAAATCCCTATCGCAACCCGAAGGGTCTTGAGCTTTGGGCTCCGAACGGAGGAGATAAAGTTCTAAGAATTCCGGCGGACTAAGCAGGGCAATGGATTCTTCAGATGGAGAGGATTCGGTGACGTGGCTTGATCGGTTCTCTCTGGGAATCTTGCAGCTCATCGTGAGTGTCACTTTTCTAGCTCGTGGCTGGTTAACTTGGCGGTGGGACAGTCCGATTCGTGAGCTGATTTGGGAAGAGAAATGGTGGGCGCCGGTTCTCAAAAATTATGATGTGACCTGGAGTCATTTTGCTCGGACCTCGGACCAATGGATTACTCCCACGCTTGAACGACTGGGGATTTTCCTCATGGTCTCAGCTCTTATTCCTTGGGTTGTGGGATTTTCCCATCTGCGTTGGCTACGTTGGTTTCTTATTCCGGCAACTTTGATCCTAATTCTCGATGGTTTTTCCCGTTGGGTTGGGAAGGACATGCAGGCGGGGATGGCTATGGAGCATATTCTCCAAATCTTTGTCCCGTTGGCATTGCTAATCCTCTTGGGTCGGAAGTCTCATAATGTGCCAAAACGCCAGGCCGTTGTGCGTTTGTCACTTATGATTGCGACAGCGGCGACTTTTGTGGGGCACGGACTTTATGCCGTTGGTTATTACAGCGTCCCCTTACATTTCCAGATGATGACAACCGAGATCTTATCGCTTTCCGAGGATGGGAGTCTTCAGTTTTTGAGAATCTTTGGGTGGCTTGATTTTTTGGTGGTGCCCTTTGTTTTCCTCCGGTGGACTCGGTGGATCGCACTTTTTTATATGTTCTGTTGGGGTGGAGCGACGGCGCTTGCTCGTATTTTGGCTTATTATGATGAGGCTCTTCCTTACAATGGAATGGACCCTTGGTTTGCCGAGGCGATGGTTCGGACTTCACATTGGGCGATTCCATTTTGGCTATGTTGGCAGCTTTGGATGAGGCGAAAGCAGCTGCGCTCTGAAGCTTTTGTTCAATCTTGAGCTTTCGGTTTCTTGGGGTATGACCGCGTTATGACTTCTATCGTTCGCGAGGGGCGGGCGACCTTGGTTCTTGCGCTTCCTTTAATGGCTGGGCAGGTCAGCCAAATGCTCATGGGTCTGGTTGATACCTATATGATTGGGAAGATTGGGACCGTAGAGCTAGCCGCCTCGACGCTGGCACATTCTATTTTGCATCTTCCGCTTATGTTAGGAATCGGAATTGCAATCGCGGTATCGGTCAAGGTTTCACAGGCGCGTGGGGCGGAAGATCCGCAACAGGCTAAGGCTGCTTTGCGTGATGGATTCTTGCTAAGTTTGTTACTGGGGGTAGCGACCTTCATTCTCAGTTGGTTGAGTCTGCCGTTGATTTCGTTTTTGGGTCAGGATCCAGAGGTTGTAGATCGATTACCCGGATTTTATCTTTTGGTGAGTGCTTCGATGACTCCGGCGATCATTACGATGGCTGTCCGCAATCATTCAGATGGAATGGCGAAACCTTGGCCAGTATTCTGGATCGTTCTAGCGGGAGTCTTTTTGAATGTTTTTCTGAACTGGTTGTTCATTAACGGAAATTGGGGAGCACCAAGAATGGAGTTAGAAGGAGCAGGGTTGGCAACCTTACTGGCGAGGCTAGCAACAATGGTCGGGGTCATGCTTTGGTGTCGATTCAGTCCGGACTTGAAGGCTTGGGCACCTCATCGTTGGTTTTTGAAGACGGACCGTAAGGAGTTGCTGTCGTTTTGGAAAATTGCCTGGCCAGCTAGCCTTCAGGTTTCGGCCGAGATCAGCGCTTTTGTAATGGCGGCTCTTTTGGTCGGGAGTTTTGGGGCTGCGGCTTTGGCAGCTCACCAAGTAGCCATCATGTGTGTGGCGACAACCTTCATGGTTCCCTTAGGGCTATCGATGGCCTTAACGGTGCAGATTGGTGAAGCGAAGGGAGCGCAAAAATTTGAGCGGATGAGGCCGATCGTATTGAGCGGTTGGTTGATGGGCTTGGTGGTTTCCTTGTTTTTCGTAGGCGTCTTCTTGATTTTTGATGAAGATCTAGCCTCAAGTTTTGTGAGCGAAGTGGAGCCAATGAAAATTGTTGTGGGTTTGCTTTGGATCGCGGCCATTTTTCAGGTTTCGGACCATTCTCAGATTTTATCGTCCGGTGTTCTGCGAGGTATGGATGATGTCAAAATGCCGGCTCTCATCATGTTTGCTTCGCACTGGTTGATCGGGATGCCTTTTGGAATTTATTTGGCATTCTTTTGTGGAGTGGGAACAGCGGGAGTTTGGTGGGGTCTCAGCGTAGGATTGATCATGGCGGCCACTCTTTTGGGTTCGCGGGCGTGGAAGATGACTTCGTTTTCGAATTGGAGGGGAAGAAATAATTAGGAAAACTCCTTCTTGCGGCTTTTCACTGTTAGGTTACTTCTCTGGGAGCAAAATTTTCAGTCACTGACCATGAGTTCCTCCCTAACCGTAGAAGAAGCCCGCGCGCAAGTTGATTCCCGCACCAAAGAATTGATCAACTGGCACTTTTCACCTGAGACCGGTTGTCCCTATTGGTTGGACTGGGCAAAGAATGCTGGTTGGGATCCTCGTGAAAGGGTTCAGACCTTTGCGGATATGCTTCACTTCGACAATTTCGATGATGAGGTCCTCCGAAAAGAGGATCCGGCTAAGTTTATTCCCAAAGCTTATGAGGGCCGACCGTACAATGTTTTTGAGACGGGAGGAACCACCGGAATGCCGAAACAGCGGATCGGCTGGGAGGATTATAAAACTGACTACACCGAGTTCTCTGAGCATTATGGTCCGGATTTTTTCCCGCAAGGCGCAAACTGGTTGATGGTCGGTCCAACTGGCCCCCGTCGTTTGCGTATGGCGATCGAGCACTTGGCCAATATCCGTGGTGGCGCGTGTTACTTTATTGATCTTGACCCCCGCTGGGTGAAGCGACTGATCGGGATGGGCGAAATGCAGATGGCCAAGGCTTATCAGGAGCATGTCATTGATCAGGCTGTGACAATCATCCGCCATCGCGATATCAAATGTATCTTCACCACTCCTCGCTTGCTCGAGAGCCTTTCGTTACGAATGTCGCTTGCCGATGCAGGGATACGTGGTGTTTTTGCTGGGGGGACGACGATGACTCCGCAATACGTTAAGTTCATCCAGGAGGAAGTTCTTGAAGGGAAAATAAACTATGCTCCGACTTACGGGAATACTTTGATGGGTCTAGCTATTTCCAAAAAGCGGGAGCCAGGTGAGTATTCCCTGACCTATTATGCGCCTCAGCCTCGAGCGGTATTGAGAGTGGTTGATCCCGACGATTCCACCAAGATTGTGGACTACGGCGAATATGGTCGGGTTGAGCTTACGACGATGACAAAAGAGTTTTTCGTGCCAAGATTTCTGGAGCGGGACGAAGCGATTCGTCGTCCCGAGTGCGACGAATTTCCGTGGGATGGAGTCGGCGATGTCCGACCTTTCCAGAGCGGAACCAAAGCAGTCATTGAAGGTGTTTACTAAGATCTAAAGCTATGCAAATTCCCATCCTACGCCTCGGCGAATCTTACGAGTCTGCCGACCTAATTGAGCTCAACGAAAATCTGACAACGCACACTGCGAACCCGGGTTTGATCCGGCGTGATCTTCTGCGTATCAGCGAATCGAAAGCTGCCCTCGATGCCATTCCGGCTGACACCCTTGCGGATTATTGCGAGGCTGCCGCGGAACTTTTCATGAATGCCGAATTACCTTGCGGTGATTTGGTTCAGGGTCCTGACGACTACGTTGAGTCACTTTCTGCGCTGACTCGTCTTCCGCATACTTTGGTGAAGATGAATATGGGAAAGGTTCATGCAGCGATGTCGCAAATCCGCACTGTTATCGGAGGGTTGACCCGAGGGATGCCTTTGGAAATTTTTGATAGAGGGATCACTTCCGTTGGTGGCTTAGAGGTCAATTACTATCCGACGACTAGTTCGCTTGGCGTGTCTCTTCCGAGTAATGCTCCGGCGGTGAATTCGCTCTGGCTTCCCGCTCTAGTGATGAAGATACCTGTTCTTTTAAAGCCGGGTCGCGAGGATCCCTTTACCCCTCTTCGAATCGTGCAAGCTATGATTCAGGCAGGGTTTCCAAAAGAAGCTTTTGGTTATTATCCGACAACCCATGAGGGGGGTGACACATTACTCACTTCTTGTGGTGCTGGGATCTCATTCGGTTCGGACGTAACGGTTAGGAAGTATGCTCCCTTCAAGAATATTCAGGTTCACGGAACTGGGCGTTCAAAGATTTTGATCGGCGAAGACTATATCGATCGCTGGGAGGAGTTTCTTGATGTGCTTGTCACTTCGATTTCCGCTAATGGAGGAAGAAGCTGCATCAATACTTCAGCGATTTTAGTCCCATCTCATTGTGACGAGATCGCGGAGGCATTGGCGGCCAAGCTAGCAGAGATCAAGCCTCTGGCTCGTGATGATTCTGATGCTCTTCTTTGCGGCTTTGCAAATACCGCATTGGCAGAGGGAATCGATGGAATGATCGATGACCTTCTCAAGGAAGAGGGCGCTCGCGATGCGACGGCAGGCCATCGTGGTGGCAGTCGAAGGGTAGAGGCTTTCGATCAAACGTATCTCTGCCCAACCTTGGTTGCTTGTGATGACAGAGATCACCAGTTGGCGAATACCGAGTTCATGTTTCCTTACGCAAGTATTGTTGAGATGCCCCAGTCAGAGATGTTGGCTAACATTGGGGAGACCCTTGTGGTGAGTGCTTTCACCGAAAATAAGGATTGGATACAGGATCTCATGTTGAGCCCAGATATCGAGCGTCTAAATATTGGGCCGTTCCCGACAAATCGTGTCCAGTGGGAACAGCCACACGAGGGAAACCTTTTTGAGTTTCTGTATCGTCGTCGTGCGATCCAAGGGGATTTGTCTGTGGCAGGGTAGTTTCTGACTAAAGGAGGACGACTTCTTATCTGTATTATCGATTTTTAGCGGGATTTTTCCCCAAGGTTTAGGCATGTTGCAGTGCCATCGGCGTCGCGAATGAATAGCTTGCTTTTGTGGAGAAGAGGAGGTGACCAAGTCCGTTTGCCAAGGCCTTCGTGGCGGGCGAATTCCTTAAAGCCCGCGGGGCTGGCTTTGGCGATGATTAAGCTGCCATTTCCGGTAAGGATGATAAGCTTTTCATTCGAGAGGATAAGTGAGCCCCGAAGATCGGGTTGAGACCACACAGTTTTTCCGGTTTTGATATCGAGGCAGCGGAGAAACGATTTGATTTTCTTTTTATGGACGGGGCCGTCGAAGCCATAAAGGTGGCCTTCGTGCAGGACAGGTGGGTTGATGTGGTTCTGGAATTTTTTGTTAGTCCAGATGGGCTTGGTTGAATCGAGGTTGGGATCGAAGAGAGCGGCACCTTCACCCCACCACGAGGAGAGATAGAGCTTGTCGCCTATGATGAGTGGGTCGGCAGAATTTTCGCCTAAGCGGGTGGGCCAGTCGACCTTCCAGAGAACTTTGCCATCAGCTTGGGAAACAACATGCATGATTTTATTGCCAAAAATGGCAACAGCCGCTTGATCTCGGCATTTAAGGGGAACGGCGGCGGCATAACCGCCGGAGAATGGAGGAGAATTCCAAAGTATCTCGCCGGTATTTTTATCAAGCGCAATACCGAAGCTGTTAGCGTTTAGGAAGAGCCGATCGCCGACGATGACGGGAGCGGAGGAGAAGCCCCAAGTTGGCATTGGGGCTTTGGCAGCAGTTGCAATATTGGTTGTCCAGCGAGCTCTGCCCGTAGCTTTATCGCGTGAGCAAACGAGGCCTTGTTTGCTCAACGTATAGAGCCACTTGCCCTCGATAACGGGCGGGGCGTTGGGGCCACCGGGATTATATTTTGGGATTAAGTCCTGCGGATATCTTTCGCTCCAGATCAATTGGCCGGAAGTGGTATCGAGGCACTGGATAAGATCGTCCCCCTCAAAGTTACCGAGTGTGTAGGCGCGATCCTCGCTCACCGCGATACCTGAATAGCCAATGTGAACTTTGGCCGACCAAAGTTTTTTGGGGCCTGACACAGGCCATTTGTGGGACCAATGGATTTCGTGATCAAAGTTTCCGTTGCCCTTCGGGCCACGCCATTGAGACCAATCGGACCAGGCTGAGAGTGTACTGAGAATAAGGAGGAAAAGCTTCATTTTGGCTGGGGGATAATGCCAGGAGGTCGAGTAAATAGAAAATTTAAAAGCTCGCGTTGAAAAGCGGTGGGGAGTCGTTAGGATCCGCTTCAGAAAATTCGTGACATCACCTTCTCAAATCATCATCCATCGCCCGGGCTCCTTGGAAGAACTCCCCAAGCACCTTTCGGGAAAAGTTTTGATCGTGACTGATCCAGGGATCGTCAAAGCAGGGCATGTCGACCGAGCTACTGCGCTCTTGGAGGATGTTGTGGTTTTTGACCAAGTGCGAGAAAACCCAACGGAGTCTGATGTCGCAGAATGCGCGCAATTTGCACGAGCAAAGAATCCGGATTTCATTGTGGGTTTGGGAGGTGGGAGTTCGATGGATACTGCGAAAGGAGCTTTATTTTTATTAAGCGGCGGCGGAGTGATGTCGGACTACCAGGGTCATGGAAAAGCGAAGGGTCCAATGTTACCGTTCATTGCGATCCCGACAACCGCGGGAACGGGTAGTGAATGTCAAAGTTATGCTATTTTGTCTCGGGATGGATCCCATGAAAAAATGGCGTGCGGTGATTCTCGTGCAATGGCCAAGGTAGTGATTTTGGATCCTGAGTTGACTGAGTCAATGCCGTTGCAGGTCGCAAGATTGACAGCGCTTGATGCTCTTTCTCATTCCTTAGAAAGTGCAGTTTGTAAGAACGGAACCGACAAATCAAGGGGGCTTTCATTTCAGGCTTTTAGAAGTATTGAGCCGGTCATCGAAGCGATTTTGAAAGGTGAGGGTTCGCTAGAGGATCGTAATCAAATGCTGGTTGGTTCAGCATTGGCTGGGAGCGCCATCGAGGCGAGTATGTTGGGTGCCGCTCATGCAGCGGCGAATCCCTTAACAGCCCATTTTGATGTCGTTCATGGGCACGCCGTCATGTCAATGCTTCCTGGTGTGATGCGCTGGAATGCCCAGGTCGTAGGTTGTGTTTATGACGAATTGAAGCCCGGGCTTATCGATTGGGTCGAGTATTTGTATGAGCTTGCTGAGTTGCCTCCGGTTGTAGTGCCCTCAGAAATGATCGCGCAGCTTGCGACAGAGGCTGCAAAGCAATGGACTGGGCAATTTAATCCGCGGCCGTTAACCGAGGCGGATTTTGAGGCACTCTATCGACGCACGTTTGGCGAAAGCTGAATTGATCGTGGTGGAATTTGTGTCACACTGGCGACATGAAGAAGATGATCTTGGGGATGATATCGTTGTTGGTGACAGCGTGTCAGGCTGATGAAAAAGGTGAGCAGACGAAGGATCGTGATGATTGGCCGGTGGCGCGTGGAGGTGCAGGGTTGTCGGGGCAAGTTGGGGTAGGCTTGCCTCCAAAGCCGGATATAAAGTGGATGGTTCAGACTGAGGGAGCAATCGTTGGAGAGACAGTGGTTTCCAAGGATATTGTTGTCTTTGGGAATAGCGCAGGGCTTTTGACGGCGGTAGATTTAAAATCGGGGAAAAAGAAATGGCAGAGAGAATTTGAGCAAAGTTTTGAGGCGGCTCCAGCAATTTTGGATGATACTATCTTCATTGGTTGTGAAGATATGAAGCTTTACGCGCTCGAGTTGGAGACTGGTAAGGATAAATGGTCAATAGAGACTGATGATAAAATTACGGCAGGAGTGAATCTTACGAAAAGTCCGGACGGGAAGGCACACTGGATTGTCATGAATGGTTACGACGGAGTTTGTCGGGCACTGGATGCAAAATCGGGGAAAGAAATTTGGAAGCATGAGACTGAACAGCCGATTAATGGCACCCCGGCAGTCGTTAATGGAAAGTGGGTCGTTTTTGGGGGGTGTGATCACTTTCTTTACACGCTGAATTTGGCGGACGGGAAACCGTTGACTAAAGTTGAAGGCGAAGCGCCAATCGTCTCGACCGTTGGAACGGAAGGGAGTTTTGTGGCATGGGGTGATCACTCGAACAAAGTGATGGGAGCTGATTTGGCTTCGGGTGAATTGGTTTGGAAATACAGTGATCGGAGGTTTCCCTTTATGGCAGCGCCGGCAGTGGATAAAAAAAATGTTTATATTGGCGGGCGGGACAAAAAAATCCACGCAATCTCACGTGAGAGCGGAGATTCGGTCTGGGGCTTTAAGACGGGTGGGCGTGTTGAGAGTTCGCCGATTCTTTTTACCGATGGGGTTGTATGTGGCTCAAGCGATGGGCGCTTATACGCTATCGATTTAAAGAATGGAGACGAAGTCTGGAAAATTGATCTCGGAGAATCGTTGGTAGCGGCTGCGAGCTATGCTAAAGGAATAATTTTGATCGGAAGCGAAGATGGAACTCTTTTTGCGCTGGGGAAGAAATAGGGTCAGACTTTTGTCGTCAGCCATTTGCCGCGAAATGCGATTGTGATGAATAGTCCCGCTTGAATGAAAAGATCGATACTCATAAAGGTCCATATTTTGATGAGGGTGAGATCAAAGTAGGCGTCATAAACGGTTATCCCGATGATTCGAATGAGGATCAGACAGGTGAAAGAGCATGTCATGACAATGCGTGTAGCTCCGGCGCCGCGCAGGCAGGTTTTCAAGACGATAGTGGTGGCAAGTGCGGGTTGAAAAATCCCGCAGATGAAGACGAGCGGTCCGGCGACCGCGATGAGTTGGGTGGCTTGGGTGTCAGTTTCGGGAAGGATAAGACGCACTATGATTTCGGGTGCGAGGAGAAAGAAAATCCCAATTGTACTCATAAACGAGAGAGCGAAGAGCCAGGCGGTTCGGAGGGCTTTTAGTGCCATCTTCGGATTATTGGCGCCGAGATACTGTCCGACCAAAGTGGCTGTGGCAGTACCGATGGCAAAACCGGGAAGGAAGGAAAGAGATTCGACCCGGATAGCGATGAAGTGAGCGCCGAGAGCGCCCTCGAAGGCGAGTCCGGTGATAAAGCGTAGGACGTAGGCGTGGATTATCCACATGCCGAGCATTTCGACACCCTGAGGCAATCCAACCCTGCCGATTCGCACCATCATTTCACGCTGCGGGGTCCAGTCTGCTCGTCGAAGGGTTAGCGTGATTTCTTCTGATTCGGATTCGTATTTTCGGCTGAGTAAAATGACCACTGCGAGGGTGCCGAGAAGCCAGGCAAGGAGACTTCCCCAGGCGAGTCCAGCGATGCCCATACCGCCGAGAGGAGGATCTAAAAATACGAAAGAGGCGCTCAAGATCATATTGCATATATTTATAAAGAGCATGATGAAGAAAGGGGTGCGGGTGTCCCCAATGGCGCGCAGCGCATTAGTGCAGGCGTAGAATATTCCGAGGAAAGGGCAGGACCAGGCGAGGATTGAAAGGTAGTCAAAGGCGTATTCTGAGGCAGCGTCTGAAAGTCCAAAAACCTTGATGATTTGAGGAAGGCTAAGTCTGATGATGAGCCCGGAAAGTATCCCCATGAAGAGTCCGGCGAGGATGCCCTGGACAAGGCCTTGACGGGCTTCTTCCGGTTTACGTGCTCCGGCGGCGCGCGCGACGATGGCCAGGACTCCAGTGGCGACTGCTCCTTGCAGAATCATCATGAGCCACATCGCGTAGCCGCCGAGACCTAGGGCATCCATAACGGCAACGCGGGTGTCACCATCAGCCATGCGGGTTGCGAGGATGAGGTCTACGGTATTGACCATAAAGCTCAGGATTTGTTCTAGGAGCGGCCAGATGGCGAGAGTGATGACTTGTCGCCCGAGCGACATTCGCCCGAGCCGCCCGGCAAGGGTGCCGTCGACTTCTTGAATGCTGGAGCGCTGCTCAGCTTCGATGATTTTTCCAGGGCGGGCCATATGTGACGCGCAGGGACATAGCCGACAGTCGGCCTAGGGAACATTTAATAAAAAGTAAAACCATTGGATTCTCTGCTAGTTTTTAGCATTTTCTTCAGGTTTCTCTGGGCTCGGAGCCGAGGAAAATTACTGTTCAACTTATTTGGGCTACCAAAGAGAGGTCTCTTTTTTTTGAAATGACTGAATTGCTGGACTGCTCATCGTTCGAAAGTTTTTGATCTTTTTTTCGGGTGGGGTCGATTTAACTTACGGCGATGAACGTGCGTGAGGAATTGATCAAAGAAGCGAGCCGGTTGACTCGTGAGGCGCGAAAGCGATGGAATGCGCATGAGAATAACCAATCGTGTCGCCAGGCTAGGGATCGCGCGCTCGCAGTTTATGAAAAATTGAGTAAAAAGGAACGCAATGAGCTTCCGGAGGTCTTGCGGGTTTGGCTGCGTTACCGTAGCGAAAAGTATTTTGGGAAAGGGAGAAGAGGAAATGGGATGAGCTCAAAATCATCACAAAATAAGAAGAAGGAAACGGCTCCAAAACATGCCATAGCGGCTCGGAAGGTCATGAGTAGGGTAGGTCCGCTGTATCTACTGAGTTCTAAGAGAGGTATTTGCGGGCTCTTTTTCGGCCATCGCATCGAGCCTTCGACACTGCCTAAAAATAATTCGAGGAACCGCTTTTTAAATCAGGCTGAGAAGGAACTTATCGAGTATTTCGAAGGTGATCGTGAAATATTTGAGGTAGCAATTGACGCTCGCGGGAGCCAATTTCAGCGGTTGGTTTGGCACCAATTGAGTGCTATTCCATTTGGCGAAACTCGTGGCTACGGAGAAATAGCAGAGAAGGTGGAAAATCCAAAAGCGGTTCGTGCGGTTGGCACCGCAAATGGAGCAAACCCAGTTTCAATTATCGTTCCATGCCACCGGGTGATCGGGAAAGACGGATCGTTGACTGGTTTTGGAGGAGGTTTGGAGATTAAGAAAAAGCTTTTGCAGCACGAGGGTGCTCTATTTGAAGCGATTTAATTATGGGCGTCTAAGGACATCCGATTTGAGTAGAGGTATGGATTTTTTCGGCTGATGGTTTTACTCGATTTAAGCGTATCCATTAGTTGAGATTCGCTTTTTGTGAGGGATTTTGTGGTATAGTTCCGCGTTCTTAAATAAGGAGCGGAAAAGTTCCGTAATTTAAGATATTCATGTAGAATAATTTTAAACTATTGATGGAGAGATTGTTGTGGGTAATTCGTTGTATGTTTTACTAGGTTTTTTTCGGGAAATGGGGCCATTTCTTGGTTGTCACGAGTTCACAATGTGTTTACATAGTGTTCATCATGAAAGCACACAATGTTCGCCATGCCATCAAGGGATTCGCCCTGATTGCTACGATATCTGTTCTTCTTCTGCTCACAATGGTGGCCGTCGCATTTCTCTCGCTCTCGGCCCTTACGGTAAAAACAAGCCGGTTTGAGTGGGCACAAGAAGAGGCACGGGCTAATGCCCGGTTGGGGCTAATGATTGCGATTGGTGAATTGCAGCGGGACTTGGGACCTGACCAGCGCATAGCAGTGAGCGCTTCACTTCTTGACAGTAATCCAGATACCCTCGCAATTGAGGGAGTCAATAATGAACAGTGGATGGGAGTGGTCAGTTCACGTTTTGATCAAAACCAGAATGGAAGCCCCTTCACAAGGGACATGGATGACGGAGGTTTACAGGATGCGCGGAATGGTACGAACTTCCGTATAAGGGACCAGGTTACTAACTATCTCGTCAGTGGGAACGAGGGTGGCCGAGACAAAATGCGAGGCGCCCGCCAGTATCAAGATGCGCTAACTGAGAACTTACCCCTTGGACAGGATGTTGTCGAAATTGTGTCACGAGGATCGGTTCGTAATCCCCGAGACTTTGTGCGGGTGCGCAAGGTGGTAACTGAGAAGCTTAGATTGACTCCTGACGGACGAACCGAGATTCGACCAAATGGTGGTTATGCCTGGTGGGTTCAGTCCAACAACCAAAAGGCCCACGTCGGACGCCCTGACACTCACAGGAATAGCGCTATTGATCACAACAATGGAACGGGAATGCAGCGGATGCTTCATCCACAGGATGCTGAGCCTTTTGTAATTGAAGGAATCGCGCAGGGTCAGGACAATCGTGATACACGGGTGCTTACTCCCAAAACTTTCACTATCATTAGTGAGTCTAACCGTATTGGAGTGCTAAATAATTTCCACGCGATGACGAGCTTCTCTAGTAGCGTCATCTGCAATGTTAGGGACGGTGGATTGAAGAAGAATCTCTCTGCTTTCCTTCACAATTCAGACAATGGACAAGCGCCTGAGATTCGTGATCTGAATGATCCCAGCCGCCCTTGCTATATTGGGGTTTCTCCCAATGATTTTCTGATTGGACCTCCAAACGAGCGCCACGCTGCCATTCGCGACGTCGATTTTAATGACACCCAGTTGCAAGATATTGCTCCGACCTTTGAGCTTCTTTGGAATTGGGCGAATCTAGCAAATGAATTTAGTTTTGGTTATGCTTCCACTGGAATTCGTGAGCAGAAAATCTGGCGGGGAGCTCCTTCCCGAAATGGTGGTGCTAACGTTTATGATCAGGAAAATCTCCGTCCGGCGGACCCCCGGAACCTTTCTACGATTAAGATCACCCCTGTGATTGTTGAGGCTTGTGTTTATTATAATCTCGCAACCTACCCGAGAGGGACTGGTTCCGAGCAACAGAATGCTCTGCGTCTTTGTCTCTATCCGCGAATTGGATTATGGAATCCTTACAACGTTGAGATGCGTCTCGATAAGCCGATGCTTCTTCAACTCTTTCTGAATGGTAAGAAAACAGTGGAATTTAACGGTAATGTGGGTTTCACCCGAGAGATTTACTACGGGGGACGCCGTAACACCTTTGATGGTCAGTATGGCGGTCAGGTTTACTTTAAGCTTCCTGCGGTTACCATTCCTCCTGGTGAAACTTTCATTTTCTCGATGGGTGGAGCTCCTCGTGAGCTCAATATCAACCAGTTTGGAGCCAATATTCTTCAAGCTCGGGAGGCGCCTTCATCGGACAGCTATCTTTTCAAGGACTATCTCCAGGTCAGGACTAGCCGTGGACAATATGCCCGGGACGAGGATAACGACCCTTCGGAGTTGATGCCAATAGCCCCAACTTCGTATCGCGAGCGCCCACTGAGCTACAAGGAACACGGTGCAGATAACTACATGTTCATGCTCAAATATCTGCAGAATAATCCTAATCCCACAATTGCAAGTTTCCGGAATGAGCCGGCTCTTGTGTATGCTAGTGTGTCGTTGCAAGCCGGAGGGGGGGACGAGTTTCCATTGGAGTGGCCTACTGGGACCGAGGGTATTGTTCATCAGTTGACCGGTCCTGGTGACCATATTGATGCAGGAAATCCTCCTCATCCGTTCTCGCGGGATGGATTCCGGGTTCGCTGGCTTGACGAAACCGCCTCAAACAAAGGCGTTAACAATGAGCTATTCCTCCAAGAGGCTCCGCTTGGAAATTGGAACCTTCGCGCTTCGTATATTTGTCGTAATCCTTACGATAACCTAACCAACCGGGCCCCGTATTTTCACGGAATTTACACCCGCGATAATCCAAGTGACGAACTCAGTTGGGATAACCTGAATCCTGTTCTGCGCAACGGATTCCAAACTGGTTTCCCTTTCGGGAAGGCCAACTTCGGTGTTGATACCGTTGTTGCCTTTGAGGTGCCTACTCGGGAAGTGGGGATTCCATCATTGGGTTACCTTCGCCATCTCCAGTTATCTGAATATGTCTGGCACCCGAGTTACACGATTGGAACCTCGGTTGCTGACCCCAAGGTGCCTACCACGGGCACTATCCCGACCGAAATCCCCGGGAACAATCGAGGGTGGTCTTCCGCAGGACTGGGAACCGGCTACTGGGCCCAGCTCTTTAGTGATATTGTATTCTACCTGCCGGAAAAAAATCACTTAATTTTCGATATGAGCTATGAGGTGAACCATAATCTTTGGTCTGACTTCTTCCTTACGGGGGGAACTCCGAATCAGGTTGCTAACTTCGCTCAAGATCCGATTCGAAGCCCCCTCAATAATGGCAACCTAAGACTCTGGGATCGCAATGGAGACCCAACAAATGATTTGAATGATATGTTCCGCGCAGCAGGTCGGCTCATGATCGATGGTGGGTTTGATGTTCACTCCACTAACAAGGAGGCCTGGAAGGCTCTGCTGGCAACAACTCGTGACACCGGTTATGGCTCACCAAACCGGACTCCATTCCCCCGCACTCTCTTTCCGCAGGGTCAGGAGAATGATAAAGCTGAATATTCCACTAAGGTGTTCACAGGTTTCCGCAGTCTGGGTGATCAGGAGATTGACTCGCTTGCAGAGGCCATCGTCCGCGAGGTCAAGGTGCGTGCTCCGTTCTTTGGGCTTTCAGATTTCGTGAATCGTCGCCTCACTGAAGATCCGACTGGGCGCAACGGTGCGATTGAAGCCGCTCTCGAGCAGTCACTCCCCAATCGTGGTCAGAATCAGCAGTTTCCAATCACTAAGCAGAGCCTGCCCAATCAGGGTGGTCTAGTGGCTGAGGGTAATCCTCGACAGTCCGATCTCACTCGCAGTGATCAGCTTCTCAAGCCAGCTTCCACTGGTTATGGAACTCCTGGATACATCACTCAAGGTGACATTCTTCAGGTCATTGGTTCTGGACTCTCTGCTCGCTCGGATACCTTCAAGGTCCGTTCCTATGGAGAATCCCGTAATATAAGTGGTAAGGTTGTTGCAAGAGCTTGGTGTGAAGCTGTTGTTCAACGTACTCCGGAGCCTGTTAGGCCCGATCAGGTCACTGGATTAAACCCACGTGTCCCCCAGGACGGTGAAGTAAACTTTGGACGTCGTTTCCAGATTGTTTCCTTCCGTTGGCTCCATGCCGACGAGGTCTAGTCCTTGCTCAAGGAAGAGCATTTTTTGTCCCTGAAAGGCTTCGGTATTCCGGAGCCTTTTTATTTTTCCACTCGACGGTTCGCTATGGTTGGGTGAATTTGAAGGGAGACATTAATCTAAATTGTTATGAAACCACTTTCCGTTTTTGCATCTGCGTTGATTGCTATTCCCTTCTTGCTTCATGCCAAGGCTCCCAAGGAACTTCTTAAAGAGGCTCAGGCTAATGCGGCTCAATCGAAGAAGGATGTTCTTATGATCTTTTCAGGTTCGGGTTGGCACCCCCGAAGCAAGTCCTTCGAAGAGAAGGTTCTCAAGACAGATCCATTTAAAAAGGCGATGGGTAAGGATTTTGTGCAAGTGCTTTTCGCAATTCCCAGAACACGGGACGAAGCCCACGAACAGATTCTCGAGCTTGAGCAGGATTACCATTTTAAAACGATCCCATCGGTGGTTCTAACCGATTTTAAGGGCAGACCTTATGCTTATTCGAGCGAGATCCGAGAGGATGCTACTGAGTATTTGAAGCATCTTGGGGAGATGCATCAAGTTCGAGTCGATCGTGACAAGGCATTTGCTGCTGCCTTTGAAGAGAAGGATTTCAAGCGCGCCGAGCTTTACGTAAACGCGTTGAAGGCTCTCCCTCAAAATTTTATTCGCGATTACTATGCTCCCGAGTTAACGCTCATTGCTGAGGCCGACAAAGATGGGAAGACTGGTTATGTCGCTGAGATCAAAAAAGCCGAAGCACTCAAACAGGAGAAAGCGCGCTATAATATGATGTTTCGTGACAAGAAATATGATGATATCATCAAAGCATCCAAGAAGGATGGAGAGAATCTTAAAGGGGAGGACGCCCAGCGAATTCAGATGTATGAGGTCCAAGCACTCTATTCTTTAAAGAAGTATGACGAGGCCGTGACGGCGATTGGGGCGATGAAGAAACTTGCCCCTGAGTCAGAACTTGGCAAGCAGGCCGATAAATTTAGTGAACAGAT
>TARA_B100001057_G_scaffold461842_1_pt1 | contig 30985 bp, 31 predicted proteins | sample TARA_B100001057 | Tara Oceans TARA_B100001057 (sample SAMEA2621839) | marine metagenome | biome: marine biome (ENVO:00000447); feature: surface water layer (ENVO:00002042); material: "saline water (ENVO:00002010), including plankton (ENVO:xxxxxxxx)" | depth 5 m
TTTCTAGATATTTATCACTAAGCAATATTGCTATCTTTTCTCTATTGAGTTTGATAGGTATATATATTAGTGATCTGCCTAAAAAACGTGATAAAGATATTAAACTCACAGAAACAAAGTAGGATAACAAAAAGATTTCAAATAGCTTTGAGGCTAATTCTAAAAAAAATAAAGAATATATTATGAACGGAATCGCAGCAATTAATGCTATTTTTGCTAGGGACTTTATTGAAATAAAACGTATTACATTATCATAAATATTAAAAATATTAAAAAGGATTAATGTCGAAATAGATATAAAACTAATTAAGTAATTATGATAATTACCAGAATAAAATAAGACAATCAATACTTTCAGAACAATTGATATAATTAAAAAATCGTTAATCATTACAATTAAACGCTTAATAATTCTTGGCATATCTGAGATATATTTATTCAGTAATAATTTCAACTTCTTACTCCGTGTTATTGTTTTAAGGATAATAAACTTTTCTATGTTTAAAAAAATTGTTTATTTTGAAATATCTTTCATAATGCTCCTAACTTGATCAACAATGGTATAAATATCTTCTTGATCTATGGTAGGATGTACAAGAAACATAAGAGAAGTCTCTGCAAGTTCTTTTGCTACAGGTAAAGCTGTATGTCCTTTTGGAAATAATTTATCAAAAGCTTTTTCTTTATAAATCTCACTACAGCTACCATTATAACATGGAATGCCCATTTCATTCAGTGTATTCATAATGAAATCTCTATTCTTGCCATCTTTTAGCTTTTTATTTTCTACAAAAACATAATACTTATAATAAGCATGTTTAATATGTTCTGGAGATAAAGCAATTCTCAATCCATCGATATCTTTAAATCCATCATTAAATATATTCGCTAGTTTTGTTCTTTTATCGATCCAACTATCTAACTTACTAAGTTGGAGTCTCCCAATAGCGGATTGTATTTCAGTTAACCTAGCATTTGTTCCATGATCTTCATGGAGCCATCTAAACCCAGGAGGATGCTCTTTGTTATAAACTGTATCATAGTTTTTGCCATGGTCTTTAAAGGACCATACTTTTTTCCATAACTCTTGATTATTTGTTGTTACCATACCACCTTCGCCAGCAGTAGACATGATTTTATCTTGGCAAAAGGACCATGCATTTATATCACCGAAAGAACCTACTGACTGATTGTTATATTGAGCTCCATGCGCTTGAGCGCAATCTTCAATAAGATAAAGATTGTATTTATTACAAATTTCTTGGATTTTATCCATTTCACACGGCCATCCAGCTAGGTGAATTGCCATTATTGCTTTTGTATTAGGAGTAATTGCGGCTTCAATTAAATTTGCGTCAATGTTTTGAGAATTTCTATCAATGTCAACAAATACAGGCTTTGCTCCAAGGTGCATTATACTAAAAGCGCTTGCAACAAAAGTTCTTGGACTCATAATCACCTCATCGCCTTTTGAAATTCCCAATGAGTAAGCTGCAAGAATTAGTGCGTTTGTTCCATTATCTACTGCAACAGAATATTTCACGCCTACATATTGGGAAAATTCCTTTTCAAAGTTTCTTCCTTCTAAACCTGTCCAATAATTTATTTTACCTGAACGCAGTATATCTTGCGCTTTCTCTATATCGTTTTTGTCAAAAAATGGCCAACTATTCATATTAAATCCTAGAAGTTTATTATCTCATTCTCCTTGCTGGATTACCAAAATAAGTACCTTTTGAATCAATATCACTTAAAATCACAGCGCCGATACCTAAATTTACGTTATCTGCAATACTTAAGTTTTGTTTTAATGAACAATTTGTTCCTAAAAAAACCTGATTACCAATTTCGCAACTACCGCTAACTCTAGATCCAGGACATGCAGTGAAAAAATCACCGATATTACAATCATGACCTATGGAAGAATGAAAATTAATTTGAGCATGGTCTCCTATAACAACATCAATAGAAACAATAGCATGGGCAGAAATAATACTACCAGCGCCAATCTTCGAAGATGGTGATATTACAGCTGATGGATGAATGATTGTTTTAAAATTTGTTTCTTTAGGGAAAGATTTAACTATATTTTTTCTCACATTACAATCTCCAATGGCAATTACAAGATTAGCTTCTGTTTTTGAAAATTCGCTTTGCTTAATAATAGGGTATCCCATAAAAATTTTTGAACTATAATGGTCATCTGAAACAACAAAATTCTTAACCGAAAATTGATTGGATGAAGATATTATTTCGTAAGCTTCTTTTGCATAACCTCCGGCACCAAAAATCGAAATTTCATTTTTCATTATATTAACTTCCTGTGAATTTTCCCATAGTATCATTATCATCATAATCTACATCTGTATTATCCAAAACTTTAATGATAGTTTTTAATATTATTTTTATATCAAGCCAAAAACTTCTATTTTTAACATACCAAATATCTAAATCAAACTTCTCTTCCCAAGTTAACTTATTTCTACCGTTAATCTGCGCCCAACCTGTTATTCCAGTTTTTACATTAAATCTTTCTTTCTGAGAATCGGAAAATAAATTATCAGTATAATATTCATGCAATATTGGCCTTGGCCCAACAAAGCTCATATCACCATTTATGACATTCAAAAGTGTAGGCAATTCATCTAAGCTAAATTTTCTTAAATATTTGCCAGTGTATGATATTCTAGATTTATCATTATCAAGATTGCCATAAATATCTACATTATCATTCATAGTTCGAAATTTAATAATTTTAAAAACTTTACCACCTTTTCCTGTTCTTTGCTGAATAAAAAAAATAGGTCTACCAATATCAAAAAATATAAAAAGACAAATAATTAAAATTAATGGCAATAAAACTATGAAAAGAAATAACGAAAGACTAAAATCAAACAAGCTTTTTATCACATTATACACTAAATCAAACTCCTTACTATAGAAATAATTTTATCTAAAGCTTTAGTTGAACTAAAATATTTTTCTCCAAATTCTTTGTTCTTTCTACCAAGTTTCTTTATTTCACTTTTATCCATATCTCTAATTTTTAGTATAATATCTTCAAATGCAATCTTATCATTAAATGGGATAGAAATTAAACCTTTGGAGTTTTTCATTCCAGCATAATGGTAGGGACCAATTCCAATTGTAAAAAGACTATTCTTCATATAATCAAAAACTTTAACTGGATTTAATCCATATTTATATAGTTCCTCAAAGTTATTACTTAGAGAAATTCCAAATGATGCTTTTTCATATAAATAAAGTAATTGAGATTTGTCCTCGGTTCTATCTAATAGAAAAAAGTTTTTATTTTCAATTTCTGACAACTTGTTTTTGAGAGATAAAAAATTATCTCCACTCCCTATAAAAATAATTGCAACTTCTGAGGAAGCTTCTACTGGAAAATTTTCAATAATCTGCTCGAGTCTATATAGCTTGCCAATAGTTCCAGCATATATTCCAAAGTGTTTATAATTGGAAATTTGAGGTAATTTATCATAAAGCAATGAGTCTAATTTTTTATTATCATTACTAACTTCAAAGGCATGGATATGACTAAAAGGTTTACTAATCTTATTTTGTATCAAGTATTCGTTGAAATTTCTAAGGTTAGAAATTATATGATCTGCATTTTTATATAAGTTTTTTTCAATTAGCTTAAAAAGAACTATTACAGGGTGAAATCTACTGAATCTATGGATTATTTGCTGTGTTAATGGCCATATATCTCTAATTTCTAGCAAAAATTTGGCTTTTATTTGCTTAGCATAGTTTTTTCCAACAAAAGCGGTGAATAAATCTGGACTACTTGCCATAACTAAATCAATTTTTTCTTTTGAAAATCTTCTTTTAAGGAAGCAATTAAGATTAAAACTAAATGAAAAAGCTCTGAGAAGCTTAACAAAAAGGTTGACTTTTTTCGAATTAAACTCATCAACGAAATGGACATTAACTCCGTCAATGTGCAGAAATGATTTATTCAAGTTATTATTTTTAACTTGATAGTTATTTTTAGATGTGATAAGACTAACATTATATCCTTCTTCACTTAAAACTTTTGCAAAATTAAAATGTCGTTTACCTGAAGCATTTATTCCTGGAATACCAGCAAAGTGATTAATAATTATAATGTTTTTCATAATTTATGTTTTCATATAAATCTAATAATTTTGAAGCTTCTTGTTCCCAGTTCCAATCATTTAATATTTTCTTTCTACCATTTTTACCCATCTGTTCCGCTATCTGAGGGTTTTCAAATAGAAATTGCAGTGATTTAAGAATTTCATTTTTATTATTTTTCTTTAAAGAAATTCCACATTTATTTTCTTTAATTATTTGATTTAAAATATTCACATTTGAACATATAACAGGTATTCCTGCAGCCATATATTCAAGCATTTTTATTGGAATTGCATTCTGATAGCTATTAAACGATTTTATTATTTGAAAGCCAACCTTAGAATTATTTAATATTGTAATTATTTCTTTTCTATTTACAAATCCTCTATAATCAATTTTATGCCAATTTCTTTCCAATCTTAGTTTATTCTTAATTTTATCATTTTCAAAATTTCCCGCGATTATAAAGCTAAATTTTTCTGAGTCATCATATGCATCTAATATTTCAAAAATTCCTCTTCCTGGTGCAATGACTCCCAAATAAACAGCATTATTATTTCTAAATTTCCAATCTTTAATATTAGAGAATTCATTTAAAATTGGATAATTATTGATATCAACAGTCTTAGAATTAATTTTTGAATATTTATCTCTTATAAAAGGCGTAGCTGTAATGATAAAGTCAAACTTTCTAAAAGTGTACTTTATATAAAAACTTAAACTAATTGATATTAGAGTTCTTAAAAAGTTAGGAATCCAGCTTTTTGTTAAAATATCTTCAGCAATATCTTCGTGAGAATCAAAAATAACTTTTTTACCCTTCTTTTTTAATTTCAATCCTACTGGAATGAGCTCAGGATCATGAATATGATATATGTCACAATCAAGTCTTATAGCTTCAAGATAAATCCTTTTTGTTGTCTGAAATATTCTATCAAACCTATTATTTGATTTTCCAACATCAAAAATTTTAATTTTATCTTTTATTTCATTTTTTTTACCATCTCCTACAACTAAAAATGCATTAAAGTTTTTGGAATTTGAGATTGATAAACATTGTTTGAAAAAAATTCTTATATCATATCTATTGTGAACAGAAGTAAGATGACAAATATTAATCAATTGTGACATTATAAACTTTCTCCCAGATTGCTGTACTATACAATCTCCACTTAAGCCTATTATCAAAATTTTTAAAGTTTTTTAATAATCTGTCAGTATGACATAATTTGTTTAAAATTTTTGAATCTTTAATCTGATCCTCTATATCATCTGAAATAGCGTCAATCCACGTAGACTCTGGTGCATTAAAGCCTAATTTATTTTTTCTCCACGCAATATCATTTGGCATATGTTTAGCAAGGATTTTTCTTAGGATATATTTAGTCCACCCATCTTTAATTTTATTATCAATATCAATACTTAAAGCAGTTTCTAGAACTTTATAATCAAGAAAAGGTAATCTTGCTTCAATTGAATTTCTCATTGAATTTTTATCTTCAAACTTTAACAGGCATGGTAAATTTGTTGACATGATTTCATGCTTTTGTAGATTAAAAATATTCCAATAGCTATTTGCTAAAGAATCTAGAAAGTCAAAATTATTTTTGTAGGATCTCATGAAAGGGGTATTTTTCTTGTGAACTATTTTCCTTAAAGTTGAAAAAATACTTCCAATAAAAAATTTCAAAATCCAATATACTGTCATTCTTGAATTATTTTTATTTGAGTCTTTAATGTTTCTAAGCATTGAGACAAGTCCCTTATTTTTAAATATGTGCAAATATGCTGACGGATAATATTTTTCGTAACCTAATAAAATTTCGTCACCACCTTGTCCATCCAACATAACAGTACAACCAATTTCTTTGGCTTTTTTCATTACGAAATATTGCATAAAAATTGATGGTCCTCCAAATGGCTCCTCCTGCGTATATGCAACTTCGTCTATATTGATTTTAAAGTCGCTTAATGTAGGCTTAACAATAATTAAGTCTAAATTCGATAATTCTGATACCTTTTTTGCATAAAAACTTTCATCGCTATCCCTCTCTGTGGATTGTGCATGAATTGCAGTAAATTTTCTCCTACCACTTTCTTGAAAATATTGATTTGCAGCAATTGTAGCTACAGTTGAGCTATCCAACCCTCCGCTCAAACAACTCCCAACTTTTACATCTGAACGTAGTCTATAATCTACAGATCGTTTAAGCTCTGAATGAAATTTTTCAATTGACTCCTCTTCTGATAATTTTTTGATCTCTTGATTGAATGAAATTGAATAATATTTTTTTATTGAACATTGATTTGTTTTTAAGTCAAAAATTAGATTATGGGATTGTTTTAATTTTTTAATATCTTTAAAAAAAGTTTCATCCGTGTGCTCTTCGAAAGATGTGACTAAAAAGTCAATAAGTATTTTTTTATTTGCTACTACTTTTTCCTGAAATTCTATGATTTGTTTTATTTCTGATCCAAAAATAAATTTATTATCTATTGAAGCATAATATAGTGGCTTGATACCAAATCTATCTCTACTGAGAAAGATTTCTTCTTTCTCTTTATCATAAATTGCAAATGCCCACATTCCATTAAATTTTTCTACACACTTCTTTCCCCAAAGATCATAACTGGCCAAAATTACCTCTGTATCAGTCTCTGACTTGAATTCATAATTATTTTTTAATAATTCACTCTTCAGTTCGATATAATTAAAAATTTCTCCGTTAAAGATTATAGTATAACGATCAAGATAATGCATAGGCTGGTGTCCATCCGTGCTAAGATCAAGAATTGAAAGTCGTCTAAAACCGAAAGCAAAATTATTTTTTAGAAAAAAACCTTCATCATTTGGACCTCTATGCTCAATTAGGTCAGTAATTTTTTTTATTTCAGATTTTTCAACTTTTTTAAAATCAGTGTTTATAATACCGCTGATACCACACATTATTTATGATAATCCTCAATAATTTTAATAACATTTTTTGTGTGAGAGTATCCTGTAATACATTCAGATGGGCATTTTAGGTATTCAATGAAGTGATTTATTTCATTTGTTAATGGTTGGATACCATTATCAAAAGAAATGTTTTCTTCACCTTTATCGATATGATTATAGTTTTTATCAATTGATATATCGAGAAGCTTTAAAGTTTTCAGTACATCATCAAAAACTAGAGTCTTCTTTTCACCAATTACTTTAATCTGTCTAACTTTTTCAGGATAATACCAGCTAACATCAATTTTAGCATAAAGTTTGTCTTCAAATTTTATACCAAGCGATGCATAGTCTGAATGAGGAGAGAAAGTAAAATTAAAATTATCTTTTACAATTGACTCAGGTTTAGAATCATTAGAAAAATACTGAACAAGACTAATGTCATGAGGAGCTAAGCTTGAAAATACGTCAACATTTTCTCTCATTATTCCAAAATTTAATCGCTGACTATGAATCATCATAATTTTGCCAATTTCTCCACTATTTATTATTTCCTTCATTTTTAATATTGCAGGGTGATATAAATATGTATGACCAGACATTAAGAGTAGATTGTCTTTAGCGATACTTTTTAACTCCTCTAAATGAGACATTTTTTCTACCATCGGTTTTTCCACCAGGATATGAATATCATTTAATAGGCAATTTTTAGCTATTTCAAAATGTGTGTGAGGAGGAGTTGCAATCACAGCAGCATTTATTTTTGAATTTTTTTTTATTAATTCTTCAAAACTTTTAAAAAATTTAACATCTTGATATTGTGAAGTTAGGTCAGAATACGAATCTATCATTGGATCAACAACGTAAAGTTTATCGATAGAATTATGCTTACTTAATTCCCTTAAGTGATTTTTCCCCCAATAACCGATTCCAAATAAAGCGATATGATTTGTCATTAATTTCAACTACTTGTTAACGGAATATAGTGATAAAAAAAATAATATTTGATATGAAGAATCAATACCACCTGTCACACAAAAAAGAATGGCCATAAAAATCGATAATGCAGTTCCAATCTCATCTTGTTTTATATTAGTTGCTCCTGTTACTAATATTTTTAAAAAAATTAAGAATCCTAAAATACCCAATTCACATAAAACCTCTAAAAAAATATTATGTGGATACCATCCTGTTATATTTTGATTTATATAAATAGGAAATGATTTAACGCCGCCTCCAAAAAATAAAGTGTAAAAGTTAGTGGTCCATAAATCTATAGCATTTGAAAAAAGATATATTCTTGCAGAATCATCTACAGAGTTTAATAGACCTAATAATCTAAAAATTGTACTATTGCCTGCAAGAAGATTATCTGGATTTAGTGAAAAAATTATTCCAAAAGTAAAAACGAATAATAATGAGATAGCAAAGATGCTTTTAGGGTTAAAATTTCTTACTAAATAGAAAAGAGATCCAATTGTAGCTACAAAAGCCCCACGTGCACCTATTATCAGTAGAAAAATAAATGAAGAAATAAATACAAATAAATGGAACAAATTTTTTGATTTATCTTGATTAAAACTATTGGATATATTTTTAAGATAATTAAAAGAGATTAGCACTAAAAATGAAAGCCACAACCCTATATTTTGATATATAGATCCATCAAAATTAATACCAAAGACTGTAAAAATATTTATGAATCCTGAAGATTGATTTTCTGCTATAAAGTAAATAGATGCAAAACAAGCAATTAAATAAAATAAGCTTAGACTATATATAATTTTTGTAACAAAAAATTTTAATTTTGAAAAATTTATACATAAAAAAATGGTGATAGTGTTTATGAGGTATATTGATATAAAGTCTACCTGAGATTTTTGTAAGTAAGTTGCATCAATAAGCCTTACTGAATACCACAGTAAAAAAATAAAGTACCATATGAGCATTTCTTGGTTGCTTAGAATGTCTTTAAGAGTTTTATTATTGATTAAAAGATAAAAGAAAAGAATTATACAACTAAAAATCATTAGATAATTTTTTTCAATCGCAAAATAATTAAATGGTAGATAAGTATAAGAAAAGACTAGTATGAATAGTAAAAAACTTAATAGGTAATTATTGAACTTTTCAAAAAATAGTGTCAACGTACTATATCTCTGAACCTTACAATTACAGGAATTACAATCGAAATTAATGTAGCTATAAGGAAAATTACACTTCTGCTTGGAGCGATTTTAATTGGGTTCATTGTTGGATACTCAATAATATCTAATGAAACTTGATTGTCTCTAGTTTCTTCAATCTTATTTATTTCAAGCTCCGTTGAAAGTTGACTTAAAACATTTTCTTTAATTGATATTTTTCTTTCTAATCTTTGCTTTAGGATTGTTAAAGTAGGTGATGATAATATACTTTTATTTTCATTTAAGAAATTTGCATACTCTTCCTCGAGCTCTCTCAGTTCATCCTCAACGCCTGAAATTCGATTTAAAATAAAATCTTTTTTTGATGATTTTGCATTTAAACTAAATTGAGAAAGTTTTTTGTTTAATAGATTTAGGGTAGATCTAAGTATTTGATGAGAGACTTCAAAGCTGTTAGAGTATATATTTACAGATACGATACCAGTAAGTTTATCATGTCTCACAGAAACCATATTTTCTAAATAAAATTTATAATTACGATACTTTTCTAATTGAGCATCATCAGTAGAATTATCACCTCTATATCTCTTAATATAATCGCTAATTAAGATCTTTGAATCTGCAATAGATATCTCTGTTTTTGATAAATCATGAAAAAAAGTATCTGACTTTATTACTGATGAAAAAATTTGAGGACCTTTTGCTTCACCTGCAATACCCACTGGCAAAAAAGAAGAAAAACTGCTTAATGATAAAGCATTAGATTCAGCGCTAGCCGACATAATTTTTGCCCTAGATTCGAATGTTTTTTCTGTGAAAGAAAAGTAAATAATGCCTAATAATTGGCACACGAAAAAAGCGCTCAAATACAACTTTTTGTTTTTTTTAAAAAATATTAATACTGACTTTATTAATTCCATAATTATAATATTTAAAGAATTTCAATTAATCTGTCTTTTTCTCTTCTAAACTTACCACATTTACTGATGTCATTTTCATTAAATGATAATTTATTCAATTCCTTATCAACCCAATATAAAAACTTTGCAGGATTACCAGCATATAAAGCGTAGGGAGGAATATCTTTAGTAACAACTGCTCCTGCAGCTACCACAGCATATTCTCCAACGATCACTCCGCAAACGATTGTACAATTAGCACCTAATGTAGCTGATTTCTTGACTAAAGTTTTATGATAAAATTTAGAACCTCTTTGAGGGAATTCACTTCTTGGTCTCAAAACATTAGTAAAAACCATTGAAGGTCCACAAAAAACATAATCATCAAGTTGAACTCCTTCATATACAGAAACATTATTTTGAATTTTTACATTATTACCTATTATTACATTATTTGCAATATTTACATTTTGACCAATTGAACAATTTCTTCCAATTATTGAATTGGATTGTATATGAGAGAAATGCCAGATTTTTGAACCCTCACCTACTTTTACATTATCATCCACGAATGATGATTTATGTACGAAATAATTATTATCTACAGACATAAATAGTATTAAATTACTTAACCCATGTTAATAAACAACTATAAATCTTTTATTTCTGAATTCATTAAAAATGAATATAAATTTATTTTTTACGATGAATTAAATAAAACTAAGTGTAATCAAGTCATATTAAGGCATGATATAGATTTAGATATTGATTTAGCCTATGAAATGGCAATAATTGAGAATAGCATAGGCATCAAATCAACCTACTTCTTTTTATTGTCCAATAATTCTTATAATCTGATTAGCGATAAAAATAAAAAAATATTAATTAAGATAAGAGAGTTAGGCCATAAAATTTCACTTCATTTTGATATGATGATTTATGACAATATTTTAGAAGGCTTTAAAAAAGAACAGGAAATTTTTAATAAAGTTTTTAACGAAAAAATTAATATCATAAGTATTCACAGACCAAAAAATGATTTTTTAAAATCACCTGATAACTTCTTCAATATTTCCAACTCTTATGAAAAAAAATATATGAACGATATTTCTTATTTTGCCGATTCTGGAGGTAGTTTTAGATACGGCAATCCTTTGAACTCAAATGCTTTTAAAAATAAACGAAATTTGCAGCTAGTTATCCATCCTGCTTGGTGGATGATTAATGGGAATTCTGTAAATGAAATTGTTGAAGATGTTATCAAAAATAAATCTGAAAAAAATAGGTCTCATTTCGAAAAATCAATCAAAACATATAATCCTAATTCTTAAAAAGTTTTTTTCTAATTTTTGTAGCTGAAATTTCTTTTATATCTTGAGGAGGGGTATGTTCTATAATATCGTAGCCCACCCCTCTACCATAATTCACTGATTCAATATCAGGAATTATGATGACCTTAACTCTATTTTCTTTAATTAGATCATGCAATTCATTCTCTAGATTTTTTTTTACTTCAATTGGCTTATAAGGATTATTTTCATCTGTATCCATGTCCCTAATACATATTAGAACATTTTTATTTTCATTAAGTCGTTGATCTATTAACCACCTATGTCCTTTATGCCAAGGTTGCCATCTACCTATAAACATCGAGTATTTCATTGAGGCTCTCCAATTCTGATTTATATGTCGTATCCATATCTAAAAAATTTTTATTTGGCGGTTCATATTCTTCAACAAAATATTTTTCTCTTCCTCTAATTTCTGTTGTGTGAATATATACCTCAAGTACACTGAAAGATGACTTAAACTCTTCTCTTAAGCTTCTGTATGGTGATACCAAGGAAACTATTGGGATACAATTCTTATTTATTAAATATGCAGCAATACTCATGCCTAGTCTGATATTAGCTTCGCGCCCTTTTCTTGAATAATCTTTATTCTGAAATAAATTTCGTAAATCATCACCATCAATATTGAAATATTTCTGGTTTTCATTTAAAGATAATTCATCTAATAAAAGATTAGCTAAAGTAGTTTTACCGCTCGCAGGTTGTCCAGTAAGCCAGATAGCATCAAATTTATTTTTCTTCATTATCTGAAACAGCCCTTCCTTTTAGTTTTTCCCAATCTCTTTCTGGCCTAACCTCTAAGTTCGTTTTCCAAGCACCTTTGAGAACATTCATATCTACGTTATTTTGTTCACCAAATTTAATTAGCGCTTGAATATCCTTTGGGAAACAACTTCCACCAAATCCTAGTTTTCCATCAGGACCAGGAACGGCTATGTGTGAATGCCCTATTCTCCCATCCAAAATAAAACCTTCTATTGCATTTGACCAATCAACCCCTACTTTATCGCCTAATAATTTCATTTCATTAAGAAATGAGACCTTTGTTGCAAAAAATAAATTGTTCATATACTTGATCATTTCTGCAGTTTCATAATCCGTTTCCAAGACTGGTAAGAAATCTCCGAAGCGATTCTTATAAAGATATTTCACTTTATTTGTGTGTTGCTTATCTCCCCCTAAAATAACTCTTGTTTGATTTATGAAATCAAAAGACGCTGAGCGTTCAGTTAAAAATTCGGGATTAAAAACCATTCTCAAGTTAGGGAATTCTTTTTGCAATGCTCTTGTTGTTCCTGGTACAACTGTCGACCTTACTAAAATAATATTATCAGGACTTTTACAAATAGACTCTATGTCTCTTAATGCACTTCTAACTATGCTTAAATCATTAAAACCATCCTTATCTGCAGGTGTTGGAACTGATAGAAAAATGAATTCCGATTTATTCACAGTTTCATCAAGAGTATCTTGAGATTTTTCAGGATCTATATCATATATTCTAATTTCTGCTCCATAGCCTGTTTGGTGTGAAAAACCATGTGCTACAGCTGTGCCAACAAATCCTTTTCCAACAACTCCAATTGATACTTTTTTCTTATCTGATCTCACAATATCTCCATTATTTATTAATTGATTCTTTAATAGCCAAAACTACTTTATCTATATCTTTTTCGCTCATGTATGGATGCATGGGTAAACTCAGAATTCTTTTAGAAAGATCTTCTGAAACAGGAAAATCACCTTCTGTATAACCTAAATATCTATACCCACTTTGAAGGTGTCCAGGAATGCCATAATAGATTACAGAAGGTATTCCTTTATTTGATAGCTCTTTTTGAACTCTATCTCTAATTAATTCACTTTCAAATAGGATTGAAAATTGAGCATAAACAGATGTATAATTTTTAGGAATATATTGAAAAATTAAATTTTCACTTTTTAGCTCTTCTCTATAATAGGAAGCAATTAAATTTCTTTGCTCAATTTCTTTATCAAATATTGATAGTTTTTCCAAAAGAATTGCTGCCTGGATTGTATCAAGTCGAGAATTCATTCCTATACGAACATTGTCATACTTATCAACCCCTTTACCATGAACTCTAAGAGATCTAAGAGTTTTATCAATGGAATCAGAATCAGTAAAAATTGCACCGCCATCTCCATAACACCCCAATGGCTTAGCCGGAAAAAAAGAGGTGGTGGTGATATCGCAAAAAGTTCCAACCTTTTGAGTGCCAATAGAAGAACCGAAGGACTGAGCTGTATCACCAATAACTTTTAAATTAAATTTTTTGGCAATATCATTTATTAATCTATATCTTGCAGGCAAACCAAACAAATCTACTGCCATAATTGCTTTTACATTTTTGTCTGAATTATTTATTGCAGATTCTAAAAGCTCAGGATTTATATTAAAAGTTGAATCATAGACATCTACTAAAATTGGCGTTGCTCCAACCAAGCAAATCGATTCAATTGTTGCTATATAAGTGAATGGAACTGTAATTACAGCATCATTACTTCCAATCCCTAGCGCCATTAAAGCCAATACTAGAGCATCAGTGCCATTAGCACAAGAAATTGTATGTTTTGATCCACAAAAAGAAGATAATTCTTTTTCAAGTATATTAACCTCTTCACCAATAATATATCTACCTTCGTTAAGAACGTTATCAATTCTTTTATCAAGGCTTTTTCTTATTACTTTTTGCTGTGCTTTTAAATCTATGAATTCCATTTAACTAATATTTTTAATTCAAATATTTAATATTTTCATACGAATATAATATTAATAAAATTGATATATTCATGTAAAAAATAATAATAAAAATAAAACATTTAACTAATTAAAAATAATTTTAACAACAATGTAATTAAATTAATTTTTGGCACAGGTGTAAGCCAAATTATATTTATCCTATCTTCTCCATTATTAAGTAGGATATATTCTCCTGAATCTTTTGGAGTTTTTGCTACATTTTTTGCAATAATATCAATTTTAAGTACTTTTACAAGTGGACGATATGAGCTTGCTACAGTCTTACCGAGTAAAAATTATAATTCAAACAACCTTGTTTTACTAACAATATTTGTTAGTTTATTTTCTGTATTTCTGCTGTCATTGCTTATTTTTATTTTCAATGACAGTCTTGAAGATGTATTTAATTTTGATATTTCAACGTGGATTTTTCTTATACCTTTAGGGATACTCGCAGTTAATATTTTTAATATTTTTACTTACCATAATATAAGGCTTAAGAAATATGAGGATTTGTCAACTTCAAAAATTATTAAATCCGCATCATTAGTATTAATTCAAGTTTCAATTGGTATTTTTGATAAAAGTGTTTTTGGCCTTCTTGTGGGTCATATTTTTAGTCATTTTATAGGTAGTATAAAATTATTTTTTAATTCATTAAAAAATAATTTATTAGAAGATATGTCGCTTAAAAAGATTAAAGACTTATCTTATAGATATTCAAATTTTCCTAAATATGATGCTCCATCAAGCATTTTAGATATTGCTTCTATTCAATTGCCGTTTCTTTTAATGATAAAAATTGGAGGTGAAATAGTTAGTGGAAACTTTTTTTTAGCATCCAGAGTTATTTCAATACCCTCTGCCCTGATTGGACAATCAATGGGACAAGTATATTTTCAAGAATTAAATGAAACGAAAAATATGAAAGGTTTTTCTTCTAATCTTTTGAAAAATACCTTAAAAAAGTTAATAATTATTGCAACACCTTTTACAGTTTTCATTTATTTTTTAAGCCCCTACTTATTTCCTGTCATTTTTGGTGATAAGTGGATAATAGGCGGGGAAATTGCTCAATACCTTGCGATACTATCCCTGATTCAGCTTATCACAGTTCCTTTGAGTTCTACTCTGTCCTTAAATAGATTTATTAGAAGAGGTGCTTTTTGGAAAGTTTTTCAATTTTTAATTTTAGTATCAATTTATATTTATGGTATTTTTTCCAGATTGGATTTTTTCCAATTTCTCCTATATTTAACTATTGTTCAGTTTTCTTTATATGTATTTTATTTAATAATAATTATTAAGTCTGTCTATGATATAGAAAAAGGATTCAACAAGTGATCAAATCTTCCAATATAATTCAATTTGTTAATGAACAATCAGATATCTCAGAGATCAATATCATTGATTCAAAAAACTTAAAATTAGATAAAGTATTGGGTGTCAATAATGATTATGAAGCCACAAAGGGCCAACTTGCCTGGATTTCAAAAAAACATATTAAGAATGAAATAAAAAAAGTAACAGATTTTAATGGGTCCATTTTAATTATTCCTAATAAAGTTTTTAATAATCTGGACCAACTAAAAATAAAATTTACCTTAATTGAGACTTCAGATCCTAAACTGCTTTTTATTAGAATTGCAAATCACTTTTTTAAACATTTATCAAAGAATGAATGGCCAGACTCAAACAATTTTTTCATTCATAAAGGAGCAAAAATTGGAAACAAAGTTAATATTGCCCCTGGAGTGACTATTGGTTCTAATGTTGAAATAAGCGATAATGTTACCATTGGGCCAAACACAGTGATTGATAATACTAAAATTGAAAGCAATGTATCAATTGGTTCAAATAATAGTATCGGATTAATGGGTTTTGGTTATGAAAAAAATGATAAAAATATCTATGAATCCTTTCCTCATTTTGGAAAAGTAATTATAAATGAAAATGTAGAAATTGGGAGTAATAATTGCATAGATCGAGGAAGTTTGAAGAATACAGTTATTGGTAAAGGCTCTAAAATAGATAACCTGGTTCATATTGCTCACAATGTAAAAATTGGAAAAAATTGTATGCTAATTGGACAATCGCAAATAGCTGGAAGTGTTCAATTAGGTGATAATGTATGGGTAGCTCCCTCTGCTTCAATTTTGAATGGAATAAAGGTTGGCAATAATACATTTATTGGAATAGGTTCTGTGGTAATTAAGGACATACAAAATGATATAAGTGTTTTTGGTAATCCTGCACGGGCATTAAAAAAATAACGAAGGAAATTAAATGGAAAATTTAGAGCAAAGATTAAAAAAAGTATTTTCAGAATCTTTAGGTGTCGATCTGGAAATTATTCAAGATACTTTAGAATATAATACAATCTCAGAATGGGATTCTATAGGACATATGAGCCTGATTGCAGCAATTGAAGAAGAGTTCGATATTATGATTGAAACCGATGATATTATAGACATGAGTTCATTTAAAATTGCTAAAGATATTGTTAAAAAATATTAAGGAAAATTATATGCTTAAAAATAAAGTATCAATTATAACGGGAGCAAATAGAGGAATTGGCAAGGCTATTGCCAAAAAATTTGCTCAAAATGGATCAGATCTAATTTTAACGTCAAGAAAGAATGGTAATTTAGCCCAGCTAAAGGTTGATCTCGAGCAAAAATACAATATTAACGTGATGACTTTACATTTCGACCTAAAAGATCCGGTAGAAATTAAAAACGCTTTCAAGACTATTCATTCTAGTATTAAAAAAATAGATGTTCTGGTTAATAATGCTGGTATCTTGGGGGATGCACTTACAAGAATGATAAGTGAAAATCTTATTAATGAAGTTTTCAGCATAAATACATATGGAATTATCTATACAACACAAAATTCACTACCATTTATGATTAAAAATGGTGGAGGTAGCATAATCAACATTAGCTCTATAATTGGAACAAATGGAAATAAAGGACAAATAGTATATTCTGGTAGCAAATCTGCAGTAATTGGTATTACAAAGTCAGCAGCTAAAGAATTGGCGATTAACAACGTGAGAGTAAATGCAATTGCTCCTGGCTTTATAGAAACTGATATGGTAAAAAATCTAACAGATGATGTTTTTAAAGAAAGAATGGATAGTATTGAAATGAAAAGAATAGGAACACCAGAGGACATTGCTAACACTGCACTTTTTTTAGCTTCTGATTTATCAAATTATATAACAGGTCAAATCATTGGCGTTGATGGAGGAATGTTGATTTGAACAATTTTTGGAACTTTGAAAAATTTAAAGAAAATATCGCAATTTTTTCAGAAAATGATAAAATCACTTACTCAGAACTATCAAAAAGGGTTAATCAAGCTGAAATTGTATTAAAAAAAAATCCTTATGAATTAGTTTTTTTAAAATGTAAAAATGATATTAATTCAATTGTGAACTATCTTGCTGCTCTAAGAACGAATTGTCCAGTTCTACTTTTAGATGACGATATTGATGAAGAACACTTAAAAAATTTTATAAAAAACTATAACCCACGATTTTTATTAGATAAAAATACTTCAATATTTGATAGCAATACTATTTGCTCTAATAATCTAGCAGTTCTTTTGAGTACTTCTGGAAGCACTGGAAACCCTAAGTTAGTTCGATTATCTCGTACTAATATTCAAAATAATGCTGAAGCAATAGCAGAATATCTTAGTATTAATCAAAATGACAGAGCAATTACTTCACTTCCATTTCATTATTCATATGGATTATCAGTAATAAACAGCCATCTTATAAATGGAGCATCAATCATCTTAACCAATGAATCAATAATTAGCAAAAAATGGTGGGATTTAATTAAAAAATATAAAGCAACATCTTTTGCTGGTGTCCCTTATACTTTCGATATGTTAAAAAAACTTAGATTCGAAAATATGGATCTACCTAGCTTAAGATATATAACGCAAGCTGGTGGAAAATTAAGTGAAGATCAGGGCAAATATTTTACGGAATTATGTCAAAGAAAAAATATTGATTTTTTTATTATGTATGGACAAACAGAGGCTTCACCAAGAATGACCTATTTCAAAACAAATGACTTTCCTAATAAAATTAATAGTATAGGTAAAGCTATCCCTGGAGGTAAAATTTCCTTGTTTGATGATAAAAAAAATATTATAAAAGATGCATTTATGGAGGGGGAATTAGTTTACTATGGCAGTAATGTGATGATGGGTTATGCAAATAATAAAAATGATTTAAAAAAAGAAGATAATTTAAAAAATATATTACATACTGGAGATATAGCATTTTTTGATGATGAAGGATTTTTTTTTATTAAGGGTAGAAAAAATAGATTTACTAAAATTCAAGGACTAAGAATAAATTTAGATGATATTAATCAATTCTTGCTTAAACAAAACATAAATGCAGTAGCGGTAGGTAATGACTTGCAAATATGTATAGCTAGTACCAACACTATAGATGAAAAAATGAAGAAACGTATTCTAAAAAAATATAAATTACATCATTCAGTTCTAAGTTTTCTTCAGATTGATGAGATACCAAAAAATTCTTCTGGAAAAATTATTTATAAAAAAATAGAGGATATATTTAATGATCAACAATAGATTAGAAAATTATTTTTCTTCAAATCCTTTTGAATGGAATCAATCTTTGAAAGAAAAAAATTTATTTAAAGAATTAGCACTTCTTACAAGTCATCATAAAGATAATTGTGACGAATATAATAAGATTCTTGCTGCTAACAGATTTAATCACAAAAACGTAAAAAAAATTGAAGATGTTCCATTTATGCCAGTCAGGCTCTTCAAATATTACGATTTAAAGAGCATTAAAAAAGAAAATATTATCAAGACATTAACATCTTCAGGAACTACATCTCAACTAGTATCTAAAATATATCTTGATAAAGAAACTGCAAAATTTCAAACAAAGGCCTTGGTAAATATAATGTCTTCATTTATTGGGAATAAAAGACTGCCAATGTTGATTATTGATACTAAAGATGTTTTAAAAAACAGAGATTCATTTTCCGCTCGAGGTGCTGGAATTATGGGTATGATGAATTTTGGTAGAGATCATCAATATCTATTGAATGAAGAAATGGAAATAGATTTTGATGTTGTTGAATCATTTTTAGAAAAATATAAGAATCAAAAAATTCTCTTATTTGGTTTTACATTTATGGTATGGGAATACCTATTTGAAGAAATGAGGAAAAAGAAAAAAACATATGATTTTAGTAAAGCTATACTAATACATAGCGGAGGATGGAAAAAGTTAATTGATAGAGCAGTTGATAACGAAACTTTTAAAAAATCAATCAATAATCTGTGCAAAATAAATAAAATTCACAATTTTTACGGTATGGTTGAACAAGTAGGATCAGTATATGTTGAATGTGAACAAGGAGTACTTCATGCTCCATCCTTTTCTGACATAATTTTACGAAATCCTAAAAATTGGCAACCGATAAACAACTATAATGAAAAAGGAGTAATTGAAACTATATCCGTTCTACCTAAAAGCTATCCAGGTCATGCTATTTTAACAGAAGATGAGGGGATTATTTTGGGACAAGATGATTGCAAATGCGGTCGAAAAGGTAAATATTTTAAAATTATAGGTAGGCTTCCTAAAGCAGAAATGAGGGGATGTAGTGACACCCACGAAAGATAATATTAAATATAGCACAATTGCTCCAAGTGATGGAAATGTTGACAAAGTCTTTAAAAGTAAAATTTTAAAACCTTTTGATAATATAGCCATTGACTTTATATCTGAGCTTTCAAATAAAATTCTTAAAAATAATAATTTAAAAGAGTTTCCAGAACTTGTTTCAATGGCTTTCTGGATGAGAAAATCACATATATTGTCATTAAAAAAAGAGTTTTTTAATAAAAAGAAAGAAAGAGTTTGGCTTGCCAGAGGCACGGCATTTCATATTGCTCCATCAAATGTAGATACGATTTTTATTTATTCATGGTTTCTTTCTTTGCTTGTAGGTAATAAAAATATTATACGAGTATCACAAAATAATAATGAACAATTAGATATACTTTTAGAATTAATAAATAAACAAAGCTCTGAAAATAAGTTTAAACAAATTCAAGATAAATTTTTGATTATGACCTATGAACATAATAATCAAATCACAGAATTTTTTTCTAAAAACTGTGATATTAGAGTAATATGGGGTGGAGATAATACAATCAATCAGATTCGCTCAATCCCAATAAAACCTACTGCAATTGAACTAAGTTTTGCAGATAAATTTTCAATTGCTATTATCAACTCCAAGGAAATTTTAAATAAATTGGATAATGATGAACTTTTTAAAAACTTTTATAATGACTCTTTTTGGTTTGATCAGCAAGCATGCTCTTCACCGAAGCTTGTATGCTGGGTAGGCAATGATAGTGATATGATTAAAGCAAAGAAAATCTTTTGGAATGGTGTTAGTAAAGTATATGATGAAAAATTTGATGAATTTAGTTCTACAAGAGCTGTTGATAAAATGGTTGCTACTTACAGCTTAGCGATTGAAAAAGATAATATTTTTATTGATAAAAATCCTTTAATTCAAACTGTTCAACTTGATAATCATAATTCTATTGCAAGAGACTTACACTGTGGCGCTGGCTTATTTTATGAACTTAAATTAAAAAATCTTGATGAATTGAATGAATTTATTATTAAAAAAGATCAGACAATTGGTGTATATGGATTTGATAAAGAAACGGTGGTTAACTTTGTTTCTGATAATCTTCCACAAGGAATTGATAGAATTGTAAGTATTGGAAGAATGATGGATTTTTCTTATGTATGGGATGGCCATGATCTTCTGAGAGAATTTTGTAGAGAAATTAATATAGATATATAATAATTTCTTTTTTTTAGGGCCCATAGCTCAATTGGTTAGAGCAACGGACTCATAATCCGCAGGTTCGGGGTTCAAGTCCCTGTGGGCCCACAAATGAGCAGTCATTCATATATATCAGATCCAAAAAACAAGGATATTTTCATTAATATCAATGGAGAATTATTTCATAGAAATAAAGCCAAAATTTCTGTTTTTGATAGCGGGTTCTTACTAGGAGATGGAATTTGGGAAGGAATACGTCTACATCAATCAAAATTAGTTTTTATAGAAGATCATTTGGATAGACTATTTGCAAGCGCAGAGGGTATTTCATTAAATATTCCTTTCTCAAAAAACGACATAATAAAAGAAATTAACAAAGTATTATATAAGAATAAGATGGATGATAATATTCATCTGCGTCTGATTATTTCAAGAGGAGATAAAATTACTCCATATCAAAACCCTAATTCAAATGTAGGTCCGGTTAATCTTGTGATAATTCCTGAGCATAAAAAAACAGATCCAAACATATACAAAAAGGGCCTAAGTATTGGAAGAGTGCCTAATGTTCGACCTAACGACAGTATATTAAGTCCTCATTTCAATACACTTAGTAAACTAAATTGCATTTTAGCTAGTATTGAAGCCAACAAGCTAGGATACGATGAAGGAATAATGCACGACTTAAATGGAAATATTAGTACTTGTAACTCAACTAATCTTTTTTTTATTGACAATGAAAAGGTGCTCACTTCTTCAGGAGAATATTGTTTAAATGGCATTACAAGAGGGAAAGCTATTTCATTATGTAATCATAACGGAATAGAATGCACTGAAACAAATTTTTCATTTGAAGACATAGAAAATTGTGATGAAGCTTTTGTAACAGGTACATTTGCTGGAATTATTCCAGTATCATATCTTGAGGGAAGAAATTTAAAATCTACTAATGCTGATTCCTTGGTTAATAGAATTAGAAAGTTATATAATGAAGAAATTAAAAAATATATAAAATAATATGAGAATTGCTTGCTGGTCTGGACCAAGGAATATATCAACCGCTCTTATGAGATCTTGGTCATCGAGAAAAGATACATTTGTTTCGGATGAGCCTTTTTATGCTTACTACTTAAAAAGGAATAACTATAAACATCCAATGTATAAAGAAATTATAGAACAGTATCCGAACAAATATAATGAAGTTGTAAAAAATATCATATCTGAAATACCGAATGATAAAGCGATTTGGTATCAAAAACACATGGCACATCACTTAATTGATTTGAGCAATATAGATTGGATAAAAAAATTTGAAAATTGCATTTTGTTAAGACACCCAAAAGAAGTTATAACTTCTTATACAGCTAAAAATAAGTTGAATAGTATTAAAGAGTTGGGTTATCCACAACAGCTTGAAATAGTAAAGTTCCTAAAAAAATCTAACAAAAAGTTTAAGATTATTGATTCTGAAGATTTACTTAAAAATCCTAAAGAAGTGCTATTTGATTGGTGCAAAAGTATTAATATTAAATTTGACGAGGCTATGCTTCACTGGGAAAAAGGAAATCATGCAAGTGACGGAATTTGGTGGGAACATTGGTATAATAATGTAATTAATAGCTCAGGATTTCAGAAATATCAAAAAAAAGAGATTACTATTGAGAATCAATATGATTCTATTTATTATGAATCATTAGAGTTTTATAATTATTTAAAAGGTTTCAAATGAATTCATTGTTAAAGTTATGGTCACAGCCATCATGGATAAAGTGGCTTGTTTATTTTGTTATAGTTTATATTTTATTTCTAATAAAAGAAGCCTTTGCTATAGTACTTTGGTTCCTTTTCTGTATTATTCTATACTATATCATTTTTGCTAACAACGTATTTAAAACAAGGACTTACTATGAAAAAAATAATTTTTAGTTTATTAATATGCACATTTTTTTCTTGTCAAGAAAATAGACCTCATGGAAATCAATACAACCTACCAGAATTAACCCCAAACAACTTCTTGATAGGAAATTTGAATGCAAATAGGTCATCTTATAGAGTGTCTTTTTATGATATAAACATTGATTTTGATATAGATCGAAAATCATTACAAGGTTTTGTAACAATTAAAGCTGAGAGCATAAGAGATTTAAATAAACTACAGATTGACTTAGCAGAAAATTTGAATATCAGTAAAATTACCTATGATAATCAGGAATTATCTTTTTCAAGAGAGTTTGATGCAGTATTAATTGATTTTACTTCAACTATAGAAGAAGGTAGAATGTTTGAGTTTACTGTATTTTATGATGGAATTCCTCAGAGTGCAGACAACCCACCTTGGGCTGGTGGATTTACCTGGTCAAAAGATAAAAACGGACGAGATTGGATTGCTGTTTCTTGTGAAGGCGAAGGAGCAAGAATATGGTGGCCTAATAAAGATCATATTACAGCGGAAGGCGACAGCGTAAGAATGAAATACACAGTTCCATCAAATATGGTAGCTGTTGGTAATGGTAAATTAAGAAATATTAGTACTGACAATGATAAATCTACTTATGAATGGTTTGTTAGCAATCCAATAAATAATTATAATATTTCAGTTCAAATTGGTAACTACGTCGCAGTCCAGGATACTTTTATCAAAAATGATACTATTCATAACATGAATCATTATGTACTAGATTATAATGAAGAGCTTGCATCAAATTATTTTACTCAATCAAAAGAAGTCATAAGATTTTATGAAAAGTTTTTTGGAGATTATCAATGGTATGAAGATGGCTACAAGCTAATTGAAGTACCATACTTGGGTATGGAACATCAATCTGCAGTAACATATGGCAACGGGTTTAGTATATACAATGGAGATAGAAGTAAAAGCTGGCCAATGTACGGTGTGATAGATCCTTTAATTATTCATGAAACAGGACATGAGTGGTTTGGTAACAGCGTAACAGCATCCGATCCAACTCATATTTGGCTTCATGAAGGCTTACAAGTTTATTCTGAGGCAATATATTTTGAAGATAAATTTAATAGTTATGAATTGGGAGTACACTATTTAAATACTATAAAAAATAGAATTGTAAATGAAATTCCTATTGTAGGTAATGAAGACGAAAATCATTGGGCCCTACATGGTGATACTTATATGAAAGGTGCGTGGGTAATGCATACTTTACGAAGTGCGATAAATAATGATAAAATATGGTTTGAAACGTTAAAAGAGTTCATGACTGAAAATGCAAAAGGATTTGCAAATACAAGAGATTTTTTCAAGAAAGTTAATGAAAAAACCGGTGAAGATTATTGGTATTTTGCTGAACAATATTTTTATTCACCAAATCAGCCTGAACTTGAATATTATCAGACAGAGAATGAGTTTTTTTATAAATGGAGCAATGTAAATGAAAATTTTTCAATGCCAATAGATTTATTAGTTAATGGTAGCTTAAAAAGAGTATTTCCTAACAAAAGTTTTAAATCATTTAAAATATCCAAACATTCTCAAATTGAAGTCATGGACTGGAAGTATTATGTGAAAGCAGTTGATGTATCATAAAGCTAAATTTTTATTTTTTTTTCTAAATCTAACAATAGTTTTACCTAACGATGGCGATTTCAGATCGAAATTTGAATATAATTCAACATCAATTGATGCATGGTTTAAAAAGTATAATAATTTTGGATTAAAAAAAGAAAAAATCTTATTAGAATCAAGTTATGCTACAAAAATAAATGACAAGCTTGGGCTTTCATTAAATATTTTAATTTCTCCAAATGATTTTTATTACAAGGATTCTTTCTTATCCTATAATTTTACAGATACAACATATTTAAAAATGGGAAAATACTATAGAGATTATAGTAAGTACTTAAATGATTCGTTAAGCTCTGGTCATTTACTTGTAAGTAACAATGCTCAACCTTTACGTAGAATTGGTTTTAATTCTTCAAAAAAAATAAAGAATGTGAAATTTCATTTTGGATTATCGCATGCAACTTTAGAAAAAAATGACCTTTATATTGAACCGCCCTTGATTCACGAAAAATATATTTATATGAGCATTAATAAGGATGACAACTTATTTGGACTAGGCTTCATTCACGAAGCAATGTGGGGTGGTAATATTAATAGTGAAGATGGAAAGCAAGGAGAATCATTAAAAGATTTTTTGAAGATTTTTATTGCTGCTGATGGACCATTAAATAAAGGAGATGCCCATGCAAATGCGCTTGGAAATCATTTAGGTTTGTGGGAATTTTTTTATGAAAAAAAACTTCAATCAAATACAATAAAAATTTACCATCAACACTTGTTTGAAGATACAAGCGGCCTAAGATTTCATAATAGATATGATGGCTTATGGGGACTAATGATTGACAATAAGAATAACACCTACCTTTTAGAATATCTTGAAACAACTAATCAAAATATTGATCCTCCATATGTTGATGAAGCATATTATAATCATTGGATTTATGATTATGGCTGGTCACACCAAGGATTTGCAATTGGGAATCCTCATATAAACCCTTTTGAAGTAATTCCATTTAACATGGTTCACTTTGGTTCAAATCTAAATTTTAATAATAAATCACTAATTTTACGTGTATCAAAAAAAACAAATATTAATAGTCAAATTAATGGCATTGTAACATTTAAATATGGCAAAAAAAATATGCTTTCTCTTTCTTTGTATAATGATAAAAAAAATTTTGGTTTTAGTTTTGGTTATGAAATAATATTATAACACTGATTGTTCAACAATATCACATAAAATGTGCCCAATCAAGATATGCATTTCTTGAATTCTCTGAGTACAATTAGTAGCTATATTTATACATATGTCAGAGTTTTGGTTAAGCTCTCCACCTTCATTTCCAGTTAAAGAGATAACTTTTATCCTATTCTTTCTTGAATATTTAGCAGCTTCAATTACATTAGAAGAATTTCCACTTGTAGACAAACAAATTAGAACGTCTCCTGAAGTGCTTAACGCTTCTAGTTGGCGTGAAAAAATATTTTTAAACGAATCATCATTTGACCATGCCGTTATGAAGGCAGAATCAACATTTAAACATAAAGATTTAAAGGGTTTAATTTTTTTTTTATACATTCCTCCAACTAGCTCAGCTGATAAATGATTGGCCTGTGATGCACTTCCTCCATTTCCACACCAAAAAATATTTTGACCAGCTTTTATTGCATTAATAATAACTTCAGATGCAGAACTTATTAACTCTTTGTTAATTAAATTTAAACTCTCTGAATGATTGAATATTGAGTCTTCTATTATTTGTTTTGACATTATTAAATATAACTATTTATCTCATCAATTGTAACAGATGCAGTTCCTTTCTTACCTACAACAATGGCGGCGGCTGCGTTCGCAATCTTAACTGATTCAATAACATTTTTTGTTTTAGTATAAACTAAAGAAAAGACAGAAATTACAGTATCCCCGGCTCCAGTAACATCAACATTATTAACATTGTGTGCTTCAAAATTTTTAGAAAATCCATCTTTACCTACAACCGTAATTCCTTTTTCACCTTGCTTCGCAATTATATATTCAAGATTCAAATCTGTAACTATTTTCTCGCAACAAGAAACAAGGTGTTTATGATCCGAAATTTCTTGTCCTAATGCTCTTTGAAGCTCATTTAAGTTGGGTGTAATTATTTTAGCATTAGAGTAAAATGAAAAGTCATTTTTTTTGGGATCTACAAAAATATTTTCTGATTCAATTTCAGAAAACCAAGAATTATTTAGAACTCCTTTATTATAATCTGAAAAAATAACTAAATCATATTTATCGCTTTGTAATTCAGAAATTGAGGGTGGTGACCAATTTTTAATGATATCCTCTTTATCAACCCGAAGAACTTGTTTTCCATTAGAGTAAAATCTTTCCTTTACTGTAGTTTGAGAGTTTGTAGCATAAATATACTGTGTATCAACTTGCTGTCTTTGAAGTAAATCTACTAACTCAACTCCATCATTATCAGTACCAACATACCCAACACAAGTTACTGATGCGCCTAACATGCTTAAATTTAATGCAACATTACCTGCTCCACCTAAAGTTGAATAACTTTTTTTGGGATTTAATACAGGAACGGGGGCCTCAGGAGACATTCTCACAGAGTCCCCAAAAATATACTTGTCAATCATAAAATCACCGATCAATAAAACTCTCATATTTTTAAAATCTAGCATCATCGGATCTTACCTTGTTTGACAATAATTTCTTGTTTTTCCTTTAAACTATCTTCATCAATTAAATATTCTTTGCTAATAAAATTTAAATTATTATCAAGTGTATAAACTAGGGGCACGCCTGTTGGAATATTAACAGATATAATTTCCTCTTCAGATAAATTATCAAGTATTTTTATAATAGCTCTTAAAGAGTTACTGTGAGCTACTACTAGATGATCTCCTGGATTATTTTTTATATAATTCATGTATTCATCCAAAAATGGGGATAACCTTTCAATAACATTTTTTAAACTTTCGCCAACTGGCAGTTCACAACCAATATCTTTAAACTTTTTATTGAATTTTGGATGCCTTTCATCATCTTCTAATAACAATGGCGGAGGAATATTATAACTTCTTCTCCATAGAAGAACTTTTTCTTCTCCGTATTTTTTGGCCGTTTCTGATTTATTTAGACCTTGTAATGCACCATAATGTCTTTCATTCAAACGCCAGTCTAACTTTATTTCTTCTTTTGGGAAGTTTATTTTATTAATAATAATGTCAGTAGTTTGTATCGCTCTTTTAAGGAGTGAAGTATGAATAGTACAAATTTTAAGATTGTGTTGTATTAATTGCTTGGCAGAAAAAAGAGCTTCTTGCTGCCCTCTTTCAGTGAGACCTACATCTTTCCATCCTGTAAATCTATTTTCATGGTTCCACTCACTCTCACCATGGCGCAAAAGAATAAGTTTCATTAATTATTATCTGCTATAACTAAAATAGCTGCAATATTTGCGAGTGTTGATGATAAATCAGCAATGAAAGAAGTTATATCGAATTCATCTGGGTTTGGATCAACAGGTACAAAAACAGTATCGCCTGGAAATACTCTTTTAGCTCTTCCTCTAAAAACATTTACTTTCTCAATTTCGCCATTAGCTCTTGTAACATATGTATTTTTTTTAATACTATATGGTTTATAGCCACCAGCTAATTCAACTGCTTCAGATAAAGTCATTCCTCTTCCTGCTTGATGAGAAATAAATCCAGGGTTATAAACGTTACCATCTACTTTAACTACATTTGTTTTTGGAAGAATAGTAATAGTATTGTTGTCCGCGATTTGAAAATTTAGATCTATATTTGAAACAAGTGCTTCTTCCATGGTTTGATTTCCATCTATATCAATGCTAATAAGTGTTTTTGTGACAGAAACACTATTTATTGAACCAATTTCTGTTACACCCCCAGCAATTTTAATTGCATCACCTAGTGTTAAACCATCTTTTAATGGATAGGTTCCTGGAAGTGCTACCTCGCCTTTAATAGTGTATGAAAAACTGTTAAGATAATTTGTATCTTCATAAACAAAAATTTTATCATTTACTTCTAATTCAAACTTATATGCATCTTTATAATCAACATTAAATTCTTGCCCATAATATTGATTATCATCCAGTCTTAAAACTACAATATTATCATTAATTGTTTTTCTAAAGATAGGATCTTCAAAACCTCCAGCTAAATCAAGAACTTGTTTCAAGTTAGTAGTTTTAGAAATAGGGTATTCACCAGGAAGTGTTACTCTTCCAAAAACATTTGCTGTATAATCATTATTGGCAATTGGTAAAATATTTACTTCAGCGCCATTATTAATTAATACATCATTTGATGAAGGTAAGTAAACGATTGATCCAAATTTCGCACTATCGTCTGATATGCGCTCATCTATTGCAACAATATTATTTATTATCGCTTTATTACTCGCGGCTGATGTTAAACCTCCTGCATAATTAATTAAATCTAGTATTGATTCAGAATGTATCAATTCATATTGCTTTGGTCTTTGAATCTCACCTTTTATAGATACTCTTTTTTCAACAACAGGGATATGAATGACATCACCATCAATTATTCTAATTTTTTGAAATTCACTTAAACCTGATGTAAAAAAGGAATAGAAATCAATTACTTCAATTACTTCACCGTTTCTAATTAAATTAACATTTCTAAGGGAACCAGTATTATCAACTCCTCCAGCTTGAACTAATGCAGAAAAAACATCAGAAAATGGATGAATTAAATTTATTCCAGGTTTCGTAACTTGTCCTGTGAAATAGACATTAATAGACTTTATTTTACCCAGCTCAAGCATTAAGCTTGTTGGATTGTTACTATCTTTTAAAGTAGAATAAATTTTTGACAGCTTATTGACCAACAACGTTTCTGCATCTTTAATAGTTTTATTAGAAACATTAACAAATCCAATATTTTCAAAGAAGATCATGCCATTTCGGTCAATTAAGTATTTATTCCTTTGATTAGTTTCTCCCCATAATGATATTATAACTTCATCCCCAGGACCTAGTTTAAAATCTGAAGGTGTAGGAATATTATCAAAAAAATTTATGTCTTGAATGAAATAGTTATAACCAAAATATTCTTCTTCACTTTCTACTTTAACTTGTTTCGATTCAATTTGAACGACATCAATATTGTCTTGGTTTTCTATTGGGTCAGACTGAACAACTTGTTTATTTTTAGATTGTAACTCTTCTTTTATTTGGTCTAATTCGTTGTTACTAAGATTTTTTAAATCTGAAACAGAGATTTGTTGTGACCAAAGTATATTGATTAAAAAAAAGAAATATATAAATCTTTGCATATAGTAATTTATGCTGAAATGAATTTTTAACAAATACTTAAATAGACAACCATCTATCGTTATCTAGTGTCCACTTAATTGTTGTTTCCAATTGTTCATAAGCTGATTTTGGAGTCCAGCCCATTTTAGCCATTTTCCCCCCATCCAAACTATATCTTAAATCGTGTCCTGGTCTCTGAGAATGAAAATCTACCATTTCATATTTTAAATCTTTGCCCTGTGCTTTAGCAATGAATTTTGCTAATTCTAAATTATCAATTTCATCTTTACCCACTATATTAAATTTTTGACATTTTGCTCCAGTAGGATCTGCAGAAATTTTAGATATATCGTAGTTATAAAGGAAGAGTAATGCATCAGCTACATCCTCAGCATGAATATAATGTCTTGAACCTGCAGCTGTTTTCTCAGCATTAGCATGAACAGTAACTACTTCATTATCTCTCACTTTTTTTATAACCATTGGTATATATTTTTCAGGGTTTTGTCTTTCTCCAAATACATTCATTGTGTGTGTAATAAGTGCAGGAAGACCATAGGTATTTTCAAAAGCTACAACAAGCTCCTCCGCGCCTGCTTTTGAAGCAGAATATGGATTTGTGGAATTGTACCTATCATTTTCCTTATAATAAACTCCAGGAGGAGCTGGACCAAAAACTTCGTCAGTACTGAAATAAGCGAATCTCTCTAACCCATCGATTTTTCTAGCATAATCTAAAATATGAGCTGTGCCTACAACATTGTCCATAACAAATTCTAATGGATAAGTGATTGATCTATCTACATGAGAACCAGCTGCCAAGTGGCTTATATAATCTATATTACCAATAGTAGCACAAATTTCAGGGTTAAGCTCAGCTTTAAGATCGTGGTGGACAACTTTAACTCTTCTTTGTTCGCTTTCAGGGTAAGACGAAACCACTTCTTTTAATCGATTTAAATTTCCACTAAAGTCTAATCTATCAAGTGTAATAATTTCCCAATCAGTAGTTGATAAAATTTTATCAATTACATG
>TARA_B100001057_G_scaffold109881_1_pt1 | contig 30863 bp, 24 predicted proteins | sample TARA_B100001057 | Tara Oceans TARA_B100001057 (sample SAMEA2621839) | marine metagenome | biome: marine biome (ENVO:00000447); feature: surface water layer (ENVO:00002042); material: "saline water (ENVO:00002010), including plankton (ENVO:xxxxxxxx)" | depth 5 m
TGGCATAGAAGGATCAAAGAGACGTAACTTATTCCATACGCCTTTTAGTGTTGGATCTGTTTTAGCAGGGATAATATTAATACCATGCATTAATCCCTCTGGATTATCTGTATAACAATAGAAATTAAGCCAACGATTTATATAATAGCCTCTGCTAAAATAGCAAATCTCTCTATAAAGTTTATTAACAAATTCAGAATCGTATTTGTTACCGAACTTAACTGTGAGTATGTTGTAAATCATTTGTCATTTCATAATATACTGAAAATAATTCAGGAACAGTTTTTGCTTTTCGTACTTTCATTTTTAATTTTCTATCTTTATGGTTTTTAATCTCTGGTAAATTAAAAATTACTAATTTAGTTTTAAATACAGTATCTTCGTCTTGCATATTAGAAACTAACAATTTAGTTGCATTTTCAGGACTAAGATTTTCTTGATTAGGTTGTATAGTTCCTAATCTAAACTTATCCATAAAGTTTTGTTTTATATTTTTAATTTCCGTATCTTTAAGTACTTCTACTTCTTTATAACGAGTTTTTATCTGCTCATCAATTTCTATTTGTAAAGTTTGTAATTGCTGTTGCTTATATGCATCGGCATCTTCATATCTTTGTTTTATTTGAAGATCTACCTCAGCTTGAAGAACTTCTAATTGCTTTTCTCGATACGCTTCAACATCTTCAAAACCTTCTGCAATACGTTGTTGTACTTGAGCCTCTAACTTTGCTAACTCTTCTTCCTTATACTCATCTGCTTCTTTATATCGTCGTTCAACTTGCTCATCTAATTCTTTTTGTAATTCAGTTTTACGGTCTGATATTTGTCTGTCTACTTCTGCTTGAATATCTCTGTATCCTTCACCTATTCTAATTTCAACCTGGCTATCTACTTCTGACTGTACATTTTTATATTCTTGATCAATAGCTTCTTGAATTCCCTCATATCCTTCTTGTACGCGTCTTTCAACTTGCGCATCTGCTTCAGCTTGAAGTATTCCAAGTTGCTCTTCTTTATATTTTTCAAAGAGTTCGTATCGCATTCTATCTTGCTCATCTATTTCTTTTTGAGCAATATGAACCCATTCTAAAAATTTTATTTCAGCTGCTTTTTCGATTGATTTATATTTTTGATTACCTAATTCTGCATAGTAGTCTCGTGTACTATCATGAAGTTGGTCCATAGAATATTCTTTCAAGAGATCTAAGAAGTCTTGATTATTATAATTTATTTCTAAAAAATATGCTGATTCTACATTAGCATCTGGAGTTTGTTTGTAGAGTACTTCAATAGTTTTTTCTCGTTCGTCTACAAATTTGGCTGATGTAATTTTACCAGAAAATATTGCCATAATAAAAACCTTTCACTATGCTAAACCGACTCCTAAATATCTTGTTGTTTGAACCGCAGGAGTTCCGGTCGGAACATTTTGAGAATAATATGTATTTCCGCCATAAGGCTGTTCGTATCTTTGTGTGTAACTACTAGTGTATGTATCAGTCATACCAGTACCCCTAGTATTCATATTTTGACTGGATAGGAATGTTGCAGTTCCGTATTGATAACGCAATGCGACTCCGTATGTTGTACTTCCTAACGATGTCATATACTGTATTAGATGCGTCATCATCGCTCTAAAATATTCTCTAGGAATAACTTTAACAGACCCATCATCTAAAATAGTTGCAGGTTGCACAAAAAATCCAGGATTCGGAGCTTCAATTTTATGCAAGAAATAATCTATAGTGGCTGAATTTAATGGCTGATCTACATCTTCAGGTAAATTTCCTGAAGCAAATGCAGCAATGTCTGAGATAGTATCTTTATAGATTGGATTAGAACTAACTAATGTTGCGCTACTTTCAGAAGTATTTGTAGATATAAAATATGATCCGCCTGCAGCTTCTGGAGTTAAAGTATTACCAGAAATAGATTGTAATGCCGGCCTAATAAAGGTATCGACCATGTCAAGTAGACTTGCAGCTTGTAATTTATTTTGTGAATCTGAATAATAAATTGGATATGAATGACCAGCATAAATGCTACCAGCTCTATCTTTATATGGAAAAGTATATTTCCATTTCATATCTAATAGTGTTTCGTTATAACCGATTAATTTATGAGAAGGAACATCAGGAGTTGGCCAAGGAAAACCGGCGGTTGCAACTGAACTAGCTTGAAATCTAGTATCAGTTAATGTAGAAAGTTTATATTGGTAAATTGTACCATCGTCTGGCGCAGACGTTACAGATAATTCGATAGCCGGATCGATAGCATATAATCTTATAACTTCATCTATAAGCTGTTGAACCTGAGCTTCAGACATTGAACGCAGATCGCCCGAAGGTTCATTAACAATTAAGGGCCTTACGACAGCCATACTTAAGCTCCTGCGCCATACAACTGTTTTAAAAGAGTTCCCGATGAATCGTAAATTGCAAGTCCTTCAACTGATAAGAGCTGATCTTGGCCAATAGCATCATTGGCCATTTTAGGTAATGTAACAGAAGAGTCTGCAAGATCTGAAGTATTAACTGGAAACGTTCCACCAATAAGCGCTAGCACTCCGGCGGAATCTAACAAAGCTAAGCCAGATAATGATGCAGTGTTAGTACTAACTTCAGTGTGTAATTCGTTAATCGCCTGTACAAGATCTGAGTCCCCACCGGTAGCAAGGTTAGCTAAGTCACCTACTTTGTAACTGATCTCGTTTGTTTTTTCCCGCCATGTATTAACTAAATCATTTAGATCTACAAAGGTTCTAGCCATTTTTTTCCACCAATTGTTTTAATAAGGATTTTATGTCAGACATATCTTCCTTCATTTCTTGTACGTCGTCTTTTACTCTTTCAAATTCTAAAGCTTTCTTTTTTCTTTCGGCTTTAAGAGCTCTTGCTTTTTCTATGCCAAGCAAATCCGTATTTAATATTGCATTTGTAGAAGGATCTCTAAAAAGCTTATCAGATCCTTCTACTTTCTTATATTCTTTTCTCATTAGACAGCCAATGCTATTACCCTTAAATCTTTGAACTGAGGTACTTTTGCATTGTTTGAAGATTTCATAACAATTTTTATAATAAATCTGTTAAACGGAACAGCCAATCCACCTGGTCCACCTACTATATATTCATAGTCTCTAAATATAGTTGGATTTTCATCCGTTGGCAAGTTAGACTCTTTTACTATTTCTACCCAATTTGTTTCATCAAACGATGCATCATCGCTAATTGCTTTATAATATACTTCAAAGTCGCAAACAGAAGGACGATTAGCTGCTAATATAATTTTTAATCCAACCGCACTAGCTGCCAATGTTACAGGTCTCGTAATGTGTTTGGATAGAGCCGTACCACCAGTCTTATCTGTTTCATTAATAAACTGAATTGGAGTATTAATATTGTTTACACTAGATCCAGCAGAATCAGCGTTATCAATTCTGTTATGAGTTACCCATAAGGAAGCTCTTTGCATGTCAAGAACAGGACTTACATTAGGAGAACTAGATGTCATATTTACTTGTATAGTAGCAGACTTCTCACCGGCCGGTAAATTAGTCACCTCTAATGCGTCATTAGCAATAACCCTTGGAGAGGAAAATATATTATTTTCTTTTAACAGCAATGCACTAAAAACTGTGTCTTGGCTATAAGGCGTTTCAGTGCCAGCATTTGATTTACCACTTACAAATTTACCACTTACATCGATTCTTGTAGATTGTGGTATGTTTGTTTCGATATATGGCAGTACGCTTTCTACTGAATAGTTTTGAGTATTATTAACTGCAAATCCTCCAATTGATACTGAAGAAGTTGCCGCAGAGTCTGCAGCAAATGTGATTGTATCGTTATCGGCACTATCAATTGTACGAGAACCTATAAGCGAAGTGCCTTTAATTCCAGCATACGTAGTGTTCGAATCAAATCCGCTAATGACAACTGCATCGCCAGCAAATAATCCATGATCGGCATGTGACATCACCATACGAGTTGAACTTTGTGTTGTTACTATCGGATCAGCTTCTAATAATCTAAGAGGAACACTAGCATTTCGTAAAATGGCTTGAGACGTTGCAGTGCTAAAGTTAGCGTTATACAATTTAAACATCATGTCCATTGTTTGGTCTGCTGTCCATGTTGTAGCATTTTGTGACTTAAATAAAGTTCCTAAAGTTGGTTGAGACGTAATACGCTGTTCAGTAGAACCTAAAATAAATTCTTCAGTCTTTGCAATGTAGACATTATAATTATCAGTTTCCGCTATTAACACTATAGCGTATTCTAAATAAGGACTTAAATAGACTGGCTCGTCAAATTCAAAAGCTGTTGGGGTGGCCGCATTAGTACTAGTTGTTACTTGAGCCGAAGGTTTAAATACTATAGACCCCGGAACAATGTCAGTAGCACTTGGAGAACCATTTACCATAGGCCTAACTTGCAATTGCACCGGAATAGTATCATCTTTAGTTTGAAAGAAAATATCTACTTTACTTAAAAATACCCCATCTTGATCTGGTATAAAGAACGACTGAGCTAACGGATCTACTTGGCGAACAGTTCGTGGCGGAACAGTCTGAATTCCGTCAACAGTCGTTCTTCCGGTGGTTAAATTAACAACCGTTGATTGTACTCTAGATCCCACACGCCGCTGACTAGATGTCGAATTGCTTGCCGTGCCTGTAACAATGTTACGTATACGAGTTGTTTGTATAGTTTGTTGCCGCGTTTCTAAAACTCCTGTAGAGGCAAATGCCGCAACACCAATTGAGGTTGCAGCTTCTTCATTATCTACAGATATATCAAGCAGCTTAATCTCTCTTAAGCCAGTTCTAAATACACCGTTTTGAATGAAGAATTCTCCTTCTACAACGCCTGCAGCATCTGTAAACAAAGAGGTAGCTCCGTCTGGATGTCCAGTGTTTCTATTATATCTGTTACCGACTTCATTATTAGTTGTAGCTATTCTAGTAAATGTATCAGACTTAACCCAATTAGATACATCTTGACCATCAAAGAATGGGAATACTCTAGTATTGGGTTTCATACCCTGACATTTAAAGCTTACTCTACGAGATCGCATAAACGGTATTACTGCGACATCAATAACTCTGTTACCAACAACGCTTCGTATTGTAGAAAACGAATCTACTCTTGCCATAGCAGAGGTTGTAGTAGCTATGTTAGTCTGTACAGTATTAATTGTGTTAAACGAGAATCTCTGGTTATTATTAATAAGTGTATTCTGAGGCTGAGTTATTACTTCTTGTGAAAGTGAAGATCCTCCGGATCGACTTATAACTTGCGATCTAGATGAACCGATAGTCGAACCCGCCCAGTTCCATTGTGAGTTATTAAAAAGTTGAGCCTGACTACCAGAGAACGAATTAGAAGTGCCGCCGCCTACTACAACATCAGCAGCTTGCCTTGTTTCTCTCCACTCGTCAGAAGAAGGAGAAAGTTCCATTACACCCAAATTTGTTATAACTGCAAATGGATTTATATTTATGGATCCAGATACTTGAGGCTGATTAATATATTCGCTATGTGTAAATTTCTTATATATGTTATCGCCTTTTAAAATAGTATTAGTTGAAAGGTCTGAATCGTATATAAGTCGAATAGCTTCTTCGCTAAATGCTGGTCTTAAAATTGTATTTTGTGGATCAATAGAAGCTCTATATTCTATACTAGCAGTACTTGATCCCAGCTGATTTTTAAATCCATCTACTAAGAAACCTGACTTTGTTCTATCATTTCCTGTAGAGTCAAATACTGCAAAGTTAGCTAATCCAGTTTCGATAAGCGATAACGCTGTAATATCATATAATGCATCAAGCTTTGAAGATATAGTTCCAATATCATCCATGTTAAATAGTTTAGTCTCGAACGGCGCCAAATTAATATCCGAATCACTTTTTGTATAGCTTTCTAATTTAGCGTCAGATAATTCTAAAACTTCGGGAGGAACGTTTGGAAACTGTGGGTCTAGAGCAGATGTACCAAGCAAGACTTTAATATTACCTGTTTCGTCAACTACTATTTTGTCATAACGCGGAAGATAATAATCAGCATCGGTCGTAATCAAATCTGTATTCGTTGGAAGTTCGTTAATACGAGCAGTACCACCAGTAAAGTCTGAGTCGCCATCTGTTTTACGTGGTCTAAAATCTAACACATCGTGTAATGATATTTTAGATCCATCGTTTAGTGTATGAGCTGGAATGTCTTCATAATTGACCTGACCTGTATATGAATTAACTGCAAAGAATTCGCCTGAAGCCCCGTGTGTGAAGAATCTAAATCTTGCAAACACATTCCCGCTCGGTGCAGCTTTATCGCCTTTTAGAATTAATCGTGCAGGAGAATACCAGTTATCTCTTTGACCGTTATCTACAATAAAATCATTTATTCTATCTGCGCCATCAGAATCAGAATCACGTAAACGATCTAGCTTAAATAAATCTGGTTTTTGTAGACTTATAAATGCAGTACCGCTTCCGTCAGATTCTATAGCCCGTGTGACAGTGGTTTCAACAAGAGTTTTAGTACGAACACTACCAGCAGATTTATTGACCTTTGCAATAATCTCAACATTAGAACTCGTCGGACCACCACTAATTGTTGCAGCCTGAGTACCGGCGCCAGTAATTGTTGGAGTAATAATAGCACCAGATGAATCAACCGATACGATCCATTCATTTACACTACCAAAGGTTTCACCCGTAGCAGTCAATGTTAAAGTAGCTGCGCCTGATGGATCAAGCGAAGCATTAAATCCTCGATACACTTCTAGTGATATATCTGATAATGTTTTAGGTCTACTATTAGGTAATGGGAAAAATAAGTTATTACCAGCTACGTCTTTAAGAATAGCGCTACCGCCGTCCAATACTAAGTTAGCGTAATCAAACGAACTACCGCCAATAGATTTTACATTCGCAAACGATTGGCCTGCGTTCATTACGACATCAAAGATATAAAATCTATAATATGATCCATCCTCTTCTACAGCACGAATACGACATGTACCAATGGTTGAACCACCATGGTTAACAGCGGAACGTAAGTTTCTATTTTGAAACACGTTAATATTTGGTAAACCTTTAAGATCTGTAACTGTAATATAGTTACCGTAGGATGCAGCTGCAACTTCATTGTTTTTAGAAATTGTGTCTCTGGCCTTAGGTACTCTAATTCTTGTTGGGAAAGTTTTCTCTACCCTATAACCGTTTACATATGCAAGCCCAGAAGATATAACTGCAGCTAAATGAGTATTAGCTGAATCATTTTCATAGTTAACAAAGAAAGGTTTGACAAAGAAATCACCATGAATATCTCTTGTACGAGTAGCTAATCGATCTTCAATCTTAGCATATTGATCTGAGCCTGTAACATGATCAAATACAACTCCTCTACGTATTCTACAGAAGTAGACAAAGTTTTGATCAGAGTCAACGTCATCCTGATTAGTTAAAATCATTTTAATTCTATATCGATCAGCACCAGGAGCAGATGTATTTGGAGTAGCACCTTGGTTATCGTACAGAAGTTCAGAATCTGCAGCCGTAATAACCTCTTGTGTTACTAAAAATCCTACGGTCGCATCAGGTGTTTGATCGTATTTGCTAAGAAGAATAGACTGACGTTCTACAAATACAAAATGGCCTTGTGTAAAGAAATCACCACGTTCTACTGAAAAGCGTGTACCAAATCCAGTTGCAGGGTTTGCAGTTGTATTAGTGCTTTGAACTGTTAATGTAACACCTGAATTTGTACCAACAATATCTTCACTAGGCGACATAGCGTTTGGAGTAGAGAACGAAGAGGCTGACAACGTATCAACATAAGCGACATAAATTGTTGCAGGATCGCTTGCTGTTGCGGCAACAACTTCTAAAATTTTAGCTTTAAATGCAGAGTTTTGACCAGTAAATTCATCTCCAACAATAGTAGAAGTATCTGTTGGCAAGTTGTTTGTAGTTGTATCAAGCTTGATAAATTCATATCGAGTATTAATACTTGGTCCACCAGGATTTACTGATGAGCCTTCTTTAAATACATTCCGAGCAAATCTTTCAAGTTCTTTATGCGCAATAGTTTGCGATTGAGTTAACTCTCTCGCCTGCAGAGCGCGGCCAGAATTAAACAGTATCCTATGATAGTTATTACTGTCTCTATAATCGTCTTTATACGTATCCGCAAAGACTTTTTCCGTAAATTTTGTCGCCATTTAAATACTCTACAGTTGAATTATTACTTTGATGTCTTCGGTTTGTGCAGGATCTCTTTCAATCGCAGCTCTATTATCAATATACAATATTTGACCAGACAGTGGATTGACTGTTCCTTTTATATATGCCAATGTGTCACCGTCGACTGAAGCCGAATCTAAGATGCCTTCACCATTACCATCTGTCTCTGTAACTGTTTCACCTTCAATAAACGTCGCAAACCCAGTAGAATCTGTTTGATGGTACCATACGTAACTTGAATCAGCATTATCAATATATGCCTTAGCCGCAGATGTAGATCCTAGAATTGTTTTGTCTTCACTAAAGTTTTGAGCAATAGAACCAAACTTTAATTTATTTAAAACGTTTGCTGCAGGACCTTCAAAATCTGAATCTGCAGAATCTGGACCAACTTTAGGATCTTTAATTATTCCTACTTGTCTATAGTCATTACTTGTAATCAACGCATTTGTTTCGTTACCAATTAACTTAGAATTAAACATAATTGCGCTTGAGCGAAGATCGTCTCTTGCATCTCCACCAATTCCCTTAGGTGTTGATAGTACAGCCCGAGCATGTGCTCCTGTTCCACCACCACCAGAAAAGGCAACTGATGCATAATCGTATCCAGCGCCAAAAGCTTTTCCTGTACCAGAATCATTCATTTCAACTTTTACAATTGTGCCATTATATACGGTAGCAGTTGCTCCAGGAGTTTTTGTTCCATTACCAGTAAATGTAATAGTTGGAGCAGAAGTATATCCTGTTCCACCGTTATCTACCTTAATACTAGTAATCTGACCTTTAACGGCTGCATCCTGAATAGTTTTTTGTTCCTGCTCTAATGCCGGATCTGAAACACCGGCAGAGTCAATAAATTGTACAGGAATATAATTAGCTGATGTAAACTTTGTTGAACGCAAGGCGGTTTGTCCATACATGTATTTCCACACATAACCGTCTGCAGATGAAATAGGATCTAAAGAAGTGCCTGTTGGTTTAACCGTAGATGTCACAGCAGATCCTGTAGCATCTTTACCTTGCTGTAAACACATGTAAATAGCTAACTCATCTGTCATAACATAATATGCATTTGTTGGATAACCTTGAACATGGTCATCATATGAAGCATAGATTGTACCAGAAGACCAGTTATATCGAGGAATCACATATGAAACATCTTCACCTTTTTTCATGGCCTGTAAATTTAAACGAAAGTCACGTTCTTCTTTTGCAGTATTTAAAGGAGTGGGAGCTACGTCCGTAGCATTCCAGTCTTGTGATCTACCGATACCAATATAGTACGTAGCCGCAGAATCTGTAACGTTTGTAAAAATATCGTTAAGAACTTGTCTTTTAAATTTATCTGTAATAATTGCAACCATTTTAGATTCCCTAGCTCACTGTTCCGCCGTAGTTACTGACCAATTGCCAACTTGTTCCATCCCATATCATTGTGCATCCTTGATTATTTGCTAAAGCAATGCTAGTTCCTGGTCCAAAGGTGGCTGGTGTAATAGTAGCAGTACCAGCGTTCTTATTTGTAAATAGTTTATATTCCCCTACTGTCGTACCATTAGCCACTGTTATTGAAATTGATGTTCCAGAGTTTCCGACAATATATGATTTAGAAGTATCAGCAGCTCCTGTAGCCGTAATCACATCAGAAGAATAAGCTGCTTTTTCAATTTCGACCGATCCTGTTCCTTTACCACTTAAATTCAGATTAACATTAGGATCATCTCCACTAGCGCTAAGAAGAGGATTAGTACCTGTACCAGCGTTTTGTACGTTAACATGATTAACTGCACTTCCTGTTGCGGTAATACCAAAGACTTCAGCTCCGTTCACGTCTGCAATGTAACCACTAACTTTTGGTTGAGACATTGTAGGAGCTGTAAGAGTTTTATTTGTTAATGTCTGAGAAGCAGCAATTAAAGTAAGTGTATCACTATCAGATAGTGTTGGTATATTAAGATTGTGATTCGCAGTCAATGAACCCGCTATAAAATTATATGTGTGCGATGCATCATTATCTTGAACTTTTATGCCGCTTACTATTGGACCGGTAAGAGTTTTATTTGTAAGAGTCTGCGTGGCAGAATCAAGTAAAACTGCACCAGAAGCGTTTGGTAAATGAATAACATGATCGGCTGTGGGGTCAACGGCTCTTAAAACTGTTTCGTTTGGATCTACCGTAGTTCCTTCAAAAGATATACCGCCAGCAGCTGCAGCAATTGCACCAACTAAAGTATTACTATCTCCACCGAGTTTTTGATAAAGCTCGACAAAATTTTCATTAATTTTCTGGCTCGCTTGACGTAATGTATCACCACTTCCGTCATTGGCATACGTACCATTTGCTATGTTCTGACGAGTCATTATTACCTCTAATTCGTTTTATCTATTTATACTACTTTATCGAAGTGTCCGGCGGTTATCGCTAAAGGACCTTCCATTTTAAAATCTGCAGGATATGGAGTATTTATAGGTATCGTGGCAGCGTATAATACTCTGCGATCAGCACCTTGTAAAGCATTAAAATCACTCGACCAACTACCACCGGCTGTTGTAACTTCAGTTCCTTCATACATGTCAGAGCTCGGTTGTTCTTCTACGTTTGTTTGAATCCAATTACGAAGATTTTCATATGTCCAGCTTCTATTGTATTGCATAACGACGGCCATCATCCCTGCACCAACTGGGCATGCTGCGCTTGTACCACTAAACCTTGTATCTCTACATGCAGAGATAGCAGTTAAATCAGCGTATTCTCCATCACTTCTACTTGTGTCAGTTCCGTAAGATGCATCTGGACACGCGGCGAGTGTTCCATCTCCAGGAGCAAAGAAATCAATTGCATTTCCGCAATCACTATAACTCACTTTTCTATCTTGATCATAGCTATTAGTCATGTCATCGTCTAAACAACCAACATTGATTGCAGGAAATTTAACCGTAGTATTTCCTTGAAACGTTTGACTTACTGTTTTTCCTATGTGTTGTGGAAATCCTCTACGATTAGTAGATCCTGTTACACTATAGCCAAATTCACTGAACGTATCTTGATAAAAACTATTTGTATTATTATTTGAAATACGATTATCATAATTAGGATGATCAGGATTATATTGTGGCTGATTACTATTTCCAGCTGCAGTTACCATAATGACACCTGCTTGAGTTAATTCGTCTCCAGCCTGTGTCGTACTATTATCATAATGTTCGCTTTTCCAACGACCACCGTCACCCATCAAACCTAACCAACTAATATAGTTTGGTTCGTCTGATGTTCCACTATAAGAGGTAGCTCCATCTGTTCTAAAGTAATAATAAGTTCCACCTTTAGTGGATGATCTAAATCCCCAGCTATTTGAACTAATTGTAGGATCTTTTGTGCCAAAGATAGGATTATTAGGTTTATATGTGTGAAATATTTTTTGTACGTCAAATCCGATTTCAAAACTACCTACATTATAACCACTACCATATAAGTTTAGATGCCACTTATTTGCATTGTATGCCCACCCGTGTGTACGACCGTATATTAAACTAGCACATTGTGTACCATGATCTGCATCATATGCTGACGTCGACGGACTGCCATGTACATTGTCTCGAGTATAAGCAGTAGATACAAAAATATTTCCAAATGCAGCAAACGATGAACTACGCTGAGACGAATTTCTCCACCAGTTTTGAGCTGCAGATTCAGTCGGTACAACCGTGCCATCCCATCGTGTTTCTAATCTACTTGTATCTGCGTTAAACCAATCTGGATCAATGTAATAAGGACCATCAAGAACAACATCTAATACGTCACAATATCCTGCCCGATTTAAAACGTTACCTGGCTTATAATCAACAGGATTTACCGCATTTTTTACGCCTTTATTAATAAATTCTGTATGTGCTATCCATGTGCCGTTATCAGCACATATGACATCAACATTCTCACCTCCACCTTGTTGTTGTACTTTAGAGCTTATAGCTACGTTTTCATTGGTTGTTGCAGTCTTCCACGGATTTTGTTTTGTTTGCATTCGGTATAGCGCGGTAGTCCTATTAACTGTCGGTTCAGCTCCACTAAAATTACCTTGAATAGACGAACTTCCTACTGTCCACATTTGGTAATTATTATATGCGGTATCCCATCGATCTTTTGCTGTTCCCCATATTTGATTTTTTAATTCGTCAGGAGGTGGCATATATGTTTCAGGGTATCTGTTTGGACTTTCATTAATTATTTTAACACGATCATCGGATTGCAAAGCAGTTGACTCTTCTTCTGTTAATGAAAATTCACCACGTACATCACTGTGTTCTTTTGTATCAGTACAATCGACTGCTCTATCTGGTATTGTCTCCGGAGTTGAATCAGATGTTATAAGCTCTGCGCTTATTTCATCAAATTGTTCCTTTGTATATGTTGTTAGTACGTAATACTTTTCGCTCATTTTATCACACTATGTTTATTGTGTTACCCATACCCGAGTGTGCAGTACATTGATAGTACAATGTAGATGGCGCACCCATCGGAACTTTAAATACGACCGTTCCTACGGCCTGTGTATTTCCTGTTATACCATCAGCATATGCAGACCCACCATTACTTACACGAATTTCAAATGGATGGCCACTTGCATTTACAACAAAATAATAGGTTTCGCCTCTACGCAAATAGAGAACAGGATCGTTTGTCGTCGACGTAAACCAATGATTCTCTGGATCTGAGAATGTGTAATCGCTTGCTCCGCTATTGCCAACGTTAAATACATTAGAACCCTTTGTCATCGGATGCCACGCACTATGCTCGTATATTTCCATTTGATTATTATCAGAGTTGTAAATGATTTCACCATTAGATGCTGATAACGAATTACGCTGTGATGTTGTCATATTGCCAACTCTAAATCCACCGCCTACACCGCCACTGCTGTCACTATTTAAACTAATTGTTACAGAAGCACTCGTAACCATATTAATATCAGTTGATGATGTAAGAGTAGGTGTGCCAGTTGATTGCGATGTAATATTATCAACTACAAGTCCAGTAGAATTAAAATATCCTACATCTGTACCACCTATTTTAATATCGATCTGATCATCAGTACTTGCATGAAAACTTGTATTAGCATTTTGATCTAGTATTAGCTCACTACCGTTCATGTCAATTGATTGACCCTGAGCAACGTATGTATTACTGTCTATCGAATATGTTCCGGATCCATTAGTTTTCATAAATCCTGCACTTGCAAAGTCTCCATCTACAAGTACATCAGCATGAGATGTTTCACTTGTTAGATATGATTGCAAATCACTTATCTGAGATTCAGTAATTGACAAAGCAGCTTGATGAGCTGTTACATCACTTTGAGTTACAGTATAACTTGTTAGATAGCTCGATAAGTCTGGCGGTGTGTAAGTAGTTACACCGGTGGAATTATTATATGATAAGTTAGCAGAACCCGCTGCAGCGACCGATACGCTGAAGTCTGTATATGCTAGACCTCCACCGCCTCCACCGCCACTTACGTCAGTAGCAGCTATAAACATTCCTTGCGCTGAATCCCATTTAAGGATTTTATTGTTTGCAATACCAGACATGTTAACGTTAGATAATTCACCGATACTATCAATGCCTTCTCTTGCTTGCACATATGCACTATCAATAAGCGCAATAGTCTTGGCCGAGTCAATTCCTGTACCGACATCGTCATAGTCTGCTAATTTTATCCAAGCTCCGCCATGTGCATAATATGCTTTTCCTTCACCGTGCACGTGAGCAAACATACCATGATAATCACCTGCACTTGGTAATGCACCAAGAGAATCATAGTTATTTGAATATAATATTTTGTGTGTTCCGAAATTTACGTCAGAATCACCTGCTATTTGATTTAAGTTTGTTGTAAAAACTTGTGCGTTATCTAATGCTTGTGCAATAGATGTAACCGCCGCTGAATCTAAATCAGCACCTTGCAGTGTGGTAAAGTTGGCATCGAGTTCGACGTGGGTCAATGCCGTCCCTTTAGTATTTCTTAATGTGATTGCCATGTTTTACCTCTAACTAAGTTCCGTATAATCTGAGTCGACATACCCAATAGCCATATATCTTGGGTTACCAGCATCGGAATCGTAGAACCATCTGTTTCTATCCATTCTTTCTATGTCGTTGCTCATTCTCACGCCATATGCATATACAGCGTCTTTTGCCGAGTCATCCATCGTCGGCGAGTTAATGTCTTTTGCCTGGTCGATTCTGCCATATGATGAAGCAAATACACCAGCAGGCATATCTTTAAATCGATCAACTGTTGCTTTCAAGCTAATACGTTCAATAACGCTATCAGAATCTGCATCGTCAGGTAGATAACCAATAGGCTCTACTAATCCAAATGGTATATCATAATTTGCCGTACCCTCAACAAATAATGGTGGTGGCGGTTCATCAATATTATCTGGCATAACTAAAAGGGTAGAGTTTGTAGACGGTAGTTCAAGAACAACCTCACCGCCTAAAAAGAATCCAGCCGGATGTACAAACTTTTTATATAGATCTCTCCACGTATTAAGCGGAATAGCAGATTTAATAAGAACGGAGAATATCTGATATAATCCACCGTCCTGTATAAAATGTAATGACTCAGTACCAATTGTTGACTGAGACTGATTGAGTTTAAATATTCTTTGCTTCGGATAATCTACTTCAATATCAATACCAAAAAACGCACGAAAGAAACCTTCAGCTGAATACTTTGTACCTTTAACTCTATAAAACTGAGCAAAGTTTCGAAGTACTTCACGTGGTTCAGTAAAATATGTAGAGTTAGCACCATCAGCAATTGTACCAAAGATGTATTCTAAATTGGTTAACGATGTGCTTTCAATATCATATACACTAAATAAATCCTGTATCGCACTAATTGATTCATCAGAGTCTACGTATTCATAATACGATTCCATGAAAGCAATAAGATTAGGATATTCTTCTCTAAAGTATTGCGGTAAAACTTCAGCAACACTATAATTTCTGAAGTTAGGAACTATCCGGTTATAATCAACGCGATGTGACATTAATAGCCTCCGCCAGCTCCACCGCTACCTGTTCCATAACTAACAGTGATACCAGTTCCTGTATTACCCGATCCGCCTAATACAACATCAGTATCCTGTCTATCAACCTGGCCGGTAGTAAACGACGGACCTTGGTCAATATCTAAAATATAACTACGCAAGGGTCGAATAGTTGCTTGGTTTGCAGGAGTACAAGAAATTTTTATATAGTTAACGCCTGCTGTAATACTAAATGGATTAAAGCCAGTTAATGTTACAACCCCTTTCAGTGCATCATAAGATCCTATATTATCAACTTCGACTGTGCCAACATTATCCACTATCTGTAATTTAGTTAATGATAGAGCATTTTTAATAGAGCAAACTTTATTATTGAATATAAATGTAGATGATGTAATAATATTATCAGTCGTAGATGGCGAAGCAATTTCAACAGGAAAGTACATGTTGTATGAAGCGCTTTGAGTCAGGTCTGGAATAAATCTTTGTTGCATCTTCACAGTAGCTTTAGAGTTCAGGATCGCCTCACTAATATCATCAATTCGAGTTAAAAGCTCTGATCGTCTAAACACACCGCCAAACTGTTTTAATTCTTCATTAATATAAGTTACAAGTGTGTTAAATACATTTCCCTCTGTCGCTTTAATTGTTTGTCCTGTCAAACTTGGATCAAAGTTAAATGTTAAAATAATTTCTAAGAATGTAGTAACTGGATCCTGAAAAGCCGTATCAATCGATAAGATGGAGAGGTTTGAAGATATATCAGTAGTAATGGCATCTTTTACTGCTTGTTTCTGATTATCAGTAGTTCCGTCTTCAAACACAAGAGAGACATAAACTTTACCATAATCTGCAGGTACATTATCTTCTCCGCCCCATGCAATAGAATCAGTTACGGTCGGATAGTTTCTTTGTATCACAGCTTTATAGTCATCAGCAGTAACAAGTCTTTGTTGTGCAGCAAAGGCAATAGGTGCGTTTAATCGTATTGACTCCATAGATTGTTTTGGTCCGCCGGCACCTGATGCGGCAATAGTGCTAACTTGTAATAGATATTGAGTACTATTAACTGTTACAGTATTTCCTGGAGAAAACACTGCAGCACCGTTTGCTGCTGCACCAAGACAACTCAGGTATTGTACTTGAATCATTTGACCTGATTCAGGAGCTTTACCAAAAGAAATACCATCGCCAAAGTTTAATTCATAAAAACCATTTGGTGCTTCAGATATTTGAAAGTAACGTGATGCTGAATTAACTGTAACAGCATTTGTAATGGGAGTATAGTTAACATAGTTAGAACTGCTAGGAGTATCATAGACTCTTATGTCTGCAGTCGTTGTATCAATAGAGTCATCTTGAATAACATAAAGCTGACGTTCACCCTTCTCTCCGACAATAAATCTTTTTCTTGTCATAGCACCTTCGTATATTAAAATATCACGTGTACCATCAGAGTTTAAAAAGTTATATACGCCAACTCCGTTATCTGTTGCTGTAATATCAGATAGTGTTCTAAACGTATATGTTGTTTCACCAACAGGAGCCGTAAAAATACTACCTGCTTCAAGAACGACGGACGAAGGTCTATTAATAGCGCCTGATAAGTTTACACTTAGATTTACAGTGGCACGTGATGCAATACGAGATCGTGGAACATAACCCAATGTTGCAGCATGAGATACAACAGAGCTTCTTAATTGTGCGGTTGTAAGGAATGCTTCGTTTAAAGCAAAGTTAGCAGTTAGTGCATTGTAGTGTGTATTGTACGCAAGAACGTCAAGAACATTAGAAAGACCAGAGGCTTCAAAATCAAAATCTGCAAATTCACCTTTTTCTTGAAAAAAGGCTTTAAGACTATTTTTAACTGCGTCAAAATCAAGTTGAGTATTTTGTACTGTTGTAGCCATATTATCTTAACCTCGATAAGTTCGTTTCTACTATCACGTCCTCACCGGTATTACGAATGGCAAAGCGAGTCGTGACGTGTATTCCATTTTTCTCTTCATCAACTGTTACACTTATTTTTCTAATAAGTGCACGTGGTTCATGTGTTTGTACAGCCAGTTTAATTGCTAGCTCTAATTCAGGCTCTGTGTCTTCATTAAGTGGCTCAAATAATAATGTGCCTAGACCTCCGCCAAAACCAGAGTTAAATGGTTTCTCATGAAATCCTGTCATTAGAAGATTTTTAATAGACTGCTTGACAGCAGCTGCATCGGTCTTCTTATACACATCACCCGTAGGATTTGCACTAAATGTAAGATCGATATCAGAATAATTTCTTTCACGAGAAGCGTTTAAACTTCCAGTAGATAAGTTACCGTCTTCAATTGCAAAAGCTCTAAGTGCCATATTCGATCCAATAGTTTAATCTATTTATATGTTATCAAGCGAGAATTTCCAGAAGTTCGCCGTTTGTTTGCACATTACCGTTAAACGTCGTTGATAATTCTTTTTTGTATGTCGCTTTAAAATTTTGTGGTATTTGTGGCATGGTTAAAATAACGTGACATTCTAAATGTCCGTCCGGTGCAAATCTATCATAGTCTAATATTAATTTGTCGTAGAGTATTGTATCTTTCCAATACACAGCCAAGTCAAACATCATTGCGTGATCAGGTGCACCATTTTGGTTAATCAATTGATACACAATAGCTCGGCCCTTTGTCGCTAAGTCATTTAAACCGTTATCAACTAACTGTTCATTAGCACCTTTTGTGTATAGTCCTTCGATCACGATAAGCCGATGGTTTACAAATTTACCTAGAGAATTATTAATACGGTTCATAGCAACGGCTTGAGGATATAAGTTACGAGCTATTTGCAATCTTTCTGATTGAGATTGAATGTGGTTTAAGTTTGTTTTTTCACCAGTTCCACCTAAAAACTTTCCAATTGTTATACCTTTTGTAAGTTTAGTACCAGCATTTATAAACGCAGCATTGTTCGGATTATACAAAGGATCCGGTATAATTTGTTTTTGGCCAGGGTTAGGAGTAAAATAATCGTTTCTCATAGTTAGTTACCATCAAAAGGAATAGAATTTTCTCCAACAGTAGGACTACTACTTACAGATCGTCCTATCTTACTTGGATTTGGCGATGAATATTTTTCACTTAATTTACCTTCAGCAATTTGTAAAGCAGTAAAGTCAGTGTTGTTTAAAGTATTATTATCTCTTAGTTTTGATCTTACTTCAGTATCAGTTAGCGGTCTGCCAGTAACTCCACCGTTCGCAGTTTCTCTGTTTAGTCCTTCGGCCATGGCACCGTTTGGATCGACCTTGACTTTCTGAATACCAAAATTACCTTTTGTATATGTACTTGCCACACTTGCGGTAGGCAAAGCCGTAGCTTTTAAGTCATCTGGAAGCGGAGTGGTATTAATATCTTGATCTAAGTTATTCCATCCGTAAGACGAACTACCAGAACCAATGCCGCCTGCAGTATTGGCAGCAAACGCTCCTGCAGCCTGGTCTGCAACAATGGCCTCATCGGCTCTACCAGTCAAATCTCCATGAAATGTTGGAGCAGTCATACTATTTGTCGCTGTTATATCACCCGTTACATCGATACGCACTGCACGAATTGTATCAACGTTAATTGTACCTGCTCCGCCTTCACCATCGCCAACCCAAAGGGTATGACCGGCATGAAGATTATGAGCATACATAACCATCTCTTCTCCGCCTATTGTTCCTTTATGTCCAAAGACTGATATATCATTAGCTACAATATTTGTATTATCTGATGTAAGTTGTTGTCCTACTTCTGCAGTAATACGCTGAGTTCCTGATGCAAAAATTCCTTGGTTGCCTTCGCATGCAATCTCCATATCGCCTTTAACAGCTTGTGTACTTCCGCCAAGAATCATCTCAGTCTTCGATTTAGCAATAGTTGTAGAGTATTCACCTTTAACAGTTTCGCCAAAGTTCTTTTCAACTGTAACTCTCTTTGCACCATCAACTTGTTGTATCTTATCACCATTAATTAATTGATTAAAATTGCCACACGTTAGATTGTAATCTCCTGCTACATCGACATTGAGATCGCCTTGATATGTCATGTGTGCATTACCTTCAACAACTACATGTTGATCTGCTCCAGTCATGATATGTGTATCACCGCCCGAACTAATCTTTACTGTACCATCCGGCGCAATCTCAATACCTGCACCGGTCTGATGACGAATCAATATTCTTTCATTACCCATCGTGTCATCTAATTCTAAGATGTGACCACCAGCAGTTTCAAATACCTGGTTGTATGGATATATCGGAAGCTTTTTAGGTGGCGGTGTAAGATTCCTATTATATTCTTCGCTAGCGATCGCATCCGGAACACCAAGCACACGTTTTTGAGATAACGTAGGTATGCCGCCATTTGTGCTAATATCATTGCGCTTTTGATTTCTTGCGGCTCTGTTCACAGTCGATTTATATGCATATTCAACCTTTGGAAATGTTCCGCTGGGATCTTGAAACCCTACTGGAAATACACCTTGTGTGTATATTTGTTTGCCGAATATTAAAGCGCGATCTGGTAATTCATCATTATCTGTTGTCATGTTGTTGGTTCCGTATAAGCTTGTAGTTGTGCTACTGTTAAAGGTGAAGCTGTTGGTTCTGTAACATTTCTCTTATTAAAATTAGTAAGTATATAATCAGGCACACTAAATCCTGGATCTATCTTATTGAGTGGATCTGTATCCATATGGCCAAATGCCTGACCGCCTGGAAATACATCATAAAAAGTTTTCATAAACATTTTAAACGTTGTGTGTTGTGCAGCAGTAAATGATTCTGGACCTGTCGAGGCATTGCCGTTCGTAACTCCTGTACTTGGAGTAGTATATCCACCAACAAATGATACCCCAATACTATTTTCGTTATGGCCATTTGCTTTAGCATGTGCACCTACGTAGTTTATTGGTCGACCGCGTTCAATGGAACCATCACGTCTAATCACATAATGATAGCCAATTCCTGACCATCCTTGTATCTGATGCCATGCGTGTATTTCTTCAACACCCAGATCTTGATCAGTATAAGTCCCTGTCCAGTGCACAACCGTCTCAGTTATATCTCTTGTCGCTGAAGCAAAGTCGGCTTCTAATTCTTCTGCTCCACCTACAGTTGTAAATTTATATGGAACATTTCCAGCTCCACCACCAGATCCTCCATATCTATTCGACGGAGTAAATTGTCCTTCCCATCCAACAGCGTTAGAACCTATCTGAAAATTAGGAAGTGTTACAGATGCAGAATACGTTACTCGCGTAGTAAATCTTGTGTCGATATTGTAGAGTCGACTTTCGATTACGCCGATTGGCTGATTTGAGTTTGCAGCTACAATTGCAATTGCTTGCGCATATTGTCCATTTGCTAAAAGCGTTATAACTCCGCTTCTTGCTGCGGCAGATAAACTACCACCAGTTAGCTCATCTATTGCTAATCCAATAGGAGTGTCAATAGTATCTATTACTGCTTGCATAATCGGAGAAATTGCAGTACCTAACGTTAAGTCTACCTTTTTATTAAACTCTGTAATAATAGGTCCAAGGACTTGAGATATGGTACGATTGAATGCCTGAGTCATAAATGATTGGAGACTTCCATCTTGTGCGGCCCGCACAGCATTTACTATTTGTGACAGTGGATTATTTGTTGCCGTACTTAATAATCCTTGCATACCATTTGCCGAGGTTGCCCCATAATAACTAAATAAAAATCCTTTTGCAATTGTATTATCTCCAGTTAAAATTTTAAGAGTAGCTAATACAGTCAGTACATCAGTAAAGTTAGCATTACCTGATGAAACTCCACTAAATGAATCTTCAATTTCTTCTACTAGATCTGTTGCAAAACCAGCAACTGTCTCAGTTAGCTTTGCCATTCCGATTCCAAAAAGAGTATTTCCGCCTTGACCAGGATAGTCGGCTAATAGATTAATACCCATAAACCCATTTAACGTCTGACCTATAGACTGACCAAGTGGTGATGAGTTAAATGCATCATACTCACCTGCAATAGCAGGTCTATTACGCACAAACTCGTCTGACGACAACCTTTGATTGAGTGTAGAAAGATAGCTATTTGTTTTTGTAAATGTAACCATTAACTTGCAGTTCCTTCATTCAGTTGCAGTACTCGATACGCTTCTCGTATTCGCTTAGCAGTATGTAGTCCTGAACTTCTTTCATATTGTTGATCAAAGATAGTAGCAGCTTGATCTACGGTTTTAGCAGCTTTTAAGTTTGTGTTTGCTTTCACGTTTAACGCTCCATTATAAGCATCTGCATTATTTAATTCATGTACGACAAATCCTAATTGATCTTCAAATGTCGCTGTGTTCCAACCTTTACCTGACCATTGTTCAAAGATAGTTCTGCGACCTGGACCCCATTGTGCAAGACCACGAGAGTGCTCACCTGGGCCCTGATCATTATAGTTAACAGCATTAATGTTTAATTCTTGTCCGTTGTATCGTGACTCTACCATAAGATTGCCAACAATTCCGGCTGCCTGTTCTTTTGTATAGCCTTGGTTTCTAAAATAATCATAGGCTTGTGTAATCCTGCCTTGATTAGATCCTAATACTGGTAACGGCTGATAATCTACTCCACCGTCTGTTCTATTACCAGGATCTGATAATGACTCTTGCCCCTGTGCACCAGCTTTCCATTGCTCAGAAGCAAGTTGTTGTTCAGATGGTATTTCAATACGTGGCATAGCTCCAATTACACAAGGCGCCTGTGATGATTTACCATCTAAAAATATTCCAAACACTTGTGCACCAGGAATTAATTGTGGTGTAAACCCTATACCAGATACGCCGCCTACATTAGGTGTCAATACAGTGGCCCATGGTAATGCTCCGGTAGGAATTTGCTGATTGTCCCTAGAATGTATACCAAAGATTCTCACCTGTGCACGACCAAGTTGCAACGGATCTAAAACATTGACTACAATTCCAATCCACCATCTAACATTATCTCCATAAAAATCCATCATTGTGCACCAGCTCCTGGATTCACATCCATGGCTGGAGGTTCTGCATACACGCTAGTATTGCCTTCATAATTTGATAACTTCACTAAATCCATTTTGCAGTTATAGTTATCACCCGTAAAAGAATGACATGCTGCATATACCAAATAGTCACCTGATCTTCGTCTATCTAAAGGTTCATCGTGCTGTTGCATATCACCTAGTGATATAAATGTAATAACACGGCCAATTGTTTTATTACCGTTATTTCCTTGAGGCATAGTATGTAACCCCGGTACAGTTATCGTAATTGCCTCTTGACCCAATAATCCTCTTACTACTTTTTGTACTGCTTTAGATGTATGTGCTGCAGTGTTATATTCTTCGTAAGGATTCTTCTGATCATAATATAATAATGATGGAGCCATTAAATTAATTCTTTTACTTTGATATTTACTTAACGGTCTATCACCAAAATACGAACGCGTATCCGCCACTGGATGTCCTTCTGGTCCTAATATATTTTTAAAAACCTCATCTAAATCAAAATTAAAAGTATATTCTAATCCATGAGTCGGATCTACAAATTCATATGTAGATCCTAAATTACCGGCTAAAATCATTTCAAGCGTATTATCATTTTCTGACATTGTTAATTCTGAAGCCAATCGTGTGATATCGGTATTAATATTAGCGTTCTGTACAATATGAGAAGAATATAAAAACGGTGTTTGATAGTTTATACTTGGACGACGAATCAAATTAAATAAATCATAAAATCTTAAATTCTCATCGGCTAAACATGCATAACAATAAAATGGTGTACCAGTTAGACCTGTTACTCTTGCTGTAATAAATTCTATTGCTTCAAATATATTTACGTTTGGAGCTATGTACCGGATCGCAGCTTGTAGTTCATTAGAGTTTGCTTCTGTTATTGCACCTAATACTTCTGTCGGAATATCACCTGCAATATTCCAGTTTTCTTCTTGTAGTATTTCTGCACCTTCGCCTCGAACAGCAATTTTATTATTTCCGTATACGTCTCTGAGCATGTCATTAATAATAACACCAGGCTTACCATCATATGCTTTATTCAATACTCGTAAGGTACCAACAAATCCATCGTACTCAATAAGATTGAGAGTTATAACATTGTCAGTATCTGTTGATGGAATCACTTCTTTTACATTTCTAACGATAAAGGTTTTTTCTAATATTTTATCACTTTGATGTAAACCCATTTTTATAATAATACGTTCAGTGCCTTTAAAGTCTGTCATCTCTAAAACTCGACTTGTATCTGCAAATGTAAGAACACCAGTCAAATAAGGCTTATCTAAATGCTCAAATATATTAAAGCTTACTAGCGCCTGAGTAATATTAACTTGATGTGAAGATCTTGGTGATATTAAGAATATAGAATATAACTTATATTCCTTAGGATCCTTAGGAGTATAGCTAGACATTTCTGATTATATCCTGAAACTCTCTTGCAATACTTTCTATCTCACTAGGCTTAAATATTTTTATTCTTTTTAATCTATCATTTTGTTGAGCATAATATTCGTAGTGAGTAACAGGAGTATAGAGAGAAGGTCTGTCGTCGTATGGATTTATATCCCAGTGTTTTAAGTTGCCGTCAATATAATATCTTGTAGAGTTAGGTTCATCAATTGCACTAATTAACTGGACTGACTGCACGGCGTCACCAACCTGAGATGTGATTGTTTCTGTAGAATTAAAAGAATGTGTTCCTTTAATCATAATTTGGCCGAGATCAAGATTCCTGTGCACAATTGTTCCGGTTGCACCTGATGATGATCCTTGCACGACCTGTCCTGGCTTAAACACCCCGGTTAAAACATCTTTTGTTTCCAGAACAGTATTTGGGTGCTGCTTTTGAATCATCTTTATAAGTTCTGGATATGATAGGGGCCAACCTTGTTCACGAATATGATCATTTAATAAGTAGAATGTCCAATAGTATTTCATATCACCATACATGTATTGAGATACTTGATCTGCTCTATCACCTTCTTGAATATAATAATAACCATAAAAAGAAGAATTATCTTTTATATGGTCAATTACATCAACGTATGCTGTTAGGTTTTGAAAAGCAACTGCAGGTAATTTAGAGCCAAATGAATAAGCTTGAACCGGAAAATTTCTAAAATAATTACTCATTAGAACGGACCTTTCTTATCATAATTATAATAAGGTCCACCATAAAAAGGACTATAACCTCTGTTAAGTGGATCTCCTAAAGGTGGTCCGCCGGGTTCACCTGCAAATGCTGGTGGATTTGTAGTTCCCCAATTAGCATTACGAATGCCCGATGCTTCTTCGTATTGAGCTTGATTCCAGGCCGGTGAACCCTCTGAATAACTATTTATGAAATCCCGTGTAGCAGGCGCCGTATATCGTGGATAGCCTTGAGAAGAAGAAGATGCTGGAGATGGCGATGAACCAGGAGGAGCCCAGGTTGGAAAGTTAGTAGTGTTAAAAAGATCAGCTATAACGTTATCTGGATCATCAAGATCGTTATACCCTGCTTGAATGTCATCCTTACTTAATGTTCTGTATTCTCTAAAGTTTAATGTAAGATCAATCTCTTGAAATTCTCCATCATAATAAAAAGACATATTAGAGGGGTTATAGTTGGTTGTCATATTAATTAAATGAGATCGTAAGTATTGTGTTACAATAGGAGTATTTGCGCCATATCTCATACGAATTAAGAATTTGTTTGGAAACTTATATGCTACTTTTAATCCACCAACTTTTGCAGTTGGTTCCGGATAAAGCTCCATTCTAAACCAATCAATAATTGCTCTTACCTCTTGAGCTTCTTCCTGAGATCGTGGTATAAATTTAAATGCAAAACTATGTTCTCTTAAATTAACTGATCGAAAGATAGCTCGAATATTAGGATTTAACGTAGTTTGTAGTGCTGAGTTAACGACGTTTTGACCTTTACCACTTACACTTGCAACACCTGATACTACTGCTCTAGCAACTTCTGGATTTTTGATTGCACTCATTAATTTATCAACAGTACCTATTCCTAAAACTCCGCCTGCAATCTGGGCTAAAGAAGTTTCTTCTCCGCTTTGTGCAGCTTGAAGGGCAGAACCACCACGCACACCTAATTCAGCGTTTTCAAAATTTACGCCATCTTGTACTTGAATAGCAGGAGGTAAGTATAGTTTAACCGTAGTACCTTTAGTGCTCTTACCTGCACGTATTCCTGCAGTTACTGCATCAGCTAAAAACTGTGTTCCGCTGAATAATCCAACATCACTACCTTCTTGTCTAAATGCAGATGGATCTATTGTTGGAGGTTCTTCGATAATAGTTGTAAAATATACCCTGGCCTTATAATCGTTTTGATCTTCGATTGGATATTTATAAAGTGGCTGCGATATTGACATATTTTTTCCAATAAATACAAAGAAAGTTAGAACTATTTATATGGCTTATTCAGGAAAATACAAAGTTAAAAACCCAAAGAAGTATGCTGGAGATCACACCGGTGTTATATTTAGATCAATGTGGGAAAGACATTGCTTTAAATGGTGCGACGATAATCCCAAAGTAAAGTCTTGGTCAAGTGAAGAGATTGTAGTTCCATACTATTACGACGGTGATAAGCGATACCATAGATATTTTCCAGACCTCAAGATTGTAATGGAGAATCAAACTTTGTTAGTTGAGATTAAGCCTGATAAGGAGACTAGACCTCCGAAGGGTCAAAAGCGTACAAAGAAATATATTAACGAAGCTTTTACTTATGTAAAGAATATGAATAAGTGGGAAGCTGCACAAAAGTATTCTGTAGATCGTGGTTGGCAATTTCAGATATGGACTGAAAAGACTTTGCAGGAAATGAAGATTATGCCAAAATATATTAAGCCGCTAAAACCTCTCGGGCCCGTGAGAAAAAAGAAAAAATAGTATATAAATAGTGCTATGAGTAATATATTTCAAAAGCTAGAGTTCGAAGCATTTCGAGCAGGCATCACACCACGGTCAAAAGAGTCTATGAACTGGTTTCGCCAGAAGGCTCAGGCTATGGGCAGAGTAAATCGTAATGCGCTGATGAAAGAAGAACCGGTCGAATTAAAGAGTAAAGGTATTGCAGGAAACATGTACATGTATTTCTACGATCCTAAGACAAAAGATAAGTTACCCTATTATGACAGCTTTCCATTGGTGGTTGTTGTAGGTCCTGCACCTGGAGGATTTGCCGGTTTAAATCTACATTATCTTCCTGCAACACTTCGCGCAAAATTACTTGATGCCCTTATGGATATTGCAAGTAATAAAAAGTTTGATGAAACAACAAAATTTCAAGTAACATATAATACTCTAAAACAAACGGCTTCGCTAAAACATTTTAAGCCGTGTTACAAACACTATTTAAATTCTAATGTACGAAGTAGATTTGCATATGTCCCTCCACCCGAATGGGAGATTGCAACGTTTTTACCAACAGCCGATTTTCAGAAAGCTGGTAGATCTAAAGTATACAAAGATTCTAGGAGTATGATTTAATGCCATTATCCGTTGACGATTTAAAAGGTGCAGTACGTAGTGGTCCAGCCAGAAGTAATATGTTTCAGGTTAACCTACCGGCGTTACCTGGACTGGCTCAGACAGATACTCGCGGTCTTAACCTTTTATGTAGAGACGTGCAATTACCTGGTAGACAAGTATTGTCGAACGAACGTATAATCGGAATGAAACAAGTAAAACAAGCATATGGTTATGCTGCTGAAGATGTTTCAATGACATTCTTAGTTACAAATGATTATGGGGTAAAATCATATTTTGAACATTGGCAGGAATTAGCGGCAAATCATATTACAAAAGAATTAAATTACCCAACCACGTACAATCGAGACGTAACTATACATCAGTTAAAGCACGGAATAGGATTTGACATACCAGGGTTCTTTGACCAATCATTTTCTTTTGGTCCTTTCAATATAAACCTTGATGCTGATTTATATTCTGACGAACAGAAGATATATAGTTGTAAACTAGTAGACGCATTTTGTACAACGCTAAATGCAATACAATTAAATAATGATCCGAACGGATTAGTTGAACTGAATGTCCAGTTATCATATAAAGACTGGTTTAAAATTTAAGCTTATGAGGATATATAATGGCTTTACCAAAAATTAATAGTGCGCCCAAATATGAGATCACTATTCCTTCTACACAAAAAACGGTAAGATATAGACCGTATCTCGTAAAAGAAGAAAAAATATTAATGATGGCTATGGAAACGCAAGATCAAAAACAAGCCCTTGCTGCTATAGTTGATACAATTGAATCATGTGTTGAAGAACCAATTGAAAGAAATAGACTAACTACATTTGATGTTGAATATCTTTTTACACAAATTCGTTCAAAGTCGGTCGGTGAGACTGCTAAAATTGGAATGTCATGTCAGGAATGTGAAACTACAAATGAAATTAGTGTACCGCTAACTGACGTTAACGTAAAAAATTTAGAAAATCAGGTTGATACAATTGAATTAACTCCAGAAATTAAGTTAAAAATGAAATGGCCGTCATTTAGTGATATTATTATTACAGAAGATATGGGTACAGGTACAGAACAAACATTTAAATTAATTGGGCATTGTATTGATTCAGTACAAACACCAACAGAAAATATAAGACTGTCTGATGAGACTGAGCAAGAAGTACAAGAATTTATTGAATCATTAAGTTCAGCACAATTTAATATGATTCGTGAACATGTAGATAAAATTCCAAGAATGGAATATGATATAGAATTTACATGTCAAAAATGTAATGCAGAGAATAAGGTAACGTTGTCGGGAATTAGCGATTTTTTTTAATAGCCCTTTCCCATGAAAGTTTAGTTAACTATTATAAAACTAACTTTGCATTAATGCAACATCACCATTACTCTCTCACTGAGATAGAAGCAATGATGCCATGGGAAAGGGAGATTTACCTGACGTTATTGATTCAACATATAAAAGAAGAAAATGATAGAATGAAAGAGCAACAAACCAAGAGCAGATAAATGGCACAGCTAAGCGACATAATCAAAACTTTAAACCAAAATCAAGAGTCTCAGGAAGAAACAACTGATGCTGTTAATGAGCTGTCTAGTCTTTTTCGTAAAAAGTTTCTTGCCGAAGAACGTGGCGGTTTAGATAGACTAGAAAGACAAAGAGAAAGTGGTCGCGGCAGAGGAGGAGGCTTAGGTCTTGGCATTTCTACTCTTAACATACCAGGATTAACCACCTTAAATGGTTTTATTGCACTCATTGGAAATATTATTAAAAAAATTGTGGCTACTGTAGCAGCGGTAGCAGCAGGTGCAGCCGCATTAGCTGCAGCATTTGCGGGTCTTAGAGGTTGGGAATTGCCACTTCTTGAAAAATTAAAAAATATTAGATTGGATTTAAGAAGGCTAATACCTGGTTCTGTTAGCAAGTCTATAACTAAAGCTATGCTAAATTTAAGAGCATCTATTTTAAGATCCTTTGGTATTAATCCAAAAATTCCCACTGAGTTTGATCCAGAAACAAAAAAGAATATGCAAATTAAAATGACACCTGCAAAAATAATATCAGATGTCTATAATAAATTAACTACTAGAATATTAAAATCTTTTGGAATTGGTGCTGATGGCAAACTGATTACTGTTCAAGGAAAGGATGGTAAATTTAAAACAAATATAATTGGTAGACTTACAATTCAAACAAGAAGTTTCTTCAGACCATTTGTTAATTTAGGTAAAGGCTTAACTAAATTTTTTACTGGACCATTTTTTCAAACTATTAAAAACACATTAGGTACGGGTGTTGGTGGTATTTTAAAGATGGTTAATAGAATACTATGGCCAATTGGATTTTTAGTCTCTTTATATGATGGCGTAACCGCTTATATTAAGTCAGATGCAGATGGATTTATTGCAAAATTAGGTGTTGGTATCGGCGCATTTTTTGGATCGTTTATTGGTGCACCTTTTGATTTAATGAAAAAGGGAATTAGTTGGATCATAAAAAAATTCTTTAATGTTGAAGTAGATAAGGATGGGAATGCATTACCCGGACAAGGATTAGCTGGTTGGGCAGTTACTGCACTTAATTCATTTTCATTTGAAAAAATTATTAATGGAGTTATATCTGGACTATATCAATTTGTCCAAGATGGCGTAGATTTTGTAATTGATTTCTTTACCGATCCAGCTTTTCGTAAAGAGCAGCTTGCAAAGTTAACAGCACTGGTTACAGGACCAGAAGGTATAATTCAAAAAACTAAAGATTTTTTTAAGAACATATTTGATTTCTTACCAAGTGCACAAGGTATTAAAGACGCATTATATAATCTTTTACCTGATTGGATGAGAACAGATGCAGATGAAATTAGGGAAAAACTTAGAGCCCAAACAAATAGAAGACAAAATCAAGAAAATATTTTAAGACAGGCTTATGGAATTCCACAAGGTGGGGAGATTGATTTTAGTAGTTTTGATGTATCAAAAATTCTCGGAAATGGTATGTTTGGTGATTCAGGTTATAGAAAAAGTGAAGTTCGACTAGCGATCGGAAGACAAGCTAATGCAGCTAAGCAAATGGAAGATCTTGCACAGGAATTAAAGGAACTTACTGGATTAAATTTAGGTGGTAAGACAAGTAGTAGAATATCTAAAAAGGTTGGATCATTAGTTAGGATTCATCCAAACGAATTAGTTGTTCCATTAGAAAAAACTGGTGAAGGTCGTGCTCTTAAAAAATTAGATAAGATATTAAATGCGTCTAATGCTGAATTACAAATGGCACAAGCACAAAATAATAATTACAGTACTACAAATATGGCGCCGATAATCATTAACAACGTTGATAATAGTAACGTAAATAATTCACAATCAGATCGCAGAACGTATGTAGCCACCGGTGGTGCCACCGATGGCTTTAATTTAAATCAGACTGTACAGTAGTTAGTCTGCTTCTGCAAGCTTTGCAAAATAACTAAGAGTGTCATCATCGTCTTCGACTTTGGTTTGCTCCGCAGTTACTGGTGCACGCTGAGGTTCAGGTGCTGGTTCAGGATCATTCATCTGACGAGTTTGAGCAATAGTCGGTTCACCTGCATTTGCAAATTCACCAAGAATTGTCATAAGCTTTGCTTTTAACTCATCATACGTTTTGTAGTTTGCAGGATCTGACCATTCAGATAGATCATACATCTGATCGTAAACAGTTTCGAGTTGCGCATCATCACCACTTAAAAGAGGTTTTTGCTTTGCGAACTCAGACTTATCATAGTTACGATAGCCTTCGACATTACGGATCTTTAATTTAAAGTCCGCACCTTCCCACATATCAAATGGATTGATTGCATCTTCGTCTGCAAATTCTGGTTGCATCATATCCATAATCTTGTCATGGATTTTCTTGCCAAACTGATACAAGAAGACTTTGCCTTCACGTTCAGGATTAGAAGGATCAGATACAACATAAACGTTAGTTACATAATGCAACCGACGCTTCTGCCGACGTGCAGCCTC
>TARA_B100001057_G_scaffold385061_2_pt1 | contig 30754 bp, 31 predicted proteins | sample TARA_B100001057 | Tara Oceans TARA_B100001057 (sample SAMEA2621839) | marine metagenome | biome: marine biome (ENVO:00000447); feature: surface water layer (ENVO:00002042); material: "saline water (ENVO:00002010), including plankton (ENVO:xxxxxxxx)" | depth 5 m
TGTTTATATACTCGTCAGTATCTCCACCTTCCCAAGGTGCTCCTAAACAAATTGTATACTTCCAATCATCAAATGTGTTTGTCATATAGTGCGGCCATCCCCCGTTCATTACAAATAAATTCCTATGATCAGCGGTTGGTTGAACATCATTATCCTTAGTAACAAACGTAAGACTGTTAACTTCACCTTGTAGTACAACACGTAATTTATGTTGCCTTGTATTAAAGGACTGTTTACTACAGTCTATATGTACAGCAAGACTGTCGTTAGGCGGAGTCTTAAGCAAAATTATTCTACCCTTTTTATCTAACCAAGGAAATACTTTTTGTTCAAAAAAATCAATAGTATCTTTATCAGCATATTCAGTCCAATCCAGATCAGTTTTTCTATTATTTTGTGATCCTGATTTAGTTGTTGCTCCGCCAGGCGTGTACAACGGAAGCATTCTTACTTCTCTATAAGTATCCCAAAACCACGTATCATCATTAATTTTTTTGTAGTGATCTAGCGATTGTTTATAGCTTTCAAAAACTATTGGTAATTTAGCGTATAAAATGTTATCCATAAAATATTTAGCGACTCTCAATTTATTTAATTATAACAAAGGCATGTGTCAAAGTCAACCTATATCTGCATATCTTTTACTAAAATCTGTATGATCTAAGGCAAAAAAGTACACGTCTGGTGATACGTAGCAATTATGTTTTTCACTATAAATGCCAAAAATCTTAGTATCTAATATGTGACTTGCTTCAACTTTCATATGGTTGTGTATATTCTTACATACTGTTTCATTTAGTAGAGAGAAATCATTTTCTGCGGCACTTTTTTTATAAACTTCTGTAAAAGCAAAACACGTAAGGATGTCTGCTAAATCTTGTTCACCGCTTCCTGTTACAATATTAGATTTGGACCATCCTGGTATTCCATTATCAATAGAATTGTGTATGCCTTCTATTGTTGAGAACTCTTCCTTAGTTTCGTTTAAAATAGTTAGAGGTTCAAATTTGACTTTATACTTTTCCTGGTATTCAACATTAGACGCAGGACTATTAGGAATAAGTTCCCAAAAGAAACATATAATCCATTTGATGCCAGCCTTCTTAAATTCAAGCATCTGATTAAATTGTTTTTCAATAGTTTGACCAGGTAAGCCTACTATTATTTCTGCTACAATATTGATATCTGGATTTTTTTGATTAAACTCTTTTAACAATGTTTTTTGTTCTTCCCAGGGTATTTCTGGTCTGTCAATATTTTCAAGCACATCTTCATGTATATCTTGTAAAGATATTTTGATGTTGTTAGGTCTTGAGTGTGTGCTGTTTACCATTAGATCGAACATCTTAAACACTCTGTCTTTGTGTAGTTTGGCCAAGTTAGAGATAAAAAATCTCCCCCTGTTTACAGCATATTCTGTAATTTCTATATCTTCTTCATATATTCCCCAATTAGCATCAGTGGGCACAACCATTACAGGCAGTGTAAATAGGAAGTCTAATTCTTCTTTCCAACTTGATTTTTTACGTTTGACTTTATGATGTAGTCCACTAGACCAATCGCAGAAACTACATTTGTACGGACAACCTCTAGCACGTTCCCAACGTAGTTGTAAAAATTTTACATCTGTGTTATTTTTTACTTCTTCTACATGCTTTTTAATTATATCTTTTTCGCTCATTATAGAACTTATTTTATTGTATTCTTTGTCATAAAATATTTTATGAGGATAAACTTTATCTTTAGTAACAGTGTTTACTCCATTTTGTATCTCACTGTTGTCAAGTATGCTATCTAAAATTTTAGCAAATGCTTCTTCTCCATCACCGTATACAGCATAATCAATGTAATTATGCTCTTTAAAATATTTCTTGTCTGTCAAAGCAACAATATCAGGACCTCCAACAATTATTTTAATATTAGGATTTTTTTGTTTTACTTTTTTAGCAACCTGATATGTAAAATCGCTGTTCCAAACAAATACAGATAAACACAGAATATTAATTTTTTCTTTTGTTATTATTTCTGTTATTTGATCAACAGTGTAGAAAGGTTGCCATAGTTGATCTGTCCATTCAATCCTATCATGATTGATGGCATTAACATATCGATAATAAGATTTAAGCATCCAATAATTTGGATTAATGCTTATAAAATTAATATATTTCGATGTAAGGTATAAATTTACAAACTTTAGTTTCATTGCTTGCGTATTTATTCGTCACTATTATCTATACTTCAAATGGCTGAGTATTCTATTGACGTTTAACCAATCTTTTCTAACATTCATTACAACCATATCACAAGCATCTTGTTGTGCATGTAACCGATGAGACTTACGTGTGTCTACATAATATACATGATTAGGCAACGCATCTACTCGTTGTCCATTTACTTCCCATGCTAACCCGTCAAGATTAGCCTCGCCTAAAAAGGCGATAAGTCTAATAGTATCTCTCTTTAAATACATGTGGTCTCTATGCCAAGGATAAAATCCTCCAGCATTTAATCTAATAAAAAAAGACCTACCCATATCATAATAATCAAAAACAGATTTCATACAAGTAAATTTATTAGCAGCTTCAGTTGGAAAGCTGAATTCATATTCTCTTGGTTTGTATCCTAGTTTAGCATGAATGTGCGATAAGCCTGTAACACTTGTTGGATCATCACCTTCTAAACCGTATAGCAAAACTGATTCGCGATTGTTCATTATTCCTTCTCTAGGTTGAAAAGGTGTAAACCAGTCATTGTCTAAAAAATGTTTGACATTGGTTTGGTATTCTTTTTGATCTATAGAGAAGTCTAACGGTTCCCAATCACCTATCACTTGTAATTGTAACTCACAAGCTATATCCTCTTCGCTTGGATATAACTTATCTGTAATTTGATCATAGATAGCAGGAACATCAGATATTGCATATTTTGGATCGGCCATTAATTTTTCCTGTTGACATTTTTATGTATTTGTGTTAATGTATTTACACAGTGAAGTCAAGACCATGACTAATCACGAGCTGTGTAAATTAAATATGCTGTAGGAATTAAATGATTAACATTGTTGTGACAAGTAAACCAGTTGATGGACTTTTGTATTACAGTTACGAATATTGTGACTTACTAAACAAAGCTGGTTATCCTGCACAGGTTGTAATAGTAAGACATAGAAATTTTAGCGAAGAACAATACATAGAGGCTATCAAAACAAAATACACAACCTATGAGAATGTATTCATTGATAGTTATATTGATCACATCGACGAATCTACACTGATACTAGGGCGTAGTATGATGACACTTAGTTGGCAAAGTTTCAACGACTACAACGAAATACAACAAGAAACACTTAAACAACTGTTTGGTGGAAAAGTAATCAGCGTATACTCAGAAAATCATCCAACGCTTTATCCTAAAGCATTAGAATTTTACAAGCCTCAACAAGTAGTTGATCTATGCGACACTGAAGTGTATCCTAACGGTGTAGGAGATCACTTTGAAAAACGTATAAATTTTGAAATTTATAAACCTCATGTAGATGATATTCAATTTAAATATTTGTTTTTTGGAACTAACGACAAATATTATGCGGCAGCAGAAAAGGCACTTGCAAATTTTCCTGATTATGGCATCTTGACATATGACGCAAAGTATGTTAATATAAACTATAATAATGTATTTGTGCCAGTTAAAAATGTGTTAGGCATTTTTGATACATACATATACACAAAGGAGACTTTTGATCCTGCGCCAAGAATTATACAAGAATGTAAATACTTTAACAAGGATATGATTTATCTTAGAGACAAAGATATTGTTGATGGCGGAAGTGTGTATTGGAATAGAAATATCGAAAAGCCAGATATTTCACCTATAGTGAGAGCGTTATGAAGAAATATTTAGACCATCGCTCGGAGTGCATGAAAGATAAAAGTGTTAAAACATGGATAAAACTTTATAGGCATTTCCAAAATATGGAACAATCATTAGTAAGGATACAAAGTTTTAATGAAGACGAACTTTGTTTTGAAATGGAAGATATACAAGGATTTTGTTTGAACGATAATGAACGTATTGCACAATTAACAAGGAAACAAAAAAGAGATATTATTTCACAAGTAATATGTTTGTGGGGTAAAATGCAAACTTGGACAGTGCCTACTGATGTTCACTATATTTTTATGCATCGTGATTTTTGTATTAACAATCTTATGTATGATGAATTTAATTCTATAGTAAAACTAGTAGATCCAGATTCATTTGCTATGACACCTCCTGCACTAGGGGGGAGTGCTATCTATCATGGACCTTTTATTGATACGCTATATATAATGAAACTATGGGAAAGACTATGAAAATAAAACCTAAATGTTTAGCGTTTAACACAAGAGACAACAAAGGAGCCGCATATACTTCAGATGGATTTATGCTCCCTTGTTGTTGGATGGACGATCCTCCTGTGTATAGATATGTCAAAGCATGCGGTCTAAAAGATGAAGAACTACTTTTGTCAAACAATAAAAGTTTAGATGATATTTTTACATCAGATCAATGGGAAAACTTTTTTCAAACTTTACTAAACAATCCTGAAAGTGCTTCATATATGTGTAAAAAGAAATGTGGAGTAGATATAGATAAGGATAAAGTAAGAGAAGAGGAACGCAAAGAAGTCAAGGAGCAAGCAAATGGCGCGGATTACTGATGATTATGTAGTCATGCAAAAACGTTGTCGTCCTAATATTGACGCTTCTCATAGATGTATTTTTAGATGTCCTCAATGTATTAGGCAAAAGACTTCTAGTCAGGAACAAATTCGCAGGAGTTTTGATCTAGAAGAAGATCAATTTAAAAAAATATTAGATTATTATGATTTTGGAATAACTTTTTGCGGACAAATTTCAGATCCTATATATCATCCAAAATTTTTAGACTTATTAAAAATGTGTGATGGACAAGGAAAAGCAGTACGAATAGCTACAGTTGGTAGCGGCAAAAAAGACGAATGGTGGGAAGAAGCATATAGTTATGGTGTAGGAGAAAATGCTTGGTACTTCGGAGTTGATGGCATTGATGAAAAAAGTGAACTTTACCGTATTGGGTCAAAGTTTACTGATGTTTGGCAACGTATGAAGCAAGGTAGAGACGCAGGACACACTATTGTTTGGCAATATATTATTTTTGGTTATAACGAACACGAAGTTGACGAAGCTATTGAAATAGCAAAACAAGAAGATTTTGCTTTACTATTAGTTAATACTAATAGAGGATTTAATCCTGATAGTCCATTGCTAAGGAAAAATGTAAACTTTAAACTTACATCACCAGATAAAAAACATTTACAAGAAAGAGTAAAAAAAGAATATTGGGGACATAAGTCCGAAGCGTTAGAAAGATGGCACAGATTTGGTTCTAAACGTCATACAAAGTTTGGATCGCCTGCGATCGATCCTATAAAGGATTACAAAAATGTTTAACCAAGATTTAATAGGATCAGAATTCGCAGATGTTACTGTCAAATGGGATGGCGGCAATGATACAAATAAATTTTATTTTCAGAAAAAAAGAGAACTAGGACTTAGTTGGTATTACTTTGATAAAAAAATTACTTACAAGTATAATAAAAATGGATTTAGAGCACCAGAATTTGACACTATAGACTGGGCAAACAGCATAGTGGTTATAGGTTGTAGCAACATATGTGGTATAGCAAACTTAATTGAAGATTCGGTGCCTAGTGTACTACAAGACATTACAGGCATACCTACTGTAAATTTAGGAATAAGTGGATCTGCTATAGATCATGCTTGCTGGAATAGTTTAGTACTACATGAACACTATCCTCATCCTAAGGCAATAGTTCAATGTTGGTCAAGCACACGTAGATACACAGACTTCTTACCAGTAGGACAGGTAAATGCAACTTATCCTATTTTTGGCGACAGTATGTGTCCCAGTAATGTGCAACCATGGAAGGCGCATTATTGTGTGAAGCACAGTTGGGAATTAAGATCTAAGTTTTATGTCCACGCAGATAGAGTGCTATGGAAAAATAAAACAGCATATTTTGAATCAACTTTTTTTCCGCATAGTGCAGAACAGTTAGAAGTTCCTTTAGTCGAAGAGGTAGACAAAGGAAGAGATTGCAATCATCCAGGATACAAATCATGTAGATTAATGGCCGAATTGATTGCAGATAATTTAGCAAAGCAAGGTGTAAAATGATATCATACGACGGTTGGGATAGAGAATACCAAGAAAATAGATCAGCGTACTTAGACATATTTGACGGTTTTATGTCTCAGTTAAATTATGAAAACAATGAAGAATTTGAAAACAATTTTGCAAGACGTATAGGAAAAAATTATTGTGTAAGTGTTGCTAGTGCTACAGATGCACTTCATTTTGCATTACTAGCTCACAACATAGGTTTTGAAGACGAAGTGTTAGTAACTGATTTTAGTTGGATAAGCAGTAGTGCTGTTGTGAGTCTAGTTGGAGCTACTCCTGTTTTTTGCGATATAGATCTTGATAGCTACCATATGTCTCTTGAAAGTATAAAACGTATGTATTCGGATAAGGTAAAAGCAATTATATATCCACACTTGTTTGGTAACATGACTGATACTTCTGAAATCCGGCAATTCTGTAAGCAACATAATATTCTGTTTATTGAAGATGCTGCACAAAGTCTTGGTAGTAGTCTACACGGTAATAAAGCAGGTACTATCGGCGATATAAGTGTGTATAGTTTTAACAGCAACAAAGTCATAGCAGGTGTGAATGGCGGTGGAGTAGTGCTAACTGATAATGAAGATGTTGCGAAGCGTATAAAGATGATACGGAGACATGGTAAAGACAAAGACTTTAGTATGTTAGGTTATAACAGCCGCATGTACGTATTAAATGCTTTAGTAATAAATCAAAGATTGAAACATGCAGATAGAAATCAAGAGCGTAGACAATCTATAGCAAATACATATAACAATGCCTTTGATGGATTGCCATTGATAACACAAAAAATGTCTAACGGCCTAAACCATAATTATCACAAGTATGTTGTGCGTTTTGATGATAAAGATACTAGAAAGCGTGTGAAAGATGCTTTAAAAGCTTCTATACACTACGAAACACCTTTGAGCCGTAATACTATGTATAATGACATATACTACCGCAGTGACGCTTGTACAGCTAGTAATCATGCTTCTAGGACTGTATTATCGTTGCCAATACACGCTTGGCTTCAACAAGATGAAGTGCAGAGTGTTATAGGTACAGTCAAAGATGCTATACAAAAATAAATTTGGTACTGTAAACATTTTGCAGGACGAAGTATTTTATAATAACAAGACAATAGGCATTTCTATGTCAGGAGGAGCAGATAGCACAATGCTGTGCTATTTACTAGCAAATACAATACAATCACGGAATCTAAATATAGAAATACAACCTTACAATGGATATGATATTTCAGTGCCTGCTGACTCAGCTGGCCTTCCTAATATTATTTCTTTTATACAAAACAAGTTTCCTAGTGTAAAGTTACATTGGCCTATTGCTTGTGTATATGAGACAAAAGGTGCTGATATAAAAAATACATACATACGTCCTTTAATAGAAAGATTGTGTGAAAATAAAATAGTAGACGAAGTCATACAGGCAGTCTGTCTTGGTCCTCCAAAAGATGTGCAAGAAGGATTTGTTGGAGAAGACTATTTCCGTAGGCCAGGGTATGCTCTATGGGAAGAAGTTGCCGAAGCAAAAAACCATGCACCTTTTGTAAATGTAGATAAAAGATTTATAGCACAATCGTATATAGATTTAAACATATTAGAACTTTTAGACTATACTAATTCGTGCGTCAGGCCAGGAGGAGATTGTGGCAAGTGTTGGTGGTGTCAAGAACGTGCATGGGCTATACAAGAAGCAAATAAGTAAAGTAACATGACAGATAAATTAGCTAAACATATTACAAAAGGTGGCCCAGGAGATGCTTATCTAGGAGATGGAAAAGTAGACACTAGTTCTTGGTTTCAAGAATTTCCTTTGTTAGAAGATCAAATTAGAAATCAAGATATATGGTTTTGTAGTGCGCCTTTCCAATTATTGTATACCAGTACAAGAGGTGAACTCCAGCCTTGCTCTTGGGCTATAGAAGGATACGGACCAAATATAAAAGATGTGAAACTTACCGATTATTTTACGCACGACGAAACACTTAACAAAATGCGTAAAGAAATGACTACTCCTGGTAGCGATTTAGAAACTTGCAAAACAATCTGTAAAAACTGTTTGTATCAAGAAGCAGAATATGGAAGATCGAGACGGCAAGCCTCACTCAAAATACAAACTAACGACAGGGGTATATGGCCTGGTATTAGAAATGCAGTTGATGTATACAAAAAAACAGGCAAAGGCAGAATTACAGAAAGAATATTTGAAGTACAAGTAAAAGCCTTTGGCAATCAATGTAATCTTGATTGCTATATGTGTATACCTTATGATTCTAGCACAAGACTAAAAACAATTCATTCGAAAGACTTACAGCAAGAAAACATATTTTCTGAATATGCTAAAACACCTATTCAAAATTTTAAAAAAGACAAGCTCGAAGATGTAATTGATCAAATTGTTGCTGTAGCTCCCTATATACGTAACCTAAAATTTATTGGCGGCGAACCACTGGTGATGAAACAGTTTTATGATTTATTAGAAAAAATAGTGGCTACAGGATATGCTGATGGTATGTTTGTTAAATATCAAACAAACATGACTGTGCTTGAATTTGAAAAAATAAAACTTACAAAGTTTATTCCAGAATTTGAATTGTTTGAATTTACTATATCACTTGACGGAATGGGAAAATGGAACGATTATATTAGACGTAGATCTAGTTGGGAAAATATTTCAGAAAACATTAATACTGTGTTAAAATATCCTAATGTTAGAGTAAATATTAATGGAACAATTTCTTTTTTAAGTGTGTTAAGGTTTTATAAACTAATAGAATGGTTTGAACAAAATGATGACAGACTTGAACAAGTAAATTGGTCAAACATAAGAGGACCAGCTAAATTGTGTGCAAATGTGTTACCTGAAAAAATAAAACAAAAACTTATTCCATTATACAGTAATTTTCCAGATATTGTAAATGTTTTAAAACAAGATTCGGGTGGAATCGATTATCAGGACACTTTAAAATATTTGTTAATGATAGATAATCATTACAGAGGAACAAAATGGGAGATGGAACTGTTTGACGTGTTTCCAGAACTAGAGGAGCATTACAATGAGTAAAATGGAGAAAAAACTTTTAAAGCTGTTAGATAGTAGAAAGCATGTGTGGGGGTTTGATACAGAAAATATTCCAGAACAAAGCCTAGTGAACGAATGCTTAACTAAAGCATGGAAAGTTACACCATCAAAAAATAATTTTATGCCCTATCATGTAAATGTAATAGGGCCTGGTCCTGAAAATCAAATACTAAAAGATAAGATACATGGGCTATCAAAACTAAACAAGAGAAGAACAAATATAAGGCACAATGTAAACAACATCGAAAATTACGACGAAGACGGAAGTAATCCTAATTTTTTATTCTACAATACAGCTCCTTATGTTTTAATTTTTAGTCAGAGAGCTGCCAAACCTAATCCGTTTATAGAACAAACTATTGTACATCTAAATGACATATATGAACAGATGCATGAAGATCTGTTCGATGATATTGCAGGCACTACCTGTATTGAAATTGGTATGTTTATGCAGAATGCTACTGCGTTCTTGTTGGAAAAAGGAATAGATACTACTTACATAAAATGTTATCCATTTGAATATTCGCTTTGGAAGCCAGATTTTCCTTTTTTAGGTGGACCTGTTATGCTTATTGCAGGATTAGGATATAGCAAATCATCAAGGAGAGAGGGTATGAACGAAAAACAATCCAAAATGGATTATAAGCCAGAACCAGAAGAGATAATAAAGTATATATAAAATGAAATTAAAGAAACTAGTATTATTAATAGATTTTCATGGACATCCTCAGTGGGACAATAACGATCATGATAATAACCTACGCTATGCACATTTAAGAGAAATGATGTTTAGAACTAAAGGAGAATGGATTGTTATGTCAGACCATCATCCTAAGGATGAAGCTATTCAAGAAATACGCAAGTTGGTAAAAATTGAGGGTAAACATCCTTGGATAGATATAGACTATGATGAGCTCAAGGAACCTTGTCCTCCTCCTGTACAAATAATAGAAAAAGTAAAAAGAGAAACGGATCAACCTTTTGTAAAGAATCATATTATAATAGGTGGATGTAACACAGCAGGTTGTGTGTTAGACGCAAGGTGTTATTCTGCAGTCGCCTGGGCTAAACTTGGTTGGAATGTTAAAGTACACTTACCATTATGTGCAGACTATCAAAAATTTGGAACTACTGCCGCAGAACGTAATATGTTTGCTTATGCCGCATTTGACCAAACAATTAAGAATCACGGGCTACATAATAATGTAATGATGACTGCTGGACGTAGCGGTTTAGAATTGAAATAAAGGTAAAATTATGAAAATTACACACGGTGATCAGACAATAGATTTATTTCCAAATGAAATACCTGAAGTTTGTCCTATAAGTTTATCAGGAGGTTTAGACTCAGCAAGTCTTATGTACTTAGTGTCAACCCATTTTCCGGACATACAACTTATACCATATACATGTTTAGATCTAAACGCACCTAAAGATGCTGATGCTGCCAAAGAAATTGTAGAATGGATGCAAAAAAAGTTTCCAAAAAACAATATCCCCGACATTGAAATATATCCGTTCAACGATAAGAACGAAGATTATGTAACGTTTGAGCAATGTGATGCTACAATAGAAAAATATCCCCAATTCAAAGGTATGCGTCGCCGTCAAGTATCAAAAATTATCCAGGTTGATCAAATAAGTTGGCAAATGATGAAAAGGTTTCCAGGATGTATTAGATTAGACGGTATGACAAGGAATCCGCCTAAAGAAGAAATGGAGGCAGGAAATTTTTGGCACAAGGCAGAAAGACGTAGAGACAAAGAAGCAGAATACATAGAACCTTGGAGGCCAAACAAAAAACATCCTGCTTTAAGTATCTATCAACCTTATTGCAATGTAGATAAAAAATTTGTAGCAGGTGTATACATAGAAAATGACCTAATGGACGATTTGTTTCCTATGACAAGATCATGTGTTGGAACTAGTCCTAAACTTACAAAAGATTTTACCGTAGAATGCAAAGAGTGTTTTTGGTGTGAAGAAAAAGCCTGGGCTTTTGACTGGGATGTTGATGCACTTCCTATAACTTGGTCTGAACCTCCGTCACATCTAACAAAAGGTGGACCTGGAGATAAAAGCAGGCCAGGTAATGTAAGTACAGCCACTTGGTTCAATTATATGGACGAAACAGGTAAAAAAAAAGCCCGAGAAAAAGATAGTATTGTAAGCCTTGCAAAATCTCAAGAAATATTTTTTTGTGATATTCCATTTAATCAAATCTATTCAGAAATAGATGGAAATTACGGAGCATGCTGTTTTGCTAGAAAAAGTGGCGTAATGGTAGACGAAGTTTCTTTAGAAGATTGGATGGAAAACAGTGAGTACATGAATTCAATTAGGAAAGAAATGCTTACTCCTGGATCCGACCTTAAGGCTGTAAAAAACTATTGTGAAAGATGTGTATCAGACGAAGAAAGGTATGGACGAAGTAGACGCACTAATTGTCTAAAAATACACACAAATGATCCACCTTTCTGGAACAAGATAGAATCCAAAGTTAGTAAATTTAGAAAGACTGGCAAATTTTATATACGTAATTCTAAATATACTGAGTTACATGGATTACCATTTGAACATAGCGAGCGTATATTTGAAATTCAGTTAAAAATTTACGGATCTGAATGTAACCTAGATTGTTATATGTGTGATTATTCAAATTCAACTACACGTATGAAGAGTATGGAAAAAGGTGTAATTACTCCTGAAATTTGGGGATCAGAATATGCAAATAAACCAGATGGATATTTCAAAGATGTATTGAGAGATAAAACAAAAGGTAATATTGAACAAATTATAGAACTAGCACCTTACACAAGAAGTATAAAACTTATAGGTGGTGAACCTTTGATTATGAAAAAGCAATACGAAATGCTTAACGCCCTAGTAGAAGGTGGCCATGCTGACAAAATTAGATTAAAATACCAAACTAATCTCACAGAAACAAAAGCCGGTAAACATAATCTGTTAAAGTATATTCCAAAGTTTGACCATGTTGCTGTAGTAGCATCCGTTGATGGAATAGGTAAAACTATAGAATATATGCGGAGACGTACTGATTGGAATAAAGTTGTAAAAAATATCGAATTGTGTAATCAATATGATAATGCTGTAGTAGACTTTAATGCACTTGTATCTTTTCTAAGTGTTTTAAGATTTTATGAAGTAATAGACTGGTGTAAAGAAAATCCTGTGATAGATCAACTTAACTGGGCTATGCTAGAATATCCATATCCATTACGCCCCAATAATTTACCTAAACCAATTAAAGATGAACTTATTCCTAAGTACAAAGACTGGCCGGATATTGTTGCTATACTTGAAAAACCAGCTGATCCAAATGTTGACCTTCAAGATATTTTTGAATATTTGATACTACAAGATCTATACTATAAAGGAACCAAATGGGAAATGAATTTGTTTGATGTATTTCCTGAGCTAGAACCTTATTACAAACCAAGGAAGATGACAAAACAAAGAACACGTACGATTGCATCTTGGAATAAGCAACAGATTGAATCTGATGCTGAAGAAATTTTAATGTAAATAAGTTTATTATTGACAAGCATTGTCAATTATGTTATATTATAATTGAACTTTGGAAAAAGGAACAAAAAGGTTTATGACTCCTACACTTAAAGAGTTAAAAGGATCTGAGTACAGGACTGTAGATTTTTATCTATCAAAAAGTTGCAACAAAAGTTGTCATTACTGTACTGCTTGGACTCTACAAATGAGAAATCTAAATGTAGATATGGACTTAGTCCGTACAATTCTACAAGGCCTTTCACCTTATAAAACAAGGATTTGTTTGCTAGGCGGCGAGCCTGGCCTTACAAAGAATTTAGATGAAGTAATTGCAGAAATTAAGAAACACGACAATCTTATTCCGCAAGTACTATCCAACAGTTTAGTTCGTAAGTTTTATCCACATATATTAGAAGATAGAGATATAATTTATATTGAACATCTTGTGCTAGATTTTTATGAAGACAAAATTGAAAAACTAGGAAATTATCCTTTTCTTCCAAAAAACGATCTTAATAACTATAATTTAATTATTGAGACACCGGGATATTTTAAATATAGAGACATGTTTGATTTGTCAGAAATAGATCACGAAAACACAGAATTTAAAGAATACAATTCACGTTCTCCAGACTTTTTTACAGATCATGAACTAGTACAGGCACCTGAATTTGATAGACGTGTTTGTGCTAAATTTCCGCAAGTGCCTGTGTTTGATTTTGAAATATGTAAAATTAGACATTGTAGTAGAAAAGCAATAAATGGTTCACGTGAGTTTGATATCACTGTAGATAACATAACAAAAATGATGAATTATGATTTGTTTGAATTTGAAAAATATTGTACAAAGTGTATGGACATTATTCCTAAACGTCCAAAAATGCGTAGAGATGAAATTGCAGGTAGAATTTCAAACGAAATAAACCTTTTAGATATAATGGCTTAATTATGGATATTTTTGCAGTAGCAGTAAACATTCACGATCACAACACATATGATGGTAAAGTGCATTTTCTTGCAGAAAGACACACAAGAGAAAAACACAACCTAAACAAAAGCAACCCACACGACCCTACACCAAGTAGAGAGTTTTACAAATCCTATATAGAACCCGGTTATCACACAGATAATAAGATATTTGCATTTACTGTAAGTAATTTAGGACAAGAATTTGTAATTGACTACTTAGAAAATACACTTAATGACAAGAGTTTCTTAGAATTTAATCCTACAAAACTATGGGATTATTACAAAACAAAAGATTATTATTACATAGATCATCACCAAAGCCATGCGGCATATGCATTTTTAAGTAGCGGTTTTACAGAAAGCGATATACTTGCTATAGACGGAAGAGGCTGGCAGTTTAATTGTGTGTTTATAGATAAAGAAGGTAATATAAACGACATAAGCGATAAAGTTTCGATAGGCGGATTGTGGAATAGGCTTTCTCAAGACTTAGGATTTGGTTATCTTGGTGCTGGCAAGACTATGGGTTTAGCAGGATATGGAAAATTTAATTTTGATGTATACGAAATGGTACACAAATATTTGAAAGATCCTAACCATAAACTCCCTCGCGGTAGTAGAGATATTTTAGAAAAGGTTGCTAGAGAAGACATTGCATTTACTCTACAAAAATATACTATAGACTTAATTAAAAAATACGTTTACCCTTTAAAGACAAGCGAAAATATTTGTATAGCAGGTGGTGTAGCATACAATGGTTATATGAATGAAGAATTTACAAAACATTATACCAATGTTCATGTACCACCTGCGGCAGGCGATGAAGGGCAAGCGTTAGGCACATACATGCATGCCGACTATATGTTAAATAAAAATATTCATATGCCAACTGTATATTCAGGAGAGAAATATACAGTTGATGAAGATATATTTAAAGACTTACAGTTTGAGAAAATGCCATTTGTAGAAATTTGTTCATTAGTAGCAGAAGCAATTGACAATGGACAAATTGTAGGTTGGTATCAAGGTTGTAGTGAGAGCGGTAACAGAGCTCTTGGTAATAGAAGCATACTTGCTGATCCTAGAGCAGATTATGTGCAAAAACAAATTAACGATACAATTAAATTGCGTGAAGACTTTCGTCCATTTGCACCAAGCGTACTCGAAGAGCACTATCAAGAATACTTTGATACTAACCAACCTAGTCCTTACATGAGTAGAATAATGCCTGTAATAAAAGATTCAATCCCAGGAGTTACTCATGTCGATGGTACTGCAAGAATACAAACTGTAAACAGAAAATTTAATCAAAGATATTATGATCTAATTAAAGCATTTTATGATAGAACAGGAATACCTATGTTGTTAAACACAAGTTTTAATTGTCAAGAACCTATTGTTGAAACACCAAAAGATGCAGTGGATACATTTAAAAAATGTGGGCTACATTTACTGATTATAGATGATTATGTAGTGAGAAAAAAATAGATGTTTGATCGTGAAGAATTTTATAAAATAAGAAATATCGTAAGCCTAAATAATAATCAAAATATAGATGTCGTATATGATGTAATGACATCGTTATCTTTAGATGAAAAATACAGGGCATGTTCACACCTAATAAAAAATGCAACAGACTTACAATCGTTAGACAACAACTTTGATGTGCTTGTAAAGTCAATTGAAAGACAAGATAAAATTACTTTTTATACTACAATGCTAGATATAATAGGAAATAATATTGATGACAACTTACTAACAAATGTTTTGAAAGTTATTAAAGATGATCCGTCATTAGAAAAAGATATATATGATAGCTTTAGCACCAATCAGATGTCAGCAAAGACTGCACTGCTAGATGCTGTGGATAATTTAAATATATTAGACAAATCATCTATAGTTGTAATATGGGGTATTTGGTATGGAAGTATTTTAATTCCTAAACTAGCAAACAAAGTAAAAAAAATAATCGGTATTGATATAGATGAGCGTCCTTTATACATTTCAAAAAATAGAATATTTCCTAATTATGAAAATATAGAATATATTTGCGACGATGTATTTGAAACATACAGAGATGCATATTTAAATACCAAACTAATAATAAACACAAGTTGCGAACATATGAAGCCTATGAAAGACTGGCCTTGGTTTAGGTTTAGTTCTATGGCAACAGATGCTGTACATCCTAAAGGATATGCAGATGACAAACCACACAGAAGAAAAGTTTATCAATCAGCAAAATTATCAAGCGACTGTTACTTTGCTTTTCAATCAAATAATATGTTCGATATAGAAGGCCATATAAACTGTGTTAGTAGTTTAGAAGAATTTAAACAGCAATTACCTGAAAGAGCAGAAGTGTTATACGAAAATGAAGTAGCTGACACTCGCGGCACAAGATATATGCTAGTCGGAAAATTTAATCATTTAGTTTAAAATATGTTTCCAAGGTAATCAAGCAGTGTTGTATGCACTTGTTCTGCCATGTTAGCATGTGCTTTTAATCCAGGATGCATGCCGTCTAATCCATAATCATCTATCATAGTTAAAGTATGAACATCTACTTCAAACCATTTAGGTAAATCATTTGGTAACAGACTTGTAATTTGAAATGGTCCTACTGGTCTTACAAAATTAAAATGCCAATTTTGTATTCCTTTACTATCTAAATATCTTTTTGCATGATCTATATTTTGTAAAGTTTCATATTCTAAATTTCTTTGCCAAAAAAAGTCTTTGTAATATTTGTTGTTAATATTAAATCTCTCAATATGCATTTGTGCATTATATCTTCTAATATATTTTTTTTTGGTATAAGATGGACTTATTTGAAAAATTGTGTCTTTTGTAAAAAAACATGTGCGGTAAATATTTGTCCATAAAATAACTACAAAATCTGTTTCTTCTAATTTAGAATTGAGAATAATTTCAGTGATTTGTTTGTTAGATGCTCCACAACAAGATAAATTTTCCAATGGCAATTTAATTTTTTTTGCTAACAATGCTGGCCAGGCATCTTTGCTTGGAGGGGAATCGCGAAGTTTTCTATATTTCTTTTTATCAGAAAAAAACTCTTGTGCCGAATCAGGTAAACTTTTGCCATATGTATGACTACACCCAAAAGCTACAAGTCTGTTCATATTTGCTCCTCTATCCTTGCAAATATATTTTCCGCTAAATCAACATGTGCTGACACACCAGGATGCAATCTATCTGCTCCGGTATCTTCTAATAAATCTAAATTTTGTATTGGAGCAGAAACCCATGCATCCATTTCTTTTGTAAATTTAGATGTTATAGGTCGTATGCCTTTTCTTTCAAAAGTAAAATGAAAATTTTTAATTCCTTTTTTTAACAAGTAATTGTAAGAGTGATCAATACTTAGTTGTGTTTCATATCTTGAATTTTCTTCTGTATGGAAAAGTTCGTAATATCTATAATTATAAAGTCTACGCCATCTAGGATTTTGCTTAAACTTTTTTATATAACCTGGAGTAAGTTGTTTGAACTGTAATCCTTTTTCGTCAATTGGTTCATCTTGCAAAAAACAACTTCGACTATGATGCGTCCATAAAACAAAAACAACATCATCCTTTTCAAAATTTGTGTTAACTATATTGTAATGAATTTGTTTGTTAGATGCTCCACACGAGCCTAGATTTACACATTCCATATCTAACTTTTTTGCTAAAAGGTTAGGCCACGCAAACTGGCTTGGTGGTGGCATTGGAGCGTCTAAACTTTTTGTAGTCAAACAATCTGGCAATGATTCCCCATATGTGTGGCTACATCCAAATGCTAAAAGTCTGTTCATAATTGTTTCTCTATCATTACATGCATTTTTTCTGCAATATCTACATGTGCTAATAAGCCGGGATGATATCCGTCTTGTCCAACATCTTCTATTAAATTTAAATTATTTACTGGTGCAGTAAACCAACTATATGTGTTGAATATCTTAGATGATATAACCTTACCATCAAAAGTAAAATGAAAATTTTTAATTCCTTTAGCTTCTAAATGTTTGTAAGCATGGTCAATACTTATTTGTGATTCATATCTCGTATTTTCGTTTGTGTGATAAAGTTCATAATAGCCCTGATTATAAATTCTTCGCCATTTAGGAATATTACTACGTTTTTCTATCCAACCCGGCAAAAGTTTGTTAATTATAGGCTTTCCGTTTGATGCAGTAGTATCTGCAATAAAACAACTACGATTATGATGTGTCCATAAAACAACAACAATATCATCTTCATCGAAATCTGTTTCTACTATTCTTAAGTGAATTTCTTTGTTAGATGATCCACTGCTACTTAAATTTACACATTCTCTACGTAATTTTTGAGATAAAACTTTAGGCCATGCAAACTGACTAGGAGGTGGCATTCTATCTTTCGCATTTCCTGTAGGCAAACAATCAGGAAGGCTTTCCCCATAAGTATTACTACATCCGTATGTTAAAAGTCTTTTCATATTCTTTTCTTAACCAATCAAAGTCGTTTATTAGCCGAAGGTTAGACCCGCTAGAAAAGCCAAACTCCATACCAGCGGTAGCGCCTGCCAAAGCGTATTTGCCAAATGGTCTATCGTGTCCCACGGTTGTCCAAGTTTTAAGTCTTTCATCTGTTTCTCCTTGTTCTTGTCTATCTATTGTTTTACTTGCTAATTTAGCACATTCTCTAAATGCACTACGCCAAGTATTCCACTCATCAGTGTTGAAGGATGTAATGTTACTTACAATATCAAAAGCTACAAAATTTTTACTCAGACTAGTTGTCATATCTGTGCTAGTTGTATCCATATCTAATACAAGAGATTTTGGCAATAGTTTTAATCCACCATATCCATAGTTTAAATTATTTATGGGATTTATACTTTGCCATACATATACAGTATTATATGAAATACATAAATTTTCATCGAACTTAAAAGTAGGTAATATATCTGCATCTCCGTCAATCACATAAAACATTTTTGTGTCGCAAATTTGTGCGGCTTTTTTGTGTGCATTGTGTATACCTTTTATTCCATGAACACGTTTAATAAAAGGAATTTGTTTTTGTAATTTTAGAAAACGTTGTTCACAGTCAGGTTCCTGATAACTTAAAAATACTACATCAAACATTTACAAATGCCCATTCATTAAAAGAAGGAACAAGTAAAGGAAATGTAGTTTCGAAATTTGTACCTCTTCTTTTATCATATTCTGTAATATATTGTACAAAATTATATCTTGTTAGTTCTAATTCTTTAGGATCAGAAATATCTTGAAGTTCGCATATACTGTCGTATATTCTTTTTAACTTTATATTTTCTACAATTCTATCAATAGGGATTTCATCTGTTGCTTTAAGCACATAATAGTCTAACAGTTTTCTTGGAGCAATACGCATATCTAAAAATTTAGGATTTCTCACATATGCAAAATCCATTGATATATCTGCTCCAGTCGAATTCCTTAGTTTGTTTATATCAGGAATCATCAAATATAAAGAAGTAACACTTAACACATTCACTGCACACATAATACTAAGTCTTACTTTACGACAACGTTTTAATAATTTTCTTAAATTATTTAACCATAGATTATAATCCATTCCAAAACGTATGTAATCATTTTGATCTCCTTTAGCTTCAGCACTAGTAAAGATTGTAATTTCCTTGACAGAATTTGTATCTAGTAATAGATTTAATTTTTTTGTAAAAATTTTCCAGATATTACCAGGTGGGCAAGCATTTGTGTTAATTGCAAACTTTAAATTAGGCTGTGGATTTTCCAGTAGATAATCAATTACTTTTGATGTATGTTTGCTTAGTAATGGTTCGCCACCAGTAATACGAAAATCATGCATGTGTTTTACAGCTTCCGGAAACCATTTCCAGAAAGCTTCAATATAAGGATTGTGTTCTTTTTCTAAATATTGTACTTCATCAGGATTAATAAATCCAAATTCTCTGTTGTTGCCTTTATAATCTATAAACTTGTATGTGCCTTTTTGTTTAACTTCTTCTGTCCATTTACTACTAAATGCTGGTCCGCAATATGCACATTTAAAATTACACACATTACTAAAACTTACTTCAACGTATTTAGGATAAATGTCTTCTGTTCCATCAGAATTAATTATTTCTTCTAAGTATGGCAAACTCCAAGAAGAAATGCTTTTTGTAACCCTATCACTAAAATGATCGCTGTTATCTTCTATACGCCAACAATAATCACATTCTACGGGACGCTCGCCATTAAGCATCTCTCGTCTACGTTCTTTTTTAAATTCTGTATTATGTAATGCGCCAGGGTCTTTTTCTAGCTCATCTAATTTTATTTTATGTGCACCTACATGATGACAACTATGTGTAATACCACTTCCTAAATGTGTAGTAACCTGTGTCCATTTGGCAAGACAAAATCCCGGACCTTTGGAATCTAATTTATCTTTTAAAAATTGTAGATTATCTGGGTCATGTATATCAACTCTGTTGTCCAGAAATCTTTTAAAATCTTTTTTGCTCACCTAAATCTCCTAGAAGGAGGAGAATATACTGTTTTAAAAAATTTACTTTGTTCGTTATCTAATGCAGTTGTACTAATAGGAAGTCCTAGATCTTGTAATACTTTGCCATATTCAGCGATCATTTGTTCTACAGGTTTGTTTTTAATTTTTTCCCAATATTCATTAAGCCATTTAAAATCTCTTGTTACGGAATGATCCCAGTCTGTAGCTAATATCTTTTGGCAACCATCCCTAGCACCCATAATAGTATACAAGCCATTGTTAACATCTGCACCAACATTTAACCAAACAAGTAATCTATGATAATTTTGCCACCAAGTGTCATTTTCAAGATCTTCTACTTTGGTACCCCTATTAAGTGACATCTTTACACCTTCTCTAAAACCTGCTCTCCAGGCTTGATGTGGTGTTGAACTTATAATACTAGTTGAAAAGTTTTCATTTAGTTGGTAGTAGTTGTCAAAATAACAAAACTCTATAAGTGTATCATCAGACCCGTCTGTATTTTCATGTGTCTTCATGTTAGCAACAAAGTCTTTGGTCCACATCTTTAAACTTCCGTTGCCATATTTCAAACCATTCACATCAATATTACCACACCAACTAAACTGGTAATCATCATTTACACCTAATATATCTAGATCTAACACAACATTTAAAAATTCTGGATCTATTACAGTATCACCATCAACTGTGACGAAGTGTTTAGTTTCTGATAAGTCTGCACAGGCTTTATGTGCGGCATCAGAACCTTCTACTCCATGCACTCTTTTAGCATAAGGAACTTTAGTAAGTAAATCCGCATAATTCTTTTCCGCATTAGGCTCATCATATGAAAGAAAAACAATATCACAGTCTTGTACTTTTATTTTATTCAATTGTTTCTCCTATAAGATGATAGTAGCTTTGCATGTCTGGTTGTGTGATAATTTTACAATCAGAAAAATATTTTGCATCAAATTTTAAAGTTTTATCAAAAAAATCTTCAAATCTACATTCCAAAGTACACAACAATTTGTTAGAATTATTTACATCAGTAACAAAAAACTTTTTATAAGTCTGAGATGGTGGAAATTTATCCTTAAAAGTATGTGTAATGCTAAAACTTTTTTGTTTATGGTCTTGAATTATGTATATACTATTTGCAATACGTTCGGTCGTTTTGCTTATTGTAAAAATGTTTGCAGATACACTTTCTTTTTTGTCTTTTTTTTCTAATACATAATCTTGTTTTTTTACTACTATGTAATCATCAATGTTCTCAGTACATTCAGCAAACTTCGTATACATTTCTGCACTTATTTCTAAGTATTCGAATTTATCATCAAGTTCATTAGTAATCTTAACTACTTTACCTTCAGTATTATAACCTACATATAACATTATTTTAAATGCTCCAACAATTTGTCTGTAAGAAATTCGTCTTCTACATAATGTAACACACCTTTTTGTGTAAAATTACCCAAATATATATAGTCGTCTAAATATATATCAAGATAATCTGTCCATTTTTCAGGAACATTCTCCCAATGCTGTGCGTGTGGTTTCATATGTGTGAAAGTTAATGGTGTTTTTATGTCAGGTAAACCTAAAATCTTGTAAGCAATAGCACAATTAAGATCAAAACTTTGCCATGTTTGTTTTTTCTTAGGAGAAAACATGCGATAAAACTCTTGCCAGTTTTTAGAAATTATTTCAACTAGGGTAAAAAATTCTTTTGCAATATCACACTTTTTAAAATAGTAAAGTCCGCTATATAAATTTGGTAAATTATTTGCAACAAATGTTTTTCTATAATAATTAGTTGTTACAGCATCACCTCTATAAGTTATTACATCTGTTGTAAAAGCAATAGCATGATTGTAACATCTGTACCACCAATCTTTTATATTTTCTAAAATAAGCATATCAGCATCCATTACAATAGTATATTCATATGGCGATAAATGATATATTTTCCATCTATTTTCTATTTTCCAATCACTATTCTTAGCAAGATTGCCCCATGGTATAGGAATAATCTTATCAAATGCATGCATGTATTCATCCGGAACAGCATCATCTGTAATAAGACTGACATTTTCATTATTGTGTTTATGAATACTTATTGCTAGAGCATATGCTTGTTTTATATAATCTGTTTTATGATTATTTTCTGCGAGTATACAAAATCCTCTATTCATTTGCAAAATCCTTGTCGATATATCTATCTAAACTAAATTTATTCATAACGTGTATATCAGAACCTTTAATACTTGCTGGTATAACATCTCTTTTATCCTGTAACAATATACTAAATGTGTCATCATTTATATCTAACAGCGTGTCTCTGTCAGTAATCATATACAATGTAGGCATAACTTTAGGCCAAGCTACAGTTTTATGGTTTGATAAAATATGCATAGCAATACTAAATGCAAAATCATTTCTATAAGTATTTGACACAATGTTATATAACAGTTTATAATAACTCCAATTGTCTCTAATAAATTGTATAAGATTAAAAAGTGTTTGTGTTTTATAATTTTTTGTAAAATAAAACACTGTTGCCCAATACATAGGAATACTTGTGTTGCTTACAAGTAATTCGGGTGTGTTATCTCTAGTTGTATTCAAATCAAAAGCATATCGATTGATCATAAAATCGTAGCGGCTGTCAAAACAATTTAACACAGATGCACTACTGAGAATAAAATCTGTATCTATTACAAGAGTTTGATCATAAGGTGTAATATCAAAACACGAAGCTCTAGAAAAATTCTTCCAAGTAGCATCTATATAAGATTCTCCATCATAAAACTTTTTTTGTTGTGTTTCACTAGATGCTTCTGTGGTAATAATTTTATCAATGTATTTTGTGTAGAATTTATATTTTTCTAAATGCTGAGAACTATCTGTAACAAGTGTAACATCTAAATTTGTATATTTTTTTACACGTTTAGCACAAAAAATTGCTTGTTTTATATAATCAACCTGTTCATTATTATTAGCAAAAAGCAGTACGCCTTTGGTCATTGATCTAATAACCCTTTAACAGTTTTATCATTTTTAAAATTTTGATATTTAATGATATAATTATTTGTACTTTGCACATATACATCGACAATGTTATCAATAAATTCTTGTGCATTTTCTATTTCTACCGGAGTTTTATTGCTATCTAACAGAACCAAAGGCTTTTCCTTTGCAAGCATAAAATTACAAAATGAAATTAGTTCGGGAGTAACTTCAAAAGCATAACCATTTTCATAATGATAACATGTATCTTGATATTGCTTGTAAAGGATATTTTTTTGATTGTCCAGAGTTTGAGAATAATTTGCAAACTCTAATGCTTTTTGTAACTGTGATTCCATATAATCCTCCTATAGTGTAAGTATACAGGAAGCTCTTATAAAAGTCAAGTATTAAAATGTGGCTTGGTTTGTGAAACTAGGTGCGTTTAAAGATACATTTGAACCAGATGCTCTTAAGTATTGCACATTACTAGTAAGTGTACCGTCTACGTTTTCATCGTATTGTGGATTGGCACCTTTATCATCATTAAAATATATTCTAAATTGAATGGCGCCGGATTGATTTCTTGCTTGTACAGTATAATCGTTAGCCGCATACACACCTGAACCAGTTTTTGTAAATATTTGTTGGTAGCTTCCAGTTAAATCTTGTTGACCAATACTAGTATCTGTGCCTGATCCTGTAGAAGTTGTTTGTGTGTAATTCATAATTATAGTACCCATGTTAGACAACATGTTACGCCAGTCAATATTAATTGAAGAAGAACCTCCAGACTGACTTGCAGTGAATCTAATTTGGCCACCTGCATTAAAAAACTGTGTTCTAGCAGTGTCAGAACCAAAAGACACAAGCACTCTATGTTCTAGTGTTCCGTTCCAAGCACTAGTTCTGTTATCTGATATTCCGGCGTCTATAGTAAACTGTCCGGCTCCTATTAGGTACTTGTTAGTTTCAACCGTTGTCATTACACCAGCATAATCATTCAAGTGTGAAGCAAGAATTGTATCTCCTTCGTCAACATCAATAATAGTAGGATTAGAACCTTGTTGATGTGCATATGCTTTAGATATATCTGTTCTTAGGTTATCTAATTGTTCATCAGTGATTGTATTACCAACTGCAACCTGTCCACTTAACAAACTTTGACCATAGTCTGTATTCATTATTGTATTGATTCGGCTTTGTACTGTATTATAATCATTTGCTGTAATTATTGCATTTTGGACGGGCATATAAATCTCCTATGTTGTTCTATTATAGTACAAAAAATAATTGATGTCAACACTTTTATTAACTATGTATATTTATACCTTTAAAACACATTCGATAAGTTTTTCCGAGTCGTCATTGCTTGATTCTAAAGCAATACCTACCATAGCGGTTGTTTGTATTGTAGAACAAACACCATCGGCCCATGCATATATAGCTTGCCCTTTTTCAACAACACCCTTTACTTTGACAGGTACACGCCCTTTAAGTGCAATGTATTGTCCATCAGCATCACTATTCATCATTAGTCCAGGGTCTGTTGATACAACACCTATACAAATATCGCTTGCCTTTGCAGGAGCAACTTCGTGATCTTCATGTGTGCATACTGCTACTGCTGTGCCTGGTTGTAAATCACCTTCGGATGTATATTTTTCTGCAAGGTCAGCAAATCTAGAACTTGTTGCAACACCGTCAAATATGTTTGCATTAATATTTCCACTTGCACTTCTACAAGCAATAGTGTTTGGTAGTGTCGTCGTTACAGATGCTTGTCTGTAACTTGCTCCATCAACTTGTAAAGTGTTTGCTTGTGTGGCCGTCCCAGTAAATGTTGTAGCAAATACGTTGTTAAATGCGGCTGAAGAAGAACCTATTGTAACTGTTTGCAAACTATTGTCTGACTGTAATCCTGGAAGTAAAGCAAGTGTAGCATCTGCTTGTACTCGTAAAATATTCTGTGTAATACCGCTAAGAGGTTTTGCACTTAGTTTAATAGTTTTACCTACTTCGTTTGCAATACTACCTTCATTATCATTTATAATTTTAATTTTTAGATCACTACTGTCACCTATAGCAATACCTACATCTGCAAAACTTGTTAAAGTAGTAAATGATGCAGAACCTGTTTGCACAAAGTTTGCCGCTTCAACACCACCTAGCTTGTCAGCATTTGTTGCTGTACCATGAAATCTATGAGCAGTAGTTGTAACACCATCTGCACTATTTTGCGTATTTTTAAGAGTTACACCTCTTCTAATTACATCAAAACCTGTAATGGCATTTTCAGCGTCAGTTGAATCTATAGTAAATTGTATAGCACTTATTGCAAATATTACTTCGTCATTTACAGTTGCCGCTATGATAGATCTATTTGTTCCGCCATCATCTCGCACAGTCTTTGATTGCATTTGGGTAATACCAGATCCTGCATCCTGTGGACCAATTAAAATAAAATCTGTTCCGTTATAGGCATATAATTGTTCGTTACCAGTATCCCACCAAAAGTCGCCTGCTTTTAAGCCAGCGGGGGCACTTGCACCGACTTCAGCACCACCTGTGGTACGCCATTTTGTTCCATCATAAAATTTTAGCTTACTATTTCCGCTATCAAACCACATCTGTCCTGAAATTGCTTTAGGTGGAGCATTAGCACCACTAAAGTTTTCTAGCAAAAATACAAAATTTTCATTTTGTATTTCACCGTAACCTGCATAGTTTTTACCAACTAATTTAAGGTCTGTAGTTTGATCTAAAGTACCGTCTTCGACTGTACTCAGTGTTGCATTGTTGTATCTGTTTATCGTATATGCCATTTCTTATAACCCCTAATACAATGTATTTATTCGTTTATGGTGTATATGTTGTCGTGCTTGTATGTGTCCATGCTCCTCCAGATACAGTATACACCATAGTGTATCTATTGGGAGTCAGTGTAGCTGAACCACTTGCTGTACTAAACGTTACATCTTGTACAACAGACTGTGCGTTTACCACATTATTTTTATCAACACTAACTGTAGATTTGCTCATAGCCGCATTAATGTTAATACCGCTAACCGTTGCAGAACTATAGTCAACAGCGTGAATAACAGCTTTTGCACCATTAGTCAACGTTTTTGTTCCAGCTGTGTACATTGCTGTAAGTATAGCAATTACATCGTTAACAGGTCCGTTACCTGTACCAGGCGGATTTGGTCCTGTTAAGCCTGTGATATCTAAACTAAAAACTATAGGTTCAGTTTCGATTGCATTATCAGCATACCCTTTTGTAACTACATGACTATCAGCTGTAGGTGTTGCAACACCTGTAATTTTTTGTGAATTGACAGCTATGTCTCCACTTGTTGATATTGATAATCCTGTACTAGATGTGATAGTACTGCCATCTATATTCACATCATCAACGTCTAATTGTGTAAGTGTACCTAACCTTGTTACTCCTGTTGCTTGTGTAACAGTGTTATGTAGTTCTGTTTCGGAAAGTTTTTTTACACCCTTAATAAAATAAGCCGGATTACCTAAATAATCTGTTGATGCAATATCAACGTTTTGGTTAAATGTCCAACTTTTTGTTGCATTTCTCCAAACTAAATCTTTAGATCCAGTTTGACTATTTAAAACCATTCCACCATTGTCTATTGCGGCATCAGTAGGCAACGTACTATCACTAGTTATTGCTAACTGTAACTGTTTTCCTTCAATACTAAAATTAGAAACATCAAATGCAAGTGTTGAACCTTTAACAGTTAAGTTTCCGCCAACTTCAAAATTGCCGCTGATTACTCCGTCTCCGGTTATGTCTATCGCCGCACTAGGATCTGCATTGAAAAATCCTATAAATTTATTTGTTGAATCTATAGTCAAAGCACTGCTTGTAGAGTTTCCTACACGTATCCTAAAATCAATATCTGTACCACCTAGTTGATTTTCGAACACTGTTGTATTTCCGTCAACTTTAATAGCATGGTATTTACTATCACCAACACCTATTGCAAGTCCGCCACTGTTTTTTACAAACAAGCTACCTGTCATGTTTTGGTTGCCAGTTGTAGCTACAAATTTTGTAAAATCATATTTTGTTCCGGCACCATCTACTAATGCTTCAGCTGTATCTGCTGTACCGTTATATTTGTAAACTTCACCTGTAGGATTTACAGGATTAAAACCAATTTTAATTAACTGACGTTGTGGTGTTTGTGTATCATTAGCATCAACAGGATAACCTTGTATTTCAAAATTGTTTCCTGGACGAAATTGTACACGCGAATGAACACCTGCAAGCACTCCGCCTACAAATAATTTTAATACAGTTCTTGTAACGTTTCCGTCGTCTACTATGCTATCTGCTTCAAAGCCGGTTTTACCTTGACGCTGTGTATACATTGGTCCTACAAGAACTAAATCAGTGCCATCATAAAAATATAACCTATTTTTTGCATCATCAATCCATAAATCTCCAGCAACCATATTGTTTGGCTCTTGGTTACTTACAATTGGTCCGCCGGCAACTTTCCAGTCAGTGCCGTTAAATAATTTTAATCTTGCATCTGATGTATCGTACCAAAGCTGTCCTTTCAAAGGATTTGTAGGAGCACTAGAGCTTGAAAAATTTTCAAGAATTTTAATATAATTTTCATTTATAAATTCACCAAATCCTTTGTAGTTTCTTCCAACAAGTGTTATATCTGTACTTGTATTGTCAATAGCACCGTCTACAAGTGTAACTAAAAGTGTTCCGTCGGTTTTATTTAAGATATAACTCATTATGCATTCCTACCTGTGTAAATGATATATTTCATTGCTATATAAGGGTTCATTACATCAAGTGGATTACCGTCGCCACCATCAAGCACACCACCACTTGTCAATAGACGCTGGCTGTTTTGTGCAGATGCAACATCAAATGTGGATCTTTCTGAACCAGTAGGTACTGTATCTCCGGTGTTTATTTCACGTGTTGCAAAAAACTGTTCGCCTGATGATGCTCTTAAATCGTGTTCATGCTCTGGCAAATTTTCTGGAGTAATAGTTTTATTTTCAGCACCACCTACACCGCCTAGTGTGTCTGCAGAATTGTCTAAAACTCTATTTGCACTTATACCGTTCATATTATCTAAACCTAACGGAAATCTACCTCTCAAATCAGGCACTGCAAATTTACCAACTTCTGGAAGATCTTTAAAGGAAAATCCAATTGCTTCATATAATTGTTGATAATCAGCTATAAGATATTCAGTACCGTCACACAGTAACCAACCTAATGGTGTTGCAACACCTGCATAAGGCACTACCACTCCAGGAGGATTAACAGCCACAGCTTTTAAAAGGTTACGTCTTGATATTTTTTTAAGTCCGGTATCACCGGTTGTTCTGTTTATTAATAATTCATCATCAACTTGAGATTCTGTAACTGCTGTTTTATTTGATACAATAGTATTGCTTATGCTTGTTGTGAAAGTTTTTACACTTCCGCCTACTTGTCCGTCAAATACAAAATCGTCTGCACTTATATCACCTGTAAGTCTGAATGTAGTAGAGCTGGTAAGTTTGTCTGCAGATCCTGCTCTACCAGATACTGTACCGCTGACATTACCTGTTAAGTTTCCAATAAAAGTAGTCGAATAAATTGTTTTGTATTTGTTTAATGCCGCACCTATGTTTCTAACATTATTTTGATCAGGTTCTACATTACGTGTCTTTAATGTGTTTTCAAGTTCAGTTTGACCGCCAACGAATAAATTTTTAGCAATACCTACTCCGCCTTTTATAATTGCACTACCAGTGCCTATTGTAGTTGCGTCTGTAACATCATTTATTTTTAACACTCCACTTTGTTGAATGTTACCTGTAACATCAAGTGCTTCTTCTGGTGCTTCGTTATTAATACCTACTCTTAAATTACTATCAACTCGCACTACTGTTTTGCTTGTTCCAGCATTTCTTACACGTAAATCAATATTTGATCCTGCAACTTGATGCTGTATAATTCCTGCATTGCCCTCAATTCCTATATTCATTTCTGAATTGATGCCGTAATTAACTCCGCTGTTGTTTTGAACATTTAATCCGTTTAATGTTGTACTTACTACATCACTACGTAAGAAGTTACCAGCACTTACATTTACATTATTAACAATAAGCGACTCTGCTTTTTCAGCTGTTCCATAAAATTTAGCTGCACCGGTGCCTGTAATATCTCTAGTACTAAGTGTGACACCTGGTTTTATTACAGTAAATCCAGGAATAACTGTTTTAGGTATAAATTCATCTGTTGCAATAATTGCAACCGGCTGTGCGTTTACTTCAATTTGTACTATGTTATATACAGCGTTATCAGTACCAGTAACTGAAACTGGAACAGGGCCGGTATTTAATCCATCACTAAACGTCGGACCTACCAATACCCAACCAGATCCACTAAACAAGTATAATTGTTGATTGTCTGTATCTGTCCATAAGTCGCCAATTTGACTATTAGCCGCCTCAGGTTCAGTATTAGCTCTTATTATTCCGCCTACAGGTACCCAATCTGGTAAATTGTAAACTTTAAGTTGCTCTTTACCGGGTGTACTATCGTACCATATTTGTCCTTCTACAGGATTTGCAGGTTGAGTAGCACTTGCAAAATTTTCTAATAAGTGTAAAAAGTTTTCTGCTATAGCTGTACCATATGCAGTAGTATTTCTACCAGGTATTTTTAAATCTGTAACTGTGTTGAGAGTATTATCCTCAATGGTAATAGTGCCTTTGTTGGCTTGGTCTGTATATGCAATAGTATAAGCCATTTATTATCCCTCGTTAAATCCTGTTAAACTTTGCACTCTCACAGTATAATCAATCTGTACAAGTCTGTTTAAACTTTTTTGTACAGGATGAAATACAACATGTGTAAGTAATCTACCATTACCATCTTCAGCATATGCTTTCAATCCTAGTTCGTCAAATACATACAATGAATTTTGATCTGTTGCTGTATCAAATGCATCTTGGCCGGAAGGTTCACCGTAATCTAACAAACATGTTACTAATACATCTGTGTAGTTCGTTCCGCTGATATGTCGTGTTTCAATCTTATTACGTACAGGATCAATATTAGATACACTTCGATCATCTACAACTTTTGTAAATGTTTGATTGTACAAACTAGCATTTGTACCTGTTGAATTAGGAGTTAGATACGTAATAATGCCTGTAGGATCAACACTAGTACCACCATTTCCAAATGCCATTTCGTGTATCCATCCATTTCCGCTGTTGCCTAAACTTTCAGCAAGTGACAAACTAATATTTTCGTAATGTATAGCATTACGCTTGTCAATAATGACTTCACCACTTTCTGGATCATGGATTTTGATGTGTCCTTGTATGTATACACCTTGATGTTCGTTTATTTTATCTGTCATTTTGTTTTCCTACAT
>TARA_B100001057_G_scaffold80535_1_pt1 | contig 30669 bp, 32 predicted proteins | sample TARA_B100001057 | Tara Oceans TARA_B100001057 (sample SAMEA2621839) | marine metagenome | biome: marine biome (ENVO:00000447); feature: surface water layer (ENVO:00002042); material: "saline water (ENVO:00002010), including plankton (ENVO:xxxxxxxx)" | depth 5 m
TAAAATCCTCCTTCTTTCAGAAATTCGGGCATCGGGCTTTTATCACTACAGGCAATCGGTTTGCCAGAGCCCATAGATTCTAATAAAATATTTGGCATGTTTTCACAAGATGAAGCAAAAATTATACCATCATGATTAAAATATTGATCTGCAATTTCATTATGTGGGATATGTAAAATATGGTTAATGAATTCATGCCCAGGATCCACTTTATCAATAGTTCTCTTTAACTTATCCCCAGAGGGTCTGTAGATTATATCTCCAATTAATGTTAAAGACACTGGATAACCTTTTTCTTTTAATTTTGAGACGGCCTCTACAACATGCCATTGATTTTTATAAACATGTACAGTTGAAACATAGAGAAAACGAAAAGGAATTTTCACGGAATAGTTATCCAGACATTTAATTTCAACTTTTTGTGATATGAATTGATTTGAAATCCCATGATGAATAATTGCTGTGCTTTTATCTTCAATCTTTAAAACTTTGGTGATATACTTTTTTGCGTATTGAGATAAAAAAACAATACTTTCAGCATTTTTAAAACACTTTTGCTGCCTTTTAAAATTAATATAAAATTTTCCTTTTTCTTTTAGGCTTTTTATTTGTTTCCAAAATTCTCTCTCATGTAGCATCATATTTTGGGACATACCAATATAAGGCCTGAAATTACCTATGTAATCTCCTGTAATTGAAAATAATATATCACATTCTTTCTTTAAGATTTTATCAAATAAAAATGATTGAAAAAAGATTCTGTGAAATTTTGATTTATTGAGAAATGGAAAGCTTTTTTTAAAAAAGCTAGAGTGGTTTGGAAGTTGATCTAAAACTTTTTGTGAAGCATAAATATTTAATTGATTCGACAAATGTTTATTTATTTTTAAATAATTGATAAGCAATTGGCTTAAATGAGTAAAACCACCCCCATCAACAATACTTGTTGCATCAATACCTATTATCAAAATAAACCTCTTTTAAAGAAAAACTGATAAATTTTAGATAAATGCCTAAATGGAAGAAAAAAAAGTATTACATAAAATGATTTTTTAAAAATTTTTAATTCTTTATTTAATAATATTTTTGAGATACCTTCTCTCCTTTTACCTAATTTCCATTCATATTTGGCCTCATCAAGGAAATTTTTAGATAAGAGCCTGTCTTTAAATTCTTTATTAATATTTTTAAGTTTATTAATGATAAGCCTAGTTTCCTCAAAAAATAAATAGCGTTTAGTGTTTGTAAGGTTTTTATCGTGTATCCTGTATTTAACGAGTTTTTTATTTAAATATGCAATTTTTGTTTTTAATGTTATTTTTAAAAAAAAATCAAAATCTTCACAAACCTTTAGTTTTTCATTAAATTTTATTTTGTTTTTACTTATGATATTTTTAGTAAAAATACATGAACTCAAACAAAGATTATAATCTTCTATAAGCTTTTCAAAACAATTACCTTGATATGGGATTCTACGCCCATAAAGATTAAAACTATAGGTTTTATTAAAATAAATAACATCTGAATAAACCATTTCAATATCACTATTTATGGCCGGCAATGAATATAATAACTTATTTTTATCCCATATATCATCTGAATCTAAGAAAGAAATAAAGACACCCTTAGCGTGGTTTAAACCAATATTTCTTGCTCCGCCTAAAGTCATAAAGTTGGGAGTTTTAAAATAAATAATTCGAGAATCTTCATATGATTTAATTATTTTAAAGGTATCGTCTGTTGATTGATTATCAATAAAAATTATTTCAAATTGAGTATAAGTTTGATCTAAAACAGATTCAACGCACTCCTTAAGATATTCTTGACTGTTAAAACAATTTATAATAACGGAGACTAAAGGTATTTCACTTCTCAATTAGAATTATTAATTTAAAATATTAATTAGTTTTTTTGCAACCAATCTGATGTCTGAGGTTGATAATTTTGTATGGAGTGGAAGAGTCAAGATCCTTTGATAAATTTTTTCAGTAACTTTTAAAGATTGTCCTTTATTATAATATGAGAGTAAGTGATTTGGAAAATAATGAAACCCTGTTTGTATATTAAATTCTAACATTTTATTCCTAATTTCATCAATTTTTAATTCACTATATATTCTGACAACGTATATATGAGGAAATACTAAATCATAATCTCTTAAAAGTGGCTTTATCTTTTCATTGTCAATAAAAAGAGAATCATAGAGTTTGGCAAAAAGTTTTCTTTTATATGAAAACTCATCAAATCGTTCAAGTTGAACAATACCAATAGCTGCCATTATATTACTCATGTGGTATCTCCACCCTTGACTTTTAACATCAAAAGTCCAGCTTCTTTCACTAACAAATCGTTTTTCAGTATCATTTACAACTCCCAATAATCTTTTGTCTTTTACAGAATTAATTACATCTACATCTCCAGTAACTATACAACCTCCTTCGCCTGAAGTTATGTTTTTTATTCCATCAAAACTAAAACATGTTATATCTCCGAAACTTCCTATTTTTTTATTTTGGTGAGTTGTGCCAAAAGCATGAGCAGCATCTTCAATAATTCTTAATTTATTTTTGGATGCAAATTTATATATTGCCTCAATATTTCCAACTCCACCACTATAGTATACTGGTATAATTGCTTTTGTAAATTTAGATAACTTAGTAGAGGCATCCTTAATGTCAATTATCAAACTCTGTTCATCAACATCACAAGAAACCGGTGTTGCCCCAGTAGCCGAAATGGCCTGAAAAGTAGCTATATAAGTAAGAGATGGAACTAAAACTTCATCCCCTACACCAATATTACAGGATTCAAGGGCAAGTTGAACTGCTGCTGTTCCGCTCGAAACACAAATAGCTTTTCTACCAAAAAAAGAGTCTAATTTTTGTTCGAGTTTTTCTACATACTTTCCCATCCCCAAATAGGAGTTCTCTAAAACTTCCATTACAGCTTTTTTTTCACCGTCACCAATATCTGATTGAGATAACTTAATCATATTTATTCCATTTAAAAGGAATTAAATCTGAGTCAAAATCAATTTTTTTTGATTCAGATATATCGTGTGGTGTATTAGTGCAATTAACAATTATGGCTAATTCATCTGTTTGATTTTGAAAACCATAATAGATATTTGGTGGAATATGAAGCCTTTTGAAGTTTGCATCTCTAGATAAGTTTAATTCCATTATTTTTCCATAAGTTGAAGACTCTTTTCTTAAATCATAAAATACAAATTTTAATTGTCCATATACGACAGTTAAAATTTGAGTTTGCTTTAGATGAAGTTTCCAAGCCTTTATTCTGTGAGGATTTACTTCTGAAATATAGCATTCTCCAAATGATGTAAAGTTTTTATCATCATTACGTAGCATATGAAGAATATCACCCCTTTTATCGTTAATTATTTTTAGATCAACTAAAATAAGATCTTTGATCATTTTAAACTCAATTTTTCATATAATTCAATTTGTTTTTCAGTGTAATCAATCATATTTATTTGACCATTATAAAAATTAGAGTACCATTCGCCAACAAAAGAAACAGTCTTTTCATAATTTAATGTAGGTTTCCAATTTAAAAGATGGTAAGCCTTCTCACAATTGAGCTTTAATAGTTTTGATTCATCAAAATTATTTGTTGATTCAATCTTATAAAACTCATTTAATTTAGTAGCAGACCAATAAGAATATATTTTGCTCACAAGGTCTAAAACTGTACTACCCTCAGTTGAAACTGGTCCAAAATTAAATGCTTCTCCATTTATATTTTCATCTAATTTGATAGCGGTTTTCAAATACCCAGATAATGGCTCTAAAACATGTTGCCATGGTCTTGTAGAATAAGGTGCTCTTATGATTACTGGTGATTTATTACTCCATGATTTAAAACAATCGACTATTATTCTGTCTTTTGCCCAATCTCCTCCTCCAATAACATTTCCTGCCCTTGAAACTGAAATTTTAATATTCTTCTTGTTCCTTAAAAAACTATGAAAATATGATTTTATCATCATTTCTGCAGCGGCCTTGGATCCGCTATAGATATCTTTACCCCCTAAATTATCTGTTTCTTTATACCCCCACAAAGACTCCAAATTATCATATGATTTGTCACTGGTTATCATAACAATTTTACATTCAAAATCTATATCTCTTATAATTTCCAAAACATTTAATGTTCCTAATGAATTTGACAAAAAAGTACCTAAAGGATCTTCATATGAAACAGAAACTATCGGCTGGGCAGCTAAATGAAATATAAAATCTGGCTTTTCATCAATTACAACTTTTCTTAATTTATTAAGATCCTCCACATGATCATAATGTTGTATAATATCTTTTTCAAGATCCAATATTTTAAATAAAGATGGTTCAGTGGGTATGCCTTTTGAGTATCCAATAACTCTTGCACCCATTTTTAGAAGCCAGAGGGTCAGCCAGCTTCCTTTAAAACCAGTGTTCCCTGTGATTAATACTTTTTTAGAAATAAATTTTTTTTTGTCCATAATTTATTTTGTGAGCCATGGTAAATTGCCCTCTTTTATGATTCCTTCTAAATAATCTCTATCTCTAATTGTATCCATACACTGCCAGAAACCATCATGCTTAAAAGCCATTAATTCTCCATCTTTTGCTAAAGTTTCAAGAGGGGTTTTTTCTAATATTGTTTGATCATTTTCTAAATACTCAAAAATTTCTGGTTCAAATATAAAGTAACCCCCATTTATCCAACCAGCTTCAGACTGAGGTTTTTCTTTAAATGAAATAACTTTTTCATCTTGGATTTTAATATCCCCAAACCTTGCTGAAGGTCTTACAGATGTTACAGTAGCAATTTTTTTGTGCGATTTATGAAAATTAATTAATTTTTTTATGTCAACATCACAAAGCCCATCTCCGTATGTCAGCATAAAAGTTTCATTAATTAATGATTTTAATCGAAGTAGTCTGCCCCCAGTTAATGTATTTAATCCTGTGTCGACTAGAGAAACATCCCAATCCTCCTGAACATGATTATTAACTTCTAACTTATTAGATGAAGTATTAATTTTAAAATCACTATTTCTAATACTATAATTTAAAAAGTAATCTTTTATAAAATCCCCTTTATATCCTAGGGTTAAAATAAAATCATTTATGCCTTGAATCTCAAAAGTTTTTAATATATGCCATAAAATTGGTCTTCCTCCGATTTCTACCATAGGTTTTGGTCTTAAATAAGTCTCTTCACCAAGCCTCGTCCCAAGGCCACCACAAAGTATTACTGTTTTCATAAAGTTATTTTAGTTATTTTTAATATTCATTAACAGAACTTAAGTTTTAGAATTTAGAAGTATAAAGAGTATAAAATTTAATTCTCTAATTTTTGCCTCCTAGCAAAATATAAGATTCATTTGACTTATTTTTTGGGGTGAAAACATCTAATATATTAATATTAGCATTTCTGGCCATTTTTATATAAAATGAATTATTTCTATTCCATCCCCAAAATTGATTTTTTAAATTACTTTCAATTTTTTTAGGAAATAAGAAATAGTATGTTAATCTAAGGCAATTTTTTATCAAAGAAATAATATTTTTAAAATTAATCCCATTTTCAATTGGATTTAGCGATGTGTGAATAATTATGATTTTTCCAACTTCACTTAAATTATTTTTTAGTTTTTTTAATAATTTCACACAATCAGAGCGTTCTATTGAATAAAGCACTTGTTGCAAGTATATAATATCATATCTGCCATTTAATTTATTCAGACAATTAATGTTTTGGTTTCTACTGATAACCATTTAGAAGAGACTGATGAGCAGTCAAAAACACTTAATTCGATATTTCTATCATTTAGAATATCTTCTACATATCCCAATCCAGAGCCATATGACAAAACTTTATCTCCCTCTTTCAAAAACCTTTTAATGTTTTGAGCTGTATCATTTTTTTGAAGTAACCAATTTTCTGGAAGCTTTTCATGTTTAGAATATTTATTAAATAGATGATCATAAAAAGCAGGAGTTGGTAAATCATTTGTCAATTTTACATTAATGTCTAGAAATGAAATGTCTTGCCAGTGGGTCTGATAAAAATTTTTTCCTCGAGCAATCATGAAAATACTTTTATACTTAGATAAGTTATTATGAGAGAATCAGCAAAGTAATAATGGCTTGATAACTTATTAAGATTTTTTTAATTTTACTTAACAAGATTTTTAAATATTTTGGTTCCAAATCAAGAGGGAGGTTGATAATTTCTTTACCTAATATTTCAGATTTTGGGCATTCACCTTCCAAGTATCCAAAGTTTTTTAATTGAGACTTTGTTGAAATAATTGGACTCTGAAACCAAATACTTTCATAATCCAGAAAACTTTTTAGGTCGCTCTTAACTTTTTCATTATTTTTTAGTGTGATAACCATTCTTAATGGAATTATATTAATTTTTGGATCGAAATAAATATCTGGAATAATATTGTTAAAAAAATCTGATTTTAATTCATCAATTAAATACTTTAAATTATTTATTCTTAAATTTTTAATTTTAGTCCATTCATATAGAAGGCTGTCAATACCAATTTGAGCAACAAATGATGGCATTTTTGCTGGATATGGGTAACTGCAATTATTATTGACAGGATTATAATTCTCATCTAAATAAGGAGATAAATACCCTAACTTAATTTTAATTGATTGAATAATATTATAAAACTTTATCAAAATATGTTTTTTTGGAGAGAATACTTTTTGCTCTATAAGAAATCTTTTGAACATCAATGTTTGTTTATCAATAGATATTCTTTCAGATTTGTGATTAAGCCTTTTTAATTTTTTTATAAGCTGAATATTATTAGAATAAATTATTCCACCTGAAAAAGCATTTAATGGTTTTGTATGATCAAATGAAAATAATGCAGCATCGCCAAAGTTTCCAACCTTAATCCCATTTGATTTTGATTCGAGTGATAATGCACAATCTTCTAGCATAAAAATTTTATTGGTTTCACATAATTGTTTTATTGATTCTATTTTACAAGGGATTCCAAAACTGTGCTGAGCAATAACTAGTTTAGTTTTTTTTGTAATTTTTCTTTTTATAGAATCGGGACAAGATCCAAATGTCTTAATATCTACATCAGAGAAAATTGGTTTTGCTTCAGCTGATAATATTGCATTAATTACAACGGAACAATTACCTGAATTTACTATAACCTCGTCTTCTCTTCCAATGTTTAAAAGTTTTAAAAGTTGGTAAAGTCCCATTCTCCCTGCAGCAAAGGAAGCCGATTCTCCTTGGCCAACTAATATTGAAAATCTTTTTTCAAAGTTAGTGATTGTGTTGTCATTTTCTTTTTTTATCAAGGATTTGTATGATCTAAAATCAATTATGTTAATAGATTTTGATATAGTATAAAAATTAAAATAATATTTTTTAAAGAGTTGTTTTAATATTTGATATATAACTTTAAATCCTCTCATTTTAATTTAAAAGTAATTTTTTCCACTTCATAAGATCTTTTGAATTATTAAAAAATTTAATATTTGGTGCAGGAGAAAATTCCTTTTGAAGTACTGTTAATATTTCATTACTGTCAGACACAAAAAATACTGACGATTCGCCTGACAAAGGGCTTCTGTTCAAATTCCCAGGTGTATTAAAGATTAATGTTCGCTTTCCTGCCAAATACGATTCAACACCACTGCTTGAATCACTTGTGCTGATAACATAGCTATTTAAAGATAAGATTTCATTTAAAGGCAATTCTGTTTTTTTTATATCTCCCAAATATTTTTTGTTAAGCTCTATTGGATTTGCTGGGTGTGACTTGAATGTAAAATTATATTCGTGCTCTAATAAAGGATAAATCTGATCGAGTAAAAGTAATGTGTTTGAACTACTTATATCGCCCAAGACTAGAATGTTTGAACTATTATCATCTGTTGTTTTTAATGAATTGTTCGTATACCTCAGAGACTCTAATTCAATCATATCGCTTATATGATATCCAAAACCCAAAAATTTTTTTTTAGAATTAGACCCATTTACAGCAAAAAAATCAGGTCTATAAATATTATATAAATTCAAGTATCTATTCTCAAATACATTTTTATATCTAAGGTCCCAAAATGATACTGAAGAATGTTGAATAGCTACTAATTTTCCATGTTTATTCTTTTTCCAGGCATTTATAAATGCAAACTCCCATCCCTGATTTTCTTGTAGATATATTCCTAATTTTTGATTTTGAGTGTCTTTAAGGATTTTATCAAAAAGTTCGATCCATAATATATTTTGGATAGCCGTAATTCCAAAAAAAGAATCTTTAAAATCTTCTTTATAAAAAAAATTGAAATTTATTCCCTTGAACAAAAAAAAATTCTCGCTAGATAATCTAATGTTGAAAATTCTCAACCTATATGTAAGATAATTAAAAACTACTTTTAAGAATAATTTTAAATTTAGATGAGATTTAATTAGACTATGACAATCTGTCGAAATTGAATTGATTTGATTAATTATTCTTTGAGCTTTAAAAAAACTTGGTGTAACTTTTGACTTAATATAGTGGTGTATCCAGTTTGATTTAATATTATTCCGTTTTAACAAATTGGGTAATTCCCCCCATATTCCTGAGTTAAATTCTCCAGAAAAATTGTCTTTAATGTTTAAATGCGAAAAATATGAACATATAAATAAATCACTTTTCAGAGGAATTAGTTTTTTCTTTTTTATGATTCTTAAAGGGCTTTCTAACAAAAAAATTCTTGTTAACCATGTTAAAGCTCTGAAAAAACTGGGTAAATATTTATAATGATTTTTTTTTGTTTTAGAATTAGATATGCTGCCCACCAAAATTTCTATTTTTTCATCATAACAAATTGAATTTATAATTTTAAATATGTCTTTATTTAGAGATTTAAAGTATATTTTCTTTGGCTTATTTAGGTCTAAATAACTTTTGAAAGCTAAAACCTTAATTACATCACCAATGTAAATTGACTTATAATTGCTTTTTTCAAATAGCTTGGACATGGTCCACAAACTATTATTTTTATCATATTTTAAATAAGAATGTAACGGCTTTTCTTTAAAAGAATGATTGCCAATATTTTCAATTAGTGAAAAATAATCCTCTCTAATAATATGCCCGTTTTCTTCAGCCAATTGAATAATTGACTTAATATTTTTGCGATTTTTAGTCAGAAACCAATCAAAGACAAGCATCTATAAAATTCTATTTTTGGAAATACTGATCAATCTATAATATTAAAAGGTTTCAATCCAGAAATTATTCTTAATGCATTTGAAGCTGCTTTAGTTCTCATCTCCTTATATGCACTAATTGAATAATATGCAGTGTGTGGATTAATTATCAACCTCCCATTGAGCCATTTTTCTCTATTTCTCCAGGCATCAACTAATTTCGAATCAGTTGCTGGTTCATTAGGTAAAACGTCCAATCCAATTGAAGATATTTTTTTTGATTTTAAGGGTTTATACAAATCGTCTAAATTATTTAACAATTTGCCTCTAGCTGTATTAATCAAGGATCCTCCATGTTTAATTTCAGAAATGAATTTTTTATTTATCATACCTTTTGTTTCATTATTTAAAGGTGTGTGAACTGAAATTATATCACAAATATTTAATAGTTCGTTCAAATTGTCTAATCTTTTTGAACCTATCATTTTTTCATAACCTCTAGGTTTATATGGATCAAAAAAAACTGTTCTAAAACCGATTGTTTTTGCTTTAATTAAGACACTTCCGCCAATTCTCCCAGCTCCGATAATCCCCAAATTATATTCGCTTGTTCTTTTAATTCTTGGATTTGTATTTTCTTGCCATGTCTCTGTATAAGTTCTTGAAAAATAATCATATTCGGTAATACCTCTTGATATATTGAGTATCATTGCTAATGCAGTATCAGAAACCTCATCAATTCCATAATCTGGTGTATTACAAACATAAATATCTTTTGAGTTTGCATATTTAACGTCAATATTATCAAACCCAACACCATATCTAATGATACCCTTTAATTTTGGCATAGAATCAATAAATTTTTTGTCTATTTTTTTATGCCACACCAAAACTACTTCAATACTATTAGATTGTGTTAGAGTTAAATTATCTTTTAAAATATTTCTTTCAATCTCTGGATTATTTATATAGTCTGTTATAAAAACTTTTTTCACTTATTCTAAGTTTTTGTTATAAGGTGTATTTGTCTCTGAAAATCCATTTTTTTTAAGCCAATACTCAACCTGTCCCTTTTGCCATTCAAAATCTAGATCAAGACCTCCCCATTGTTTCAGAGGGTATACTTTTCTCCCCATCCATCTGAAAGGATTCTCTCCATATTCCAAATCTTCTAAGCATTTAGGTCTTACAATAAAAGCTGAACAATCAGCAAACCAACATTCACCTTGAGATCCTCTATCGCATGATACATTTTCGAACATGTTGATTGGAAAGAAAGGTTCTAATGTATTATTAATAATTTTTTTTGCTCGCAAGGGACTCCACATATTGTATGGACTTGATGTGGCTGCACTATCATATTTCATCTCTTTGTCATTTCGCATAAACTCAATCCCTTTATCAATAATCCCAGGGGTAATACATGCCCCATTACAAAATAAAAGAACAATGAATTCAATCTCATTACTTTTAGAAAGTGACTTTATTTCTCTATAACCATGAGCGAATGCATCTTCAGCAAGAGCTTCATTAGTGGCAAGCTCAGGTGGCCTTTGAATATTTTTTAACCCATGTTTCAATGCTATTTCCCTTATTTGCTCTGAATCAGTTGATATAAAAATTTCATCGACTAATCTAGAATTTTTTGCTGCCATAATTGGGTAAGTCATCAAAGGCCTCCCAACAAAATTTGTGATGTTTTTATTCGGAAATCCGGTACTCCCTCCTCTTCCAATTAACAATGCTGGTATCATCTTATTTTATTTTTAATTTTTTAGCTGAATTTTTAATAATTCCTATTCCTTCTACTTCAATAATCGTTTTGTCTCCATCCTTAATAAACATATCATTAGGTATACCGATGGCTGTACCTGTACAAAATAATGCCCCCAGAGATATAATATTGTTTCGAAATAAATACTTTCTAAACTCCTTGAATGTTCTTACCATATTTTTAGTAGAGCCTTCCCCTGTATAAATGGTTTTTTTATCTCTTATTAACTCACAACTGACATTAAGATTTAAGGGATCTTTAATAAATCTTTCAGGGACTATACTGGGTCCTAAAACACAAGATCCTTTGAAAATTTTACCTTGATTCAGAAATAAAGGACATTCTTTTTCGATATCCCAGGCTGTTATATCATTAGCAGCTGTATATCCTAGTATTTCTGCATTAGAATCAAAAATTATTGCCAACTCGGCTTCTATAAAAGTTTCCTCCGAGTCATCTCTAATTGAAAAGTCATCATTTGGTCCTACACAATGATGAGCAAGACCTTTAAAAAAAATTTCAGGCCTTTCACTTTCATATACATAAGAATATAAACCAGAATATCCATTGGATTTTTTTATATCTTCCTCATGTAACTGCATATTCCTTTTATAAGTTACTCCACAACCCCATACTTCTGGGGGACTATAAGGTATTAATAATCCATACTCTTCTCCTTTTTCTGCTTTTTGCAATTCCCCAAATGAGTACTCACTTTTTGATAGTTTTTTTAAAGATGATAATATAAACTCATGAAAATTAGGATCATTAATTTTCCTGTCTAGAATTAAATCTAATATGGTTCCTGAGTATATTTTGTTTAAAACATATACATCATTATTATTTAAAACAACACCGGTGAGTGTTTGTCCACTTTTTTCATGAAAGCTTATAAATTTCATCACAATACTCCACCGTTAACATCAACTATAGCACCATTCATATAATTCGATTCATCTGATGATAAAAATAGTATAATATCTGCTATTTGCTTAGGAGATGCAATATATCCTAAAGGATTCCTTTTTTTAACTAATTCTTCAAAACCATTTTTTTCGCTAAAAATATTTTTTAACATTGGAGTGTAAGTTTGACTAGGGCAAATACAGTTTACATTAATTCCTATGTCTCCCAGTTCTGTGGCTAAATGCCTAGTTAATCCAATCACTGCAGCTTTAGATGTAGTATATGCAGCCCCAAGAAGAATACTCTTGTCCCTTCCCGCAATGGAAGAGACATTAATAATTTTACCATATTTATTAAGTTTCATATTACTTAATACAGCTTTGATACACATGAAATAGCTTTTTACATTTGTATTCATAACTAATTCCCAGTCTTTCAAATCAATCTGATCAACTAATCCAGCTTTTGAGATAGATGCATTATTTATCAAAATATCAATTCCCCCAAAATTTCTGATAGTATCTGCAATGGATTCCTTTATTGCCTTTTCATTTGTTACATCTATTGTATAGAATTTAATTTTATTTCTAAAGCCTTTAAATTTTAACTCTAATTCTTTGTAATATGTTTTACTTAATATTGAAACATTGGCCCCCGATGATGCAAATTGAATTGCTGTTTCAAGACCAATGCCCTTAGCCCCTCCTGTTATAATTGCAGTTTTCCCATTAAAATTATATGTAATCATAAACTTCATATTTATTAGGGGATTTATCGTAGCCCCAGTTAGCAAAATATAGTTTCACTCTTTTGTCCTTTACAGTATTTAAATGATGAACTGAATCATCAATAAATATGGCAGATTCATACTGAGTCCTATCAATAAAATCAGAAATTATTTTCCCTTTACTGCCATTTAAATTATATTCCTTATTTGAAAAAATATTACTGATATTTATATTATAAAAATCACATAATAGTTCAACTGATTTTTTGTCTTTAGTTGTTAAAATATTGTAATTGGTGCCTAAAACTTTATTTTGAAGAGTTTTACCAAACATAGTTAGTGAATGTAACTCAACCCATTTTTTCAAATCCTTTTTATAAAAATCTCTGGTTTTAAAAAATATATATTCGTAATGATTTTTAATACTATTTGATAAATCTTTTTCCAATTTTTTAAAATGTTTTTTTATTTGAATCTCCATAATTTTATTATTACAAAAATCATCCAAAACTCGATGTAAAACCATGTATTGTGGAACAGGACCCACAAGATATCTATATTTATGAAAGAGTTTTTCATACTCTTTATTAGATTTATAATTATTAATAAATCCAAAATAAGTATCCTTAGATACTAGATAACATTCTTTAATTGAATCTACTATAACACCATCAAAATCTAAAAAAATTGCCTGCTTCATAAAATTCCTGAAACTAATCTGACTACATCAACTACTCTGGCAGAATAACCCCATTCATTATCATACCAAACAATTAACTTTAATACATTATCATCTAAAACATTTACCCATTGTCCATCAATTATTGAAGAATGCTCATTTTGCTTGTAATCAATTGAAGTTAGAGACTCCTCGTTATAGCCTAAGTATGTATTATTTTCAGCTAACCCCTTAAAATATTCTTTAACCTCATCAGCCATTATCATTTTATCACATGTAATTGTCATATCTGACGAAGATACTATAGCCGTTGGTGTTCTAAAAGAAATAGCTTTTATCTTATTTTTAAATTGGGGTAATACGTTTGAAACTGCATCGGAAGCAGTCGTAAGCTTTGGAATCATACTTTCGGTTGAGGATCTTCCTAACGCATAATCACGCCAAAAATGTCCTGGGCTAGAAACAGATTTTATTGTCCCATCAACTAAATTTTGATACGATAACCATGGATGAAGGGTGGTAAAAAAACAATTTTTTATTCCCCATTGATTATCTACATGATATAATGCTTGGGCTACCGCATTTGCATCACAAATACTCGACGATATAAGATTTTGTTTATGTCCATCATACTCATTTTCATTTACCCCCATTATTATAGTTTGATCTACTAAATTCGAAGCATGGGTAACTACTGCTTTTTTAATTATATTTTTATTTAATAAGTTACGTGCTCCTTCAATATTTTTTTTAATTCCTGATGCACATATTATTACATCTGAATTGCTCCAATCAACATTTTCAATATAGTCTTCTGAAGAATATTTTATAAGATCCCCGTCAACAGAAAAATTATTATCATCTATAAATTTCACATTTTTATCGTATTTGCCATAAGTGGAATCATACTTAAGCAGGTATAACATATTTTTTAAATCAGGGTCAATATCATTCACACAAACAATTTTGAAATATTTATTTTTTTGATTTATTTTAAAAATTGCTCTTCCTATTCTACCAAATCCATTAATCCCTATTTTTATCATTATTTATTTATTTTAGAATGTTTATTAAATTCTTTATAAAGCTTATTACGATCCTCCCAATGATACGGTATTACGGAATAGTTTAAATTATACCAGCTTTTTTTGCATGAGTATAGTTTACCCATTCCCCCAAGAAAATCATTTCTTTTTCATTGCCGCATGTTTCTTTTATTGGGGTCACAACTAATAATCTTGCCATTAAAAGTTTTTGTTCATTCTTGTTTAAATTGAAATCCTATTTTGATTCAAATTCCTCTTTATTCGACCTTAGGGTAATTTATATTCATCTTGTCAAGTTTATTTTTTACTTCTTTATCTTTTAATAATGACAATCCATATCTATTATAATTATTTTTACTATAAGTGATTTCTCTATTCTTCTTATCAGAGATTTGTTTTTTACACTCAACAATTAAAGAAGTTAGTGGATCTCTATCAAATCCTGTTAGATTAAAATTTATTTCATATTTTCCAGACTTTTCATCATAATGATGAATTAAATTGTTTTCCTTATAAAATTTTTGATTTAAATTATTCCAAATAGGTTTAAGACCTTGAACGTGTAGAGGAACAGTTAATTCACTCACTACTGATTCACAGAATTTTTTTTGGGAAATTTGATTAAATCCAGAATTATTTAATAAAATTTCAAGCATTTTAAAATCGTATAAATACTGGTGGGCAACCCCTGTAATAAATTCAGTTAAATTTCTATTTAGTAAAATAGTGTCTTGACCAGGGGAATTAAACCAATTAGCAACAATACCTCCTCTCCCAAGATCTGTTCTTAGATTAGGATCTTCTTCAAGTGCCATATTAAAAAAATCATCATCCTCACTTGCGTATGCCTTTAATATTTTTCCCATATCAGGCGTTAATATTCTTAGCACACCCCCAGGCTTTAAAACTCTGTTAAATTCATTTAGCACTTCCTCAATTTTAATTTGTGGTATATGCTCTACAACATGTGAGCAAAAAATTATTTCTGCTGAATTGTCATCAAGATCTATTTTACTTGCGTCTCCAAGTATAGAATTTTTTTGACTAGTTTTTTTGTGATCTAAAATATACCAATCGCTATTTGCCCAAATTGGAGATGCACCAACATTAAGTTTTATATTAGTAGTCATGAATTTTTTTAATTTTAATTTACTTTCATTTATAGTTTACCAAACGGTTCTTCCTCCATCTGCTGCTATTATTGAGCCGTTTATATAGCTTGAAGAATCACTCAATAAAAATATTATCAGCCCATGATAATCTTCTTTTTTAGCCATGCTTCCTAAAGGGATCAACTCTGAAACTTTTTTAATAAATTCTGGATTTTGATTATTAATTACACCTCCTGGGCAAATTGCATTTGATCTCACTTTTTTATCTGCCCAATAGGTTGATAAATATCTGGTAAGGCCTATAATACCATGTTTGGTTATTGAGTAAGTTATTGGTTTTACTGATTGTTTATCATCTAATAGGCCTTCCTTTTTATATAGATTTTGATTTGGAGCCACTAGGCCTAAGTCGGAAGAAACATTTATAATACTTCCACCCGATAAATTTTTAGAAATTTGGAAACCATAATACTTTGAACATAAAAAAGAACCTTTTAAGCTTACATCAAGGTCTTGATCCCAAATTTCAATTGGAAAATTTTCTAGTCTTGAAAAATTGTTGTTTTTATTGTTATCCTCAACCCTAGGATTATTAGCTGCATTATTTATTAAGCCATCTATTTTTCCAAAAACCTCTACAATTCTTCTGCAATTTTTTTTTACTGACCTTTCATTTGTTATATCTACCTCATATCCGTAACATTCAACATTATATAATTTACTAATTTTTTGAGCTAGGTTGTCAAGTTTTTTTTGATTTAAATCTAACAATATTGGATTACCTCCTGCCATTGCAATTGCCTTAACATGCTCTTGTCCAAGTAAGCCCAAAGCCCCTGTAATTACAATTACTTTATTTTTTAATGAAAATAATTCCATTTTTAAAATTTAATTGTTTGACCTCCATCAATTATAAAACATCCTCCTGTGATAAAAGAAGCTTTAGACGAGCTTAAAAATAAAACTAAGTTTGCAACTTCATCAGGAGAACCAAAACGTTTTAGAGGAACTTTTTCTTCTATCATTTTATTAACACTCTCATAGTCTTTTTTTTGCTTTATATCCCATGTGCTATCTGGAAATAATATATTCCCTGGTGCAACAACATTAACTCTAATTTCAGGAGCAAATTTATATGATAAAGATTTTGAAAAAGATATTAGCGCAGATTTAGCAGTATTGTAAACAGTTGGAGCTCCAACATACTCAATGCCGGCTATCGATGAGTTAAATATTAAAACTCCCTTAGATTTTTTTAAATTACGAGAAAATATTCTTGCTACATTTAACCCTGTACTGAAATTAAGATTCCAAGAATTATCCCACTCTAATTCATCTTGGATAGGTGCTTTACTTCCTGAACCATTTCCTACATTAGAGATAACAACATCAATTTCATCACAAGTTTCTTCAGATATGCTCAGTTGCGCTAAAGATAACTGATTCAAATTTGTTGCATCTGCTTTATAGTAAAAAAGAGCCTTATTCGAGAATTTTGGCTTTTCCCTTGAAATAATATGAACTAAAGCCCCTTCTTTTAAAAATCCTTTTGCGATGCTTAAACCAATACCACGGGATCCTCCCACAATTACAATATTTTTATTTTTTAATAATAGATCCATTTATCAGATAAATTAGTTTTTAATTATCATGTACTGCATTAAAGTTTTGCAAATTTTAATGTCATCATACTCGTCTATTTCAAATATTTTCCAACTATCCATCTCAATAAAGCCTATGTTGTTTCCGAATCTATTATTCTTTTCTTTTAAAACCTCTGGCTTAAATAAATAAAAGGCACCGTTTTCTATATATTGTTTATTAGAATCTTGCCTCCTTTTACGGTCTTTCCAGTTATAATTTAAACTTGATAATTTCTCACTTTTATTGGTTTCCCAAATTAGCATATCACTTACTTTACAACAAGAGAAATAGGAATCAAAATTTTGATAATTTGCTTTTAAAATAGCTGATGAAATATCTTTTGCTTCGGTTAAAGGAGATGTAACCTGTGGAGCAATTACCCAATCTGGAGTGATTTTCATTTTAATTTTCAAATAATCTATTGCGTGATTCCAGGCATCCTCTGAGCTTGAGGTGTCCTTTGCAAATTCTTTTGGTCTTTTAATTACATTTGCTCCATAGACTTTAGAAATTTCAAGAATTTGTTCAGAATCTGAACTTACCCAAACAGAAGTAACTCCACCTTTCAAACATGCGTCAATCGTCCAGGCAATTAATGGCTTACCACAAAAATCAATAATATTTTTATTTGGTATACCTTTAGATCCACCACGGGCAATTATTATAGAAATAAATTTTACCATAATTTAAAAAGTTTTTCTTTAAAAAAAAGAAGTTGTTTTTCAAAAATTTCAATTCCCTCATCATCTCTGTAAACTTGCATTATTAGCTGTCCATCATAGGAAGATATTTTCATTAAATTAATCAGCTCGTCAAAATTAGCATTTCCTTTACCCAATTCAACAGAACCGCCTCCCCTTAATCTGTCCTTTATGTGTATATCTGTAATTCTATCACCATAGGCTTCAAACTCTTCATTAACATTATAGCCTAAAGATGCGCTGTTTCCTATATCATAATTAACTTTAAAAACTTCTTTTGGAAGGTCTTTCAATAATAGTAAAAAAAATTCTGGACTCAAATCTGTTTCCAAACAAAGGTTTATTTTTTTTTGTTCAGCTTTTTTTAAAGTTTTAATAATATTTTGAGAAAAATATTTAAATTGAGTTGTCTTTAGTGAAGAATGATCTACGCATGGAATAACAATGTTTTTAACTCCTAAATCACTTGAGTTATTTATGAGTTTGTCAAGGGCTTCTATACTTTGATTTACTTTACTTAAGGATGTGGAATGAAAAGGTGCTTCCATGAAATAATCTGCACAAATTGATTCTACCAGTACACCGCTTTTTTCAATGATCTTTTGTATTTCATAAATACCCTTTTTATTCATTAATGGGTTAAGCTTAATATCTGAGTAATCTAAAATGAATTCAATAGTTTCTAGGCCTAATTTTGAAGCTATATTAAACTCTTCTTGCCAATAGTTTACAGGATGCGCTTGGTATCTACCATTATACTTGGGGGATAATCTACCTTGCATTATTCCGATTTTAAAAGGATAATTCAAAGGGTCTTATTTTGATTTAAAACTATAGGGACTTGGAGAATCAATTTTAGATTTTATTTCTTCTGCATTCCATTTTTTTATCTGCATTGAAATATCAACACCGGTATTATCGGACCATGTTTTAAGCAAAGATTTATAAACTTCTCCAACCTTACCCGTTCCAATTTTAAGGCCATTTAATTTGACTACAGGAAGCATACAAAAGGGAGTTCCTGTCATAAAGGCCTCGTCTGCAGTATAAACATCGTAAGGTTCAATGTTTTTTTCTATTACTTTTAATCCAAGTTGAGGACAAAGTTCCTCCATAACATATTGGCGTGAAATACCCCTTAAAATATCCTTACCTTCAGGACTTATAATTACATTATCTTTTATTATAAAAAAATTATCCCCTGTACCCTCGGATATGTATCCTGATGTATCCAATAAAAGTGCCCAATTATCTTCTCCACTATATTGTGAAACCTCTATATTTGCGGTTAAATAAAATAATCGGCTTCTATTCTTAATTTTTGGATCCATTAAACTGGCTGGGATTGCTCTTTGAGAAGGAATTACAGCGTTTATCCCTTTGTCGAAAAGATGTCCCATCTTTGTAACAGTCCATCTTAAGGGAAAATCTGCTATTATTATATTAGTTCCTTTATGAAGCCCCTCGATTCCTTGATAAATACCTAAAAGCCCTCTTGACACGTCAATCATAAGTCTATGTTCGTCATCTTTTCTAAATAAATTCTCATTTGCTTCAATTGTTTCATAACAATGTTTTTCCATTTGATCTATGGTAATATCAATGGGAATTCTTAAGATTTTTATCCCCACATACAGACGTTCAAGATGTTCTCTTAGTTTAAATTGTTTCTTGTTAAATGAGCGTGTCATTTCAAAAACCATATCTCCAAACATTAATGCTGAGTCATAAACTGATAGTTTAGCTTCAGTCTCAGGAATTAATCTTCCATTCATCCATACTTTTCTCATGTTTATTTTTATTTAATAATTATTTTTTAAAAAAACTTTTTTCAATTAGAAAACAAACTATATGCCCTACCATAATATGTGATTCTTGAATTTTTTCTGTTTTATTTGAAGGAATATTAATGACTTTACATATTTTACCCATTTCCCCTCCATCCTTTCCAGTAAGCCCTATAGTCTTTATTCCATGTGAAACTGAATAATTAATAGCTTCAATTATATTCTGACTATTCCCGCTTGTACTTATGGGAATAAATATATCTTTTGTAGTGCCTAACGCTTCTAATTCTCTAACAAAAACTTTCTTATATCCATAGTCATTTGCAACGGCACTTAAGTTTGAACTATTAGTCCCCAAAGCAATTGCTGCAATTGGAGATCTATCAAATCTTAATTTCGAAATAAATTCCGCAACTATGTGTTGAGCATCTGCAAAACTTCCACCATTTCCACAAAAAATTATTTTCCCTCCATTTTTAATAGAATCAATACAATCATTTGTCAAGCTTTCTATTTGATAAATAATCTTATCATTATTTAATATTTTTTCTTTGATTTCAATTGAATTTTGAATCTCTTTTTTAATTTGATTATTCATCTTAAATAATATTTTCAAGTTTTTCAAGGGCGAGCCAAAAGCCTTCACCATTATTTTTATGTCCTTGCCATATTTCAGGGATAAAAGATGCATAAGGACATCCTTCATTAAGAATTTCCCCTAGTCTTTTAAAATCAATTTCACCGTCTCCTATTTGTAGTCCCTCTCCATTAACTCCATTTGCATCTCCCATGTGAATATGAGCAGTAAAAGGAGCTATTTTTTTTGCAAATTCATAAAAATCACACTTAAAATGATTGCATGTTAACATCGAATGTGAAACGTCAAAGCACATTCTAATATTAAATTCTTTACAGTAATTGACAATCTCATCTACATGAACAAAAATATTTTGATGTCTTTGCCCTCCAAAGTGCCAGGGAAATGGTGCCATTGTTTGAGGAATAATTTCAATCCCCTCAGTATCAAGTTCACTCAGACTTTTGAAAAATTGTTTATAACAAGATTCCTTTACTTCTTCTGTAAAGTTTGAATCCATACTAAATCCTCCAACATTAGCAACAATTAATGGTTTTTGCTCATTTGGAAAATACTTTTTTAACTTCCGCGTTATATCAATTACTTTTTGAGTTTCCTCAATTGAAATTTTCCTGTAAGCTAAGTCTGGAGTTGCTAAATCCATTAGATGACTGCCCTTAAAAAGTTCTGGTGCATGAACAACAAATCCGTTTTCATAATCTTTCTCCAAATAATCTGATATATTTAACTCCATGTCAGAATAGGATAAATGAAATTCAAAAATATCGGGCTTTATCAAATCTAAATATCTCTTAAAATCATGATATCTTACAGGAATACCCCAAGGATGTTTAAATTTGTATTTCTTAATTTTTATTTCTTCCTCAATTAAATCAGATTTGAAAAAATAATCCTCGAATCCCATGTCACGTTTTATTTTAACTCCAAGCAAAGTATTATAAAATTGAGGTGAAAGACCTTGACCTGGACTTAGAACCATAATATCATCTTTACCGATTATAGATCCTTTTTTTAAGTCTTTAGAGGCCACTAAGCTTTTCCCTAAATTCTCTCTATTTATCATTTCGCCTTGACTAAATCGACGTTTTTTAATATTTTCATCCCCCATTGCCTCCTCTATTTCACGACATCCTTCAATAAGACTTTTAAACTCCTTGAATTCTAAACTTGCTGCATGATCTGGACCCTCCATTTGCCTGTCTAAAGTGAAATGTCTTTCAAGAATACATGCACCAATTGTTGCAGCTGCGAGCGATATATTTATTCCCCGTTCGTGACCAGAATAACCAATTAAAGGATGAATCGATTTCAGTTGAGACATCCAATTCAAATTTATATCCTGAATAGGGGCAGGGTAAGTGCTATTGCAATGGAGTAATGCGAAAGATACTTTTCTTGAATTTAAAAAATCTGTTGATATCTCAATTTCCTTTGTCGAGCTCATTCCTGTTGAAAGGATAAGGGGTTTTCCTGTTTTTGATAACTTATCTAACAGTGGTAGGTTTGTTAGATCTGCAGATGCAACTTTATAGGCTGAAACATCAAATTCTTCTAATATTTCTATGCTCTTTTTATCCCAAGGGGTGCACATATATAAAATTTCTTTCTTTTTGCAGTAATCAGAAAGTACTTTGTGTTCTTCTACTGTTAACTCAAATTTTTCAAGTAAATCTATAATATATTCAGTCCCAAGGTCCTCACCTGATTTACTTAAACTTTTTGACCTATAAACCTGTTTAATTTGACGCATTTGAAATTTAGCACAATCCGCTCCCATTTCAACTGCCTTATCAATCATTTTCTTTGCTCTTTCAAGGCTACCATTGTGGTTGTTGCCTATCTCAGCAATGATAAAAGTTCTTTTTTTACTAATTGTAAAGTCTGCAATTTTCATTTTGGATTATTTTCAAGTCTTGATGACCAAGAGAGTAAGCCCTCACTTTCAAACCTAAAAGGGGTGTATTTCAATCCCCGATTTTCCATCCATATTAATAGATTATTTCTTTTTTCAAATGGAACATAAAATAAAAAATACCCTCCACCTCCTGCACCAAGAAGTTTTCCGCCAATAGCACCATTTTCTAGAGCTTCTTTATAAATATTATCCAAATTGGAATTGGTGATGTGTTCGCTGAACTTTTTTTTATAATTCCAGGCTTTATCTAATAAAACTCCAAAAGATTTGTTTGGCCCTTTAAGAAGGGCGTTTTTAATTTTATATGTTAAGTCAACATTTTTTTTAACAATTGATTCAACATCGATTTCAAGTATTTTTTTCTTTTGATCAGAATGAATTTCTCCTGATTCATGCCTAGTATTTGTGTAACACAAAACTAAATTTTCTTCTAAATTAGCAATATTTTGATTTGAAATTTTCAATGAATGAATTATATTTTCTTCATTACTAAATTCCATAAAATTAAATCCTCCAAATACAGTTGCATATTGATCTTGCCAGCCTCCTGAAACATTCATACAAAGTCTTTCAGCTTCAAAAGCAATTTCTGCAATTTCATAATTAGTCCACTTATCGATTCTAAGCTGATTAAAGCAGCCTATAATACTTGAGAGAACTGTTGCTGAGCCACCTAATCCAGTGCCAATTGGATAATCTGATTGTATATATAATTCAAATCCGTATTTTGGTTTAATTGTTTTAATTAAAGAATTTATCAATTCGAATTTATTGTTATCACTTTTTTGTAAATCATGATAGGATTCATAAATGATTTCTTGATTAAGATCATGTGAATTTATTTTTATCTTTTGATCTGTCCTTTTAATTAATGAGGAGTGAGTATATAATGAGATAGTTGCATTTACTACAATCCCATTATTTTTAATAAAATAATTAGTTAAATCAGAGCCTCCTCCTCCAAAACTAATTCGAACAGGTGATTTTGATCTGTGATATGTTTCAACCTCTTGTCTTTCTGGAATATTTTCTTTTGTTATAAAATTGATCAGTCTTCCTTGATTATCTAAATTGGGAATAAATTTAATGTCATTATCTAAAAGCTTGTAAATGTGTTCATAGGGAGTATCTTCATTTATAAATTTGAATTCCTTATTTATTATTTTATTAATCTGAAGATCTAAAGAAGAATTTTTTAAAAGATGTCTCCTAATATCTCCATCAGTTATTGTTCCAATAACCTTTTTATCACTCTCAACTATTAAAAAGCCTTTATGGTTAGCTTCAATTTTTGTTAAAGCCTTAATAATTGGTTGGCTTCCTTCAATCGTAAATTTCGAAATATCCATTTATTAGTTTTTCAGTTGATTTTGTTATTTATAATCTCAAGTCTTCATTTAAAATTTTGTCAATAATTTCAGCAATTGAATCAAAAACTTGGAAATTTAAATTAAAAGTTTCTAAATTTTTATTTGTTAATTGGTTAATTCCTGATTTAATTCCGTAAGCCCTACAGCCAATATTTTTTGCAGTCAGAAGGTCTGAAATGCTATCTCCAATATAAATTAAGGATGATTTATTTAAATTGAAATCTTTGATGATTTCATTTCCAAATTTTGGAGAAGGTTTTCTGTAGGATATTTTTTTTGCAGGATAATCGGTTGCGATACAAATTCTTTGAAATAAATTTTCCCCCAATCCTATTAATTCAATCATTTTATCATTGCATTTAACTACATCTTTCAAAGTAAAATATTCTCTTGATACTCCAGATTGATTTGTATGTAAATACATTTTATGTCCTTTATCTTTTAATAATTTCAATGACTCTCTAACCTCTTTTTTAAGTTGAATGTCTTCGGCCATGAATAAATAAGGTATGTACTTTATTAAAGTTCCGTCACGATCAAAAACTATATGCTTATCAGCCATCATATTTTATACCCAGGCCATGAAGAAAGACTTTCTAAGTCATCTTCATCTACAATTTCAGTATTCTCTTTGAAAATTGGAATATCTCCAGTTAACTTTTTATAAGTAGTTGATTTTAAGGTATTCGATTCACACTCTAGAGTGACTGTTATTATATCTATATATTCTTTTGCTATTTCAAAAAAATCTTTGTTCCAATCATTAGATTTATTTTTAATCCCTTTCCCGCGTTCATAAAAATGTGAAGTAAGGGGATTTTTATGAGTATAGTCGTGGCCAATTAAATAGGCCTTTTTAAATCCTAAAAATATGGCTAAAGATATTTCTAATCTCAAAGATCCTTCAAGTATATTTATTTTCTTGTGATAGGGAATATATTTTTTAGAAAAGCTATCGCCCAAGTAAATAATATTTTTGCCCTTTAATTTAATTGAATTTGATATGTCTGAAAAAAAAGTGATCTCAGGAAAAGCTTTAAATTTTATGAGATGTTTTTTTTGTATTAGGTTTCTTAAAAATTTAATCCCTTTAAAACCTGAAACGAAAAAAGGGAGAAACCAATAGGGTTCATAAATACTATAATATTTGACATCTAATTTTTCAAAATCTTTATGAAATATGAAATTATTAGAAACTATACTAGGTTTATCATTAAACAGAGAAAGATCAAAATATTTTAAACTAATACCATCTCCAAAAATGTAACATTCTTCCCCTACGTGGCTGTTATTCAATTTTTTAAGTTTATAATTATTTTTATCAGCCTTAAAGTAAAATAAAATTGACTTAAAAAATTTCGAAAATAAATTAATCAATCTCAATCTCCTGGATTTTTTTATTTTTTATTTCAAATACTTTATCACAGCCATATAGATTTTGCTTGTCATGAGAGATAACAATAATAGTTATATCATTTAAATTATAAATAATTTCAAATATTTCACGCTCAATTTTTTTATCTAGTGCATTTGTTGCTTCATCAAAAACTATAAGAGATGCTTTTTTAAACAGAGCTCTTGCAAGAGCAATTCTCTGTTTTTCACCTCCTGAAATTTTACTAGCTCTTTCACCCAGTTGAATATTATCAATATCTCTGTCTCCTACAAATGAGTTTAATTTTACTTGATCTAATAACTCTTTTAAACTGATATCTTCTTTATTAGTTGACCCAAAAATTATATTTGATTTTAAACTGGCGTCAAAAAGAAAAACATTCTGTGGTACATAAGCGATTTGGTTTCTCCATGAATTTATAGTTTTATTGTCAACTATTTTGCCATCTATCTCAAGGGTTCCTTTAAAGTCAGAAATGAGACCAACTAAAAGGTTAACAAGTGTTGATTTTCCACTTCCAGAAGCCCCAACAATTCCTATCTTTTCTCCCTTTCTAATTTTTAAATCAACATTATTTAAAACCGAAACTTTTTTGATATCATAACTAAAAGAGTTAAATTTTAATTTTAATTCTTTTTGAAAAGTTATAGGGTTATTTTGAATTGAATTATTTGAATTTGTTTTTAAAATTTTAACAATCTCAACTACCAAAAATTTATTGGAAGTAATATTACTCCAGTTTTGGTATATCGCTTGAAAACTTGGGATTAACTTTTGAGCCCCAAAAGCTAAAACACCTATTAAGCCTGATAGTTCTACAATACCTTTGCCTTGTGAGAAGGAATAATAAAAAAAGCTCAAGAGAAGTAAAATAGAAAGTGTCTCAATAACTACTTTTGGTGATTGAGCAAAAAAATTGTTAAATACCAAAGATTTGTTGAGTTTAGAATAGCTTCTACTAAATTCTTTTACAAAAAAAGACTGCATTGAACTAAGTATTACTTCTTTTATCCCACCAAGTCCTTCTTGAAGGGTTTTTATTAAGCCTGTTTGATTTTTGGTGATAATTTTACTGTTTTCGTTTAAACGAGACCTTAAAAGAAAGGTAATTAATACATATATAATTCCAATAATTAATATTATTGATCCTACTGTATTAAAATCAATATATAATAAGGTGCTAAATATGAGTAATGATAAAATCATATTATTAATTATAATTACAATTGCCATTAATACTGAGGTTGTAGCATTAACCCTAAAAGTTACATCACTTATTGTTTTGCTTGTATTTTCTTTTACATGGTCAAGAAAGTTTCTGTTTAATACTTGTTCGTAAATTTTAGAGGCTAACTTCTCCGATATTGAGTAAGATATTTTTAATGTAAACCAATTAATGTAAATTCTTAGTACAGCACTTACAAAAAGAAAAAACATAAATGAAATTAAAATAAAAATTCTAGGGCTTGTTGTTACAGAAAATAATTCCGTAAGAGCTCGATAAATAGAATAACTATTTAAAATTTCTGGAGTTTCAATAACTTTTATAAAAGGAATTAATAATCCTATATTAATTGCGTCGGTTAGAGCACCAATTAATGATAATATCAAAAAGAAAATTAATTTATTTTTTTGATCTACTACACTCCAAAGATCTTTTAAAAGTTTAAAATTACTTGTATTGTTCAATATGTGTTTGTTTTAACCTGGTCACAATTTCAAATAGAGAATAATAAAAATTCAAAGTTGATATAAATATCCCTTTTTAAGATTTTATATCAACTTTTCAACTCTAACCGGGACATTGATTTCTTTTAATGCCAACTTAATCTCTTTTGGGGTAAATTGTGTAAAATAAAAAATACTTGCCGCGGCTGCCGCGTCATCATATTTTGATTTATATAATTCTTTAAAATGAAGAGGTTTCCCGGCCCCACCAGCAACAATTAAGGGTGTATTTACTTCTTTTGAAATAGTTTGTATCATAGGTATGTCAAATCCATTCATCATCCCATCGTTATCGACCGAATTAACAACAAACTCGCCAACCTCAATAGAGTTAATTTGATTAATAAAATCAAATAAATCTGGTTTAATTCCTGAATAAAAAATATCATATTGATCTTGATCATTTTTTATTACATCAAGCGCTATTGAAATACATTGACTACCAAAATAATTTACTGCCTGATTTATAAATGAAATATCTTCTATTGCCTTTGATTTTATCAATACCTTATCTGCTCCAATTTTAAGTAAATTACTTATGTCTTCGAAAGAACTTATACCTCCACCAATAGTAATTGGCATGTAACATTCATCAATTATTTTTTTCACTAAATTTAAATTTACTTTTCTTTTTTGCTCAGTGGCATAAATATCAATAAACACTAATTCATCTACATTCCTGGAGTTGAAGACTCTTGCTGATTGAATTGGATTTCCAATTGTTCTTGGATTTGAAAATTTCTTGGTTTTAACCAACTGAAAGCCATTAAATGTAAGTATAGGTATAATTCTTTTCTTAAGCATTTAAAGAAAAATAATTTTTTAATAAATCAAGTCCGGCATTTTGACTTTTTTCTGGGTGAAATTGTGTCGCAAAAATATTTTTATGCTTAATTGAAGCTATAATATCTTCTCCGTAATGAACATAGGTGTTTATTACATTTTTGTTTTGAGGTTTTACGTGATAACTATGTATAAAATAAAAGTTGTTATCCAATTGATCCCTGTATACTTTTTCTTCAGGTGTTCTTGTTGAATTCCATCCTAGGTGTGGAATTTTTAAATTATCATCATTCTTGATTTTTATTACCTCCCCGGATATCCATCCTAATCCTTTGCATTCACTGGGTTCATATCCCTTTTCAAAAATTAACTGCATCCCCAAACAAATTCCTAAGAAGGGCTTTTCATTATTAATTACTTCATCTCTCAATGTATTAATAAGGTCTTTTTTAATTAAATTTTCCATTCCTTGTTTAAATGAACCAACACCAGGTAAAATAATAGAAGATGATTGTTTAATTTCATTTATGCTTGATGTAATTATATTTTCAATTTTTAAAAAGTCCAATGCTTTTTTTACCGATGCTAAGTTTCCTAATCCATAATCTATTATTACAACCATTAATTTAATTTAAAAATTGGAATCAAATTAAATTCATTGTCCCGTTTAAATTGACCTTTTTCGTCTTGTTCAAATAATACAGGATTTGTAAAAGAATCAATTACGTTGTCTATTTCACTTTTTGAAAGTCCTGAATACTCAACAAAAGATTTTATCCCATAATGAGGGTATTTTCCATCATATTCTAAAACTTTTTTAATCCCTTCCTCTCTTGTTAATCTATTATTTCGAATATCAATACATGCATGGTCGGTAGCTCTTCCAAATCCATATTTTACATATTTTAAATAATCGTGCAAACCAACTAATCTCTCATCAAGATTTTCGTAATTTGTATAAGTGCCTTCAATTGGTCCATCCTCTTTGATTCTAAAGCCATGTTCCTTTATAATTTCCAATTGTTTTCTCGCATCCCAGAAAAAATATGAGCCTAAAAATATACCTGTAACTCCTACTCTCTCAATATCTTCATCTGAAGGATAAATATATGGGGTGAGTTCTTTTTTACTTATCCCACTTACACCAACCATATCATCTATTCTATTTCCAAGTAATCCGCCAAATTCCTCCAGCCAGTTTCTATTTAGAACTCTACTTTTTACAGATCGAAGATCAGGACCACCATATTCCATTTGTGAATTTTCTCCCCAAATTATCAATGGTATATTAAACTTAACAGCAAACATGACGGGAATTGTAAAGATTCCTATATGATTAGGCCACATTTCATCTCCAACTCTTTTAAAAGACTCAACAACCATTTTTTTATAAACAGGATGGTTTTTTTTGAAATGAATTACATCAATTCCAAGTTTAGATAAATTGTCTAAGTTCTGATTGCCTAAATCAGTTGCATAAGTAGTTTCAAAACAAACACAGAGCGGGTTCATTTTATAAACTACTTTCATTAAGTAAGCTTGATAGGTACTGTCCTTTCCTCCACTAACAGGAATTAAACAATCATATCCAATTCCTTCCTTTTTGTAATTGTTTATAATTTTTTCAAACTCTGCCTTCCTATCATCCCAATTAATGTCTATATTTTTATTTTCGGCAGCTAAGCATGCGCTGCAAACTCCATCTTCATTAAAATACAAATCTGGTTTAGTTTCGGGAAAAACACAATTTTTACAATATTTAATAATCATTTTATAATTTTTCTATTAAAAACCAAGTAATATCATCTTGAGGGAAGTTTTGATCTCTATGATAAATAAAACCATAATCAACCAAATTTAAATTTGGAAATTTGTTCAAAAACTCACCCGCAAAATCACGTTTAAATAAACGGTCATTGTGCCCCCGATAACTTATTGTGACAGGAGAAGGATTATAATATTCAGCTATTAGGATATAGCGATTACTCAGTTGATATAATTTTTTATAAACATTAGATATACGATCTGGATTGATATGGATAAGAACACCCTTTATTAATACAAAATCATATTTTAGCTTTGAGTTGAAGTCAAATATTGATTTATTAAATGTGTGTGTTTTACCAACAACTTTTTCTAATTCTAAACATGCCTGCTTATTTATTTCAACTGCATCAATGTTTAAGCCTGGATATAATAATTTTAATGCTTTGAGATTCATACCAATATTAGCGCCTAATTCAATGCATGATGTGATTTTTTTTGTTTGTTTTAATGCTTTTGAAAAAAAATTTAAATTTGAAGCTAACAGATCTTCTCCACAGTTTCTATCAATATAATTAGTGCCAAATTTTCCTGCCCAAAATGACTCTTGCTCTGTATCGTAACTCATAATAAATTATTTAAATGTTTATATTTAATCTCAGCCAATTTCCAGTCATCAGTATTATCAATATCATGAAATTCTAGCGCAGAAACTTGAAAAGCGGATGATTTTCCTGATAATAAGCTTTTGTTTTTCTTGATTTTTTTTGTGTCAAACCAATAAAATTGCCCAGCGTCATGATATGACTCTTTAAAATTCTGTGTCCTTTTGTTGATATTCTGTTCAAATAAAAATTCTATATTTCGATTCTCTTTTAACTTTAAAGCTCTTTGAATAGGATGTGAGTACTTTATGACAGGGAAAATTACTTCCAAATTATTTTCTTTAAGATCTAAAAAGGATTTTCTCAAAATCTGTTGAGTGGTGAAGGGAGATGTTGCATAAAGACAACATCCATATTGGAATTCAATCATTTGTCCTTCATAAAAATTTAAAACTTCCTTTATGACATCAGTAGTGGTTGCATAATCATCTGAATTATTTTTACTTCTATAAAACGGAACGTTAGCTCCATTTATTTTTGCTAATTCAGCAATCTCTTTATCATCTGTTGAAACCATAACCTCATCAAATAATTTTGAGTCTAAAGCTGCTTTTATAGAGTATAAAATAATAGGTTTACCTAAGAAATTTTTTATGTTCTTTCTAGGAATTCTCTTGCTTGACCCTCTGGCTGGTATAATGCAGATCTTTTTCAGAATTAAAAAATATTTTGGAAATTTGCTGGTTTATTAACTATATCAACTACTTGCTTAATATGTTCTTCTTTTAAGTTTGGATAAATTGGTAAGCTGATTGCTTCTGAATAATATTTTTCTGAATTAGGAAAATCTTTTATATCAAACTCCTTGGAAAAATATGGTTGCCTATATATTGGGATGTAGTGGATGTTTACATAAACACCTTCATTTCTGAGTTTTTCAAAAAT
>TARA_B100001057_G_scaffold244913_2_pt1 | contig 30651 bp, 39 predicted proteins | sample TARA_B100001057 | Tara Oceans TARA_B100001057 (sample SAMEA2621839) | marine metagenome | biome: marine biome (ENVO:00000447); feature: surface water layer (ENVO:00002042); material: "saline water (ENVO:00002010), including plankton (ENVO:xxxxxxxx)" | depth 5 m
CTTTGATATGGATATTGCTGGAAAAAAACTATCCGCTGGCAAAAGAGTCAATGCAAAAGTTGCAGCAGATCATGGAAAAACAAAGAATGGACTTATTGAGATTGAGTTTGATGACTTTATTGGTCAAACACTCGGCGAAGACATAGTAAACAAAGAAACTGGAGAGATTCTTCACACTTCAAATACACTTCTTGAAAAATCAGTTCTAAAAAAACTTTTAGAGGAAAATATTGAAGACTTTAAAATTTTGTATGTAAATACAATAGATAGTGGTTCTTACATAGCTGATACATTAAGAAATGATCCAAGTAATTCAAGAGCGGAAGCTTTAGTTGATATTTACAGAATGTTGAGACCTGGTGAACCGCCAACTAAAGAATCAACTGAAGTACTCTTCAATAATTTATTCTTCTCCGAAGACAGATATGACTTATCTGATGTTGGAAGAATGAAATTAAATTGGAGGCTAAAGATTGAGGATAGATCTGACGTTTACGTTCTAACAAAAGAAGATATTGTTACTGTTCTAAAAAAACTAGTAGATATTAGGAATGGTAGGGACACAGTGGATGACATTGATCATTTGGGTAACCGTAGAATTAGATCTGTCGGTGAGATGACTGCAAACCAACTTCGAATAGCTCTTGTAAGAGTTGAAAGAGCAGTAAAAGATAGGCTTGGTATGGCAGAAACAGAAGGCTACAAACCATCTGATCTAATAAATGCAAAACCAATAACCGCTGCTTTCAAAGAATTTTTCGGGTCAAGCCAATTATCACAATTTATGGATCAAAATAATCCTTTATCAGAAGTCACACATAAAAGAAGAGTTTCAGCACTAGGCCCAGGAGGATTGTCTAGAGAAAGAGCTGGATTTGAGGTTAGAGATGTACACCCAACTCACTACGGTAGGGTTTGTCCAATAGAAACACCTGAAGGTCCAAACATTGGACTCATCAATTCATTATCAACTTACGCAAGAACAGATAAATACGGTTTTATTGAGACTCCATATAGAGTTGTTAAAGACGAAAAAGTTACTGATGAGATTGTTTATCTCTCTCCAATCATGGAAAGCAATCATTACATAGCACAATCAAATGTTGAGGTTGATAAAAAAGGAAAAATTCAAAATGAATTCGTAACAGCGAGACATCAGGGAGAAACAAGCCTTGTGAGCGTAGGAATGATTTCATTGATGGATGTATCGCCAAAACAAGTTCTTTCAGTCGCTGCATCATTAATACCATTTTTAGAGAATAACGATGCAAACAGAGCACTCATGGGATCAAATATGATGAGACAAGCAGTGCCAACATTAATTCCACAAAAACCTTTAGTAGGCACAGGATTGGAAAGACAAGTTGCTCGTGATTCAGGTGTTTGTGTTGTAGCAAATAATGCTGGAGTGGTTGATTCAGTTGATGGTGGAAGAATAGTTATAAAAGTTTCTTCAGGAGATAATGTAAGTGTTGATATTTACAATCTGGTTAAATATACAAGATCAAATCAGAATACCTGTATAAACCAAAGACCGCTTGTGAAAAAAGGCGATCACGTAAAAGCTGGTGACATAATTGCTGACGGCCCATCAATCGACCTAGGAGAACTTGCAATTGGTCAGAATATGCGAATTGCATTTATGCCATGGAACGGTTTTAACTATGAAGATTCAATATTAGTTTCTGAGAGAGTGGTCCAAGAAGACAGGCTTACAAGCATCCATATTCAAGAACTTACATGTATAACAAGAGACACAAAACTTGGTATGGAAGAAATTACATCTGACATTCCGGGAGTAAGTGAATCTGCACTTTCTAAATTAGATGAAAATGGAATAGTTTACGTCGGTGCAAAAGTTGAAGCAGGTGATATTCTAGTTGGAAAAGTCACTCCAAAAGGTGAATCGCAACTTTCACCTGAAGAAAAATTATTGAAAGCGATATTTGGCGAAAAAGCGTCAGATATAAAAGACACATCCTTAAGAGTTCCTTCCAGTGTTTCTGGAACAGTTATTGATGTTCAAATATTCACTAGAGACGGAGCTGAGAAGAACCCAAGAGCTAAAAGCAATGAATCTTTAATGGTTTCAGAATTCAGTAAAGATCTAGACGATGAAATGAGAATTGTTACAAATTCTCTAAAGAACACTGTGATTCAAGCACTCAAAAAAGAAAATTTAATCACGTCTAAAGGAAAGATTACTCAAGAAGCTGTAACTGAGATGAATCTTGAAGACATTCTTAAACTGAAAGTTAAAAATAAAAAAGTCACAGACCTGCAAAAAAATATCACTGATCAATTTAAAAAGTATCAATCAGAAAATAAAGAAAAAATGGCTATCTTCAAGAAAAAAATTGAAGGTGGAAATGATTTAGCACCTAGTGTTTTATCTGTTATCAAAGTTTATCTAGCTGTGAAGAGAAAGATACAAGCTGGTGATAAAATGGCTGGAAGACACGGAAATAAAGGAGTTATATCAAGCATTATACCTGTTGAAGATATGCCATATGATGAAAATGGTGAACCAGTCGATATTGTTTTAAATCCACTCGGTGTGCCTTCACGTATGAATGTTGGCCAGATTTTAGAGACACACTTAGGGCTTGCTGCTAAGGGATTAGGAAGCAAAATTGATGACATGATGAAATCGAAACAAAAACTTGATAGTGTGAAAAAAGTCTTAAATGATATTTATTCTTTTGGACCACATGATAAAGACGATATAAAGTCATTAAAAGACACAGAAGTAAAAGAATTAGCTGATAATTTAAGAGAGGGTGTGCCATTTGCAACACCTGTTTTTGATGGAGCAAACGAACATCAAATAAAAGAGTTACTAAAGTATGCTGACTTACCAGAGAGCGGTCAGTTCGATCTGTATGACGGCAGAACAGGGGAGAAATTTGATAGGCCTGTTACTGTGGGTTATATGTATATGCTAAAACTCAACCACCTAGTTGATGACAAAATGCATGCCAGATCTACTGGTTCTTATAGCTTGGTTACACAACAACCACTTGGTGGAAAAGCTCAATTCGGAGGCCAAAGATTTGGGGAAATGGAAGTCTGGGCTCTTGAGGCTTATGGAGCTTCATATACATTACAAGAAATGCTTACAGTTAAGTCAGATGACATTTCTGGTAGATCAAAAGTTTATAAAAATATAGTTGACGGTAATTATGAAGTTGAGTCAGGAGTTCCTGAATCATTCAACGTATTAAGTAAAGAAATAAAAGCTCTTGGTATAAACCTTGAACTAGAAGATTCAAAAGAGAAATAATATGCAAGATATCATTAAAAACATAAATAGAAGTTCTAAAAGGAATTTTGATTTAATTTCCTGTGGGCTAGCATCTCCACAAATGATTAGGTCTTGGTCATGGGGTGAAGTAAAAAAACCCGAAACAATAAACTATAGAACTTTTAAGCCAGAAAGAGATGGTCTTTTTTGTTCAAGAATATTTGGACCTATTAAAGACTTTGAATGTCTATGCGGAAAATACAAAAGAAGAAAACATAGAGGAGTTATCTGTGAAAAATGTGGCGTTGAAGTAACTGCGACAAAAGTACGTAGAGAGAGAATGGGTCACATTGAGCTTGCTTCGCCGGTGGCACATATTTGGTTCTTAAAATCATTACCATCAAGAATAGGACTATTCCTAGACATGACTCTCAGAGAGATCGAAAGAGTTCTTTATTATGAAAGTTTCGTTGTTGTTGAAGCTGGAATCACAGATCTAAAAAAAGGCCAGCTTTTAACAGAAGATGAACACTACGAAGCCCTAGATGAGTACGATGAAGACTTTACAGCAATGATGGGAGCTGAGGCAGTTCAAATGCTATTAGCTGAAGTTGATGTCGAAAAGGAAACACAAGAAATTAGAGAAGAATTAAACACAAGTAACTCTGAAACAAAAATCAAAAAGCTTCAAAAAAGATTAAAGCTCATGGAAGCATTTAAAGAAAGCGGGCAAAAACCTGAATGGATGATAATGAACGTGCTACCAGTACTTCCGCCCGATTTGAGGCCTTTGGTTCCATTAGATGGCGGTAGATTCGCTACTTCAGATTTAAATGATCTATATCGAAGAGTAATTAATAGAAATAACAGATTAAAAAGACTTCTAGAACTTGGTGCCCCAGAAATCATCGTTAGAAACGAAAAAAGAATGTTGCAAGAATCAGTTGATGCGCTGTTAGATAACGGCAGAAGAGGTAGGGCAATACTTGGTACAAATAAAAGACCGCTGAAATCACTTGCTGATATGATCAAAGGAAAGCAAGGTAGATTTAGACAGAACTTACTTGGTAAAAGGGTAGACTATTCTGGAAGGTCTGTAGTCGTATCAGGCCCAACACTTAAGTTACATCAATGTGGTCTGCCAAAGAAAATGGCACTTGAACTTTTTAAACCTTTCATATTTAACAAATTGGAGCAGAAAGGTATAACTATTACCATTAAAGCTGCAAAACAACTTGTTGAGGAAGAAACTCCTGAAGTTTGGGATTGTTTAGACGAGGTAATTAGAGAACACCCAGTGCTTTTAAATAGGGCTCCGACTCTACATAGATTAGGAATACAGGCTTTCGAACCAGTTCTTATTGAAGGGAAAGCTATTCAACTTCATCCTCTTGTTTGTACAGCATTTAACGCTGACTTTGATGGCGACCAAATGGCAGTTCACGTACCCCTTTCTCTAGAAGCACAACTCGAAGCAAGAGCGTTGATGATGTCAACAAATAATATATTGTCTCCTGCAAGTGGAGAACCAATTATTCAACCTAACCAGGACGTAGTTTTAGGTATCTACTATCTAACCAAGGAAGATTTCAATTTACCTGGAGAAGGTAGATCTTTTATTGACGTTCATGAAGTAAAAAGAGCATTTTTAGAAAAACAAATAAACTTGCATACAAAGATAAAAGTAAGAGTTCAAGAAGGCGAAGAGAAAAATTTACATGAAACTACTGTTGGAAGATGTTTGCTTTATGAAATCATGCCTAAAGGCTTAGACTTCAACAAAGTAAATAAAACACTCAAGAAAAAAGATCTATTGAACCTTATATCAATTGTCTACAAAGACTTTGGACTGAAAGAGTCTGTTTTATTCGCTGATAAATTGATGTATTTAGGATTTGAATATTCAACCTCTTCTGGTGCTTCTATTGGTGTAAATGATTTTGAGATACCTGATGACAAAACCACAATAATTTCGAGTGCCGAAACAGAAGTGCAAAGCATTGAGCAGCAATTTGAAAGTGGTCTTCTAACAAAAGGTGAGAAATACAACAAAATAATAGATATCTGGTCAAGAACAAACGAGAAAGTTGCAAGCTCAATGATGGGTGCACTTGGGGATAAAGTTGAAACTGATAAAGATGGTAATGAAATAGTCACACCATCATTTAATAGTGTATTTATGTACGCAGATTCAGGTGCTAGAGGATCCCCAGCTCAGATTAGACAGCTTGCTGGTATGAGAGGACTTATGTCCAAACCAGATGGAAGCATTATTGAAAGTGCAATTACTTCAAACTTTAGAGAGGGTCTCTCAATGCTTGAATACTTCACTTCAACACACGGAGCACGTAAGGGGCTAGCTGATACAGCGCTTAAAACTGCTAATTCAGGATATTTAACAAGAAGGCTAGTTGACGTATCACAAGATGTAGTTATTACAACTGAAGATTGTGAAACAGAGGACGGGATTACCGTTGAAGCAATTATCGACGGCGCATCAGTGATTCAAACTATTTCAGAGAGGATTCTTGGAAGAGTCTTACAGGAAGAAATCAAGAAAGATAAGAAAGTTCTTTTTGAGAAGGGCCATCTTTTCGATGAGGAAACATCTGTAGAGCTTCAAAATTCAGGCATAAAAAAAGTGAAGATTAGATCTCCAATAACTTGTGAATCTAGCCATGGACTGTGCACTAAATGTTATGGAAGAGATTTAGCTAGAGGACATTTGGTTCATATAGGAGAAGCGGTAGGTGTGGTAGCTGCTCAATCAATCGGCGAACCCGGAACACAGCTAACTATGAGGACTTTCCACATTGGTGGTGCGGCTTCTGGTACTGCTGAAGACGATTCAGTTACAACCCTTAGAGGCGGAAATATAGTATTTGATAGTTCACTCAAAACGGTTGAGAAGAAGAACGGCGAGCTAGTAGTCGTATCAAGGAATGCACATTTGACAATTCAAGATGATGAGGAAAACTTGCTTGAGAAGTATTCAATACCTTATGGAGCTGAAATTTTATATGGTAATAATTCCAAGGTTGAACCAGGCACATTAATTGCTAAATGGGATCCACTTACCTTGCCAATCATTGCTGAGGTAGAGGGAACAATTTCGTTCAATGACTTAACAGAAGATGTAACAATGAAGGTCGAAGTTGATGATTTAACTGGTTCCACTACAAGAGAAGTCATTGATGCAAATGATAGGCCAGTAAAAGGCAAAGGCATGACACCATTAATTACTGTTTTGGACGGTAAAAAGAAAGTAATTGCATCATACTCTTTACCATCAAAATCTATTCTCATGAAAAATAACACTAATAAAGTTTCTACAGGTGAGTTTATTGCTAGAGTTCCTGTTGAAGGTACAAAGACAAAAGATATTACTGGTGGATTGCCAAGAGTTGCAGATTTATTTGAGGCTAGAAAGCCTAAAGATGGTGCAATATATGCAGAGAGTTCAGGTATTTTATCTTATGGAAAAGAGACCAAAGGAAAAAAGAGATTAATCATCACACCGGAAAAAGGTGAGCCAGTTGAAATGATGATACAAAAACATAGAGCTGTATCTTTCTTAGAAGGTGATTTTGTTGAGCAAGGAGACATCCTTTGTCATGGTCCAGTTGACACACACAGCCTCTTAGCACTTCATGGCGTAGAAGAATTAGCAAAACACCTGATTTCAGAAGTTCAAGATGTGTATAGATTGCAAGGGGTAGTAATTAATGATAAGCATATCGAAACAATATCTCGACAGATGATGAAAAAAGTCACAATTACCGATCAAGGAGATAGTAATTATCTTGAAGGAGACATCGTTGAACTAACACAAGTAAGAGCAGCAAACAAAAATCTTGTAGCCTCTGATAAAAAACCAGCAATTTTTGACAGAATGCTATTAGGAATAACTAAAGCTGCACTTTCAACAGATTCATTTGTTTCAGCTGCATCATTCCAAGAAACAACTAGAGTGCTTACAGAAGCAGCTGTAACTAGCAAGAAAGATACCTTGCGAGGATTGAAAGAAAACGTTGTAGTTGGGCGTTTAATACCTGCTGGAACAGGTTTTGCTGCAAATCAAAAAGCAAGCGTATCATCTGAAGAGATTCAAGATATTGAAGAAGCATTGAAAAAAGAATTATTAGAAAGCTTCGAGTAAAGATTGACCGATGATTAGCACTACTTTATTATTCAGTTTTTAAAAATGGCTACGATAAATCAATTAGTTAGGAAGCCTAGAAGAACAAAATCTTCAAAGAGCGATGTTCCTGCATTAAAAAATTGTCCTCAGAGACGAGGCGTATGTACACGTGTTTATACAACTACGCCAAAAAAACCTAATTCTGCATTGAGAAAAGTTTGCAGAGTTAAACTTACTTCTGGTTTTGAAGTGACCTCATACATTGGTGGTGAAGGTCACAACCTACAAGAGCACTCAGTAGTTCTTATAAGAGGTGGAAGAGTTAAAGACTTACCGGGTGTGAGATACCATACCGTTCGTGGTGCTTTAGATACCTCGGGTGTGTCAGATAGAAAACAAGGAAGATCTAAATACGGTGCTAAAAGGGGTAAATAATGAGAAGAAGAGCGGCACCTAAAAGAAAAATTATTCCTGATTCAAAATACGAGAGTGAAATAGTTGCAAAATTTATGAATCAACTAATGGTTGATGGTAAAAAATCTATTGCTGAAACTATTGTTTATGGTGCGTTTGAACAGCTAGAAAAAGACAGCAAGGGAGAAGATACTGTAGAAGTATTCAAAAAAATACTCGACAAAGTGGCTCCAGTAGTAGAGGTAAGATCAAGAAGAATTGGTGGAGCAACATATCAAGTTCCTGTTGAAGTAAGAGCCAAAAGAAGAACAGCTTTAGCTATGAGATGGCTTGTTGAAGCTTCAAGAAAGAGAAAAGAGAAATCAATGCCTGCAAGATTAGCTGCTGAATTAAAAGAAGCAAAAGATGGAAGAGGATCTGCGGTTAAAAAGAAAGAAGATATGCATAAAATGGCAGAGGCAAATAAAGCTTTTGCTCATTTCAGGTTTTAATAATGGCTAGAAAAACACCTTTAAATAGATATAGAAACATTGGTATATGTGCTCACGTTGACGCTGGTAAAACAACTACAACTGAAAGAGTGCTTTTCTACACAGGTATTTCACATAAGATTGGAGAAGTTCACGATGGAGCGGCTGTCATGGACTGGATGGAACAAGAACAAGAAAGAGGAATTACGATTACATCAGCAGCTACTACATGCTTTTGGAAAGGAATGGACCAACAATTTGAAGAACATAGAGTTAACATTATAGATACTCCAGGACACGTGGACTTTACTATTGAGGTAGAGCGTTCGCTTAGAGTGCTAGATGGCGCTGTTGTAGTTTTTTGCGGTTCTTCTGGCGTACAGCCTCAATCAGAAACAGTTTGGAGACAAGCTAATAGATATGAAGTTCCTAGAATAGTCTTTGTGAATAAAATGGATAGAGCTGGAGCTGACTTTGAAAGAGTAGTTGATCAAATTAAAGATAGGCTCGGAGCAACTGTAGTGCCAATACAATACAACATTGGTGCCGAAGAGGATTTCAAAGGTGTCATAGATCTTATCAAGATGAAAACAATCACATGGAATGAAGCAGATAAAGGATCAACTTTCGAATACACAGATATTCCAGAGGACCTGCAAGCTAAATGTGAAACTCTAAGAGAAGAGCTTGTTGAAGCTGCTGCTGAAGCTAACGAAGAATTAATGGAAAAATACCTTGAGACTTCTGATTTAGATGAAGAAGATATAAAAAAAGGACTTAGACAAAGAGTTTTAGCTAACGAAATTACATTAGCATTATGTGGTTCAGCTTTTAAAAACAAAGGTGTACAAGCAGTTCTTGACGCTGTGATAGAGTTTCTTCCAGCACCAGATGAAGTAAAAGCTATAGAAGGAATAAATCCTAAGACAGAAGAACCTGCTTCCAGAAGCTCAAGTGATGAGGAGCCATTCTCAGCGTTAGCATTTAAAATCGCTACAGATCCATTTGTTGGAAACCTTACATTCGTAAGAGTTTATTCTGGTGTTCTTTCTCAAGGTGATGGCGTAATTAATACTGTCAAAGACGATAAAGAAAGAATAGGCCGAATGGTGCAAATGCACTCGAATAATAGGGAAGAGATAAAAGAAGTGCGCGCAGGTGATATTGCAGCATGTATTGGTCTAAAAAATGTTACGACTGGTGATACATTATCAGATGCAAAAGACCTTGTTGTTCTTGAAAGAATGGAATTTCCAGAACCAGTTATATCACTTGCTGTAGAGCCTAAATCAAAACCTGATCAGGAAAAAATGTCTATTGCACTAGGTAAGCTTGCTCAGGAAGATCCATCTTTTAGAGTAAGTTCAGATGAAGAATCAGGCCAAACAATAATATCAGGAATGGGAGAACTGCATTTAGAAGTTTTAGTGGAAAGAATGAAAAGAGAGTTCAGCGTCGAAGCAAATGTTGGTAAACCTCAAGTGGCTTACAGAGAAGCAATTACTAAATCAGTTGAATGTGAACAAAAATATGCAAAACAATCAGGTGGTAAGGGTCAATATGGTCATGTGCTTATGAGAATGGAGCCTAGTGAAGAGGAATTTGAATTTGTTGACGAAATCAAAGGTGGTGCTATTCCTAAAGAGTACATTCCAGCTGTTGCGAAAGGGGTAAAAGAGCAATTACAAAATGGCGTAGTAGCTGGATATCCTCTTCAGGGTGTAAAAGTTACACTTTACGATGGCTCTTATCATGAGGTGGACTCAAGTGAGATGGCCTTTAAACTTGCAGGATCAATGGCAGCAAAGGATGGTGCTTCTAATGCATCACCAATACTACTAGAACCAATGATGGATGTTGAAGTTGTTACACCTGAAGACTATATGGGTGATGTTGTTGGAGATCTTAATAGAAGGCGCGGTCAAGTTCAAAATATGGAGGATATCCCGTCAGGAAAGGCTATCACAGCCCTTGTCCCTCTCTCAGAAATGTTTGGTTATGCTACAGATTTAAGGTCAGCTACACAAGGAAGAGCTACATATACCATGGAGTTTGAAAAATACCTTGAAGTTCCTTCAAATTTGACTGAAGAAATTATCAATAAGAATTAGATAAATCCTTTGACACTCCCTATTTAAAGCCTTAAAATCGTGGTCTTTCTAATCTAAAAGGGGATTATGGAACAGCAAAAAATTAGAATAAAACTTAAGGCTTTCGATCATAAATTGGTTGATAAATCAACGAAAGAAATCCTTGAGACAGTCACAAAAACCGGCGCAAAAGTTGTTGGGCCGATTCCTTTGCCTGTTAAGAAAGAAAGGCTTACAGTCCTTATATCTCCACATAAAGATAAAGATGCTCGTGATCAATACGAGACAAGAACACATAAAAGACTGTTCGATATTATTAACCCGACAGAGCAAACAGTAGATGCATTAATGCGACTAGACATTGCTGCTGGTGTGGATGTCAAAATAACGCTTAACTAAAATGCTTGGAGTAATTGGTACAAAAATTGGGATGACGCGTGTCTTTAAAGACAATGGGACTTCAGTGCCAGTTACAGTCATTGAAATATCTGAAAGCAAGATTGTGCAGAGAAAAACACCAGAGAAAGATGGATATTATGCTGTACAAATCAGTTATGGATCAAAGAAAAATGTTTCTAAGAGTTTAGAAAAGAAGTTCAAGGACAATGAAGCAAAAAATGGGTACTTAACAGAATTCAATCTTTCTGAAGAGGAATTCAATTTTCTGCAAGATGCAAAAGAAATAACGTTACATCCTTTTTCAGGAGCAAAAAAAGTAGATGTTTCAGGTGTTTCGAAAGGAAAAGGATTTGCGGGAGTTGTGAAAAGACATAATTTTAAAACTCAGGACGCAACTCATGGTAATTCACTTGCCCACAGAGCACCAGGCTCTATAGGACAGTGTCAATTTCCAGGAAGGGTCTTCAAAGGGAAAAAAATGGCAGGACACATGGGAGACAAGAATACTACAGTTCAGAATCTTGAAATTGAGAAAATCGATCTTGAAGATAACGTACTTTTAGTTAAAGGAGCAGTCCCCGGTTCAATTGGTTCATTCTTAAAAATTACACCATCAATCAAGGGTGATGAGAAACTCACATTAGAAGCACCTTTTGAAGAAGCTCCGGTAGAAGAAACAGTAGCTCAAGAAGCTCCAGCAGAAGATAAGGCTGTCGAGGAAACTGTCGAAGAAGAAGCAAAGACTGAAGATACAGAAACTGAAGAGACAAAAGATGAAAAAGAGGAAGGAAAAGAATAATGGCTGAGACAAAATCTACAAAAAAAACAACTACTCCAAGACTTCCTAGCGAAGTTTTCTCAGTTGATTTTAACGCTTCTCTTGTCCATCAAGCGTTGACAAGCTATATGTCAAATGAAAGACAAGGTTCTGTTCTTCTCAAAAATAGGTCCGATGTAAGGGGTGGAGGTAAAAAGCCTTTTAGACAAAAAGGGACAGGTAGAGCCAGAGCAGGAACTATTAGAAGTCCATTATGGGTCGGAGGCGGAGTCACGTTTGCTAACACTAAAAATTATTCCAAAAAAATAAATAAAAAGATGGCAAAAAAAGCACTTGCTTCTATTCTTTCTAAGTTTAAGTCTGAGAAAAGATTAGACCTTGTTGAAGATGTAAGCTTCAAGGAACCAAAAACAAAAATAGCAAGCGAGTATTTTAAGAAAACTGGTCAGGAATCAGCACTTTTGATAGCTTCTGAACTCGATCAAAACACAATGTTAGCAATTAGAAATCTGAAAAACTTTAGCTTTTTAGACGCTAGAGATATTAATCCGTTTGACTTGATGAAAGCCAAACATATACTTCTTACCCATTCGGCTGTTCCAATACTTAGGGAGGTTCTAAATGTTAAATGAAAAAACATACACTACCATTAAGAGCCCTGTCATAAGTGAAAAGGCAGCAATTGAAAAAAGCACTTCGAATACATACGTTTTTAAAGTTGCTAAAGAGTCTACAAAAACACAGATCAAGGTCTCCATAGAGGAAATTTTCGGTGTAAAAGTAGAATCAGTCAGAGTTTTAAATACAAAATTTAAAAACAAAAGAACAAGATTCGGGAAATACAAAACAAGTACGTATAAGAAAGCTTACGTAAAGCTTGCTGAAGGAAAAGAAATTAATCTGGAGAACCCTTTTAAATAATGGCAATCATTAAAGCAAAACCTACATCTCCTGGAAGAAGATTTAGAGTATTAATTAAGGAAGATCTTCATAAAGGAAGACCTGAAAAAACTTTAGTTGAATCTAAGAAAAGAATTTCTGGCAGGAATAATAATGGACATATTACAGTTCGCCATAAGGGTGGTGGCCATAAAAGACTCTATAGAATAATTGACTTCAAGAGAAATAAGTTTGATGTAGAAGGAACAGTTCTCAGGATCGAATATGATCCTAATAGGTCAGCAAATATAGCACTAATTGAATATAAAGATGGAGAGAAAGCTTACATCATTGCTCCAAAAGGTCTTAAAGAAAAAACAAAAGTACTATCAGGCGATAAGGCCCCAATAAAACCTGGAAACTGCTTACCATTGTCGGAAATACCACAGGGTACAGAAGTGCATTGTGTTGAAATGAGACCTGGCAAAGGTGCTCAATTAATTAGATCAGCTGGTACAACCGCAAGGCTCGTAGCAAAAGAAGGTAAGTATGCAACATTGAGATTAAGCTCTGGAGAAATGAGAAAAATTCTTCTCACATGTAGAGCAACAGTAGGTGTAATTTCAAATCAACAACATAACCTTAAATCTTTAGGAAAAGCAGGAGCAAAAAGATGGAGGGGTGTAAGACCAACAGTGAGAGGTGTGGCAATGAATCCTGTTGACCACCCTCACGGTGGTGGAGAAGGTAAAACTTCAGGTGGAAGAAATCCAGTTACACCATGGGGCATGCCTACAAAAGGGTACAGAACAAGAAAGCCTAAAGCAAGTGACAAACTTATTGTGAAGAGGAGATATAAATAATGGCTAGATCAAGTAAAAAAGGGCCTTTTGTTGAATTTTCGCTTGAAAAGAAAGTTCAGAAAGCAAAAGAAACCAACGATAGAAAGCCAATCAAAACTTGGTCTAGAAGTTCAATGATTACACCAGATATGGTTGGCTTAACAATAGCTGTTCACAATGGTAGACAACATATTCCAGTATTTATAAAAGAAGATATGGTCGGGCAAAAGCTCGGTGAATTTTCTATCACTAGAACATTTAAAATGCATTCAGGCGACAGGAAGGTAAAAGCATAATGGAAGTTAGAGCATATTTAAAAGGAGCAAGACTTTCACCACAAAAAGCTTGCCTTGTTGCAGACCAAGTCAGAGGATTGGACGTTGAAAAAGCACTGGATGTCTTAAGCTTTTCCAAACAGAAAGGTGCAAAGCTTATTAAAAAATTAATTGATTCAGCTATTTCTAATGCTGAAGCCAATGAAAATACAGATATTGATAATCTAAAGATTAAATCAATCATAGTTAATAAAGGTCTTGTCATGAAAAGAATCAAAATCAGAGCAAGAGGAAGAGCCGACAGAATAAAGAAACCTTTCTGTCATATCGAGATAAAACTAACAGAAAAAAAACAGGAGGAATCTAATGGGTCAGAAAGTTAATCCGGTAGGTTTTAGATTAGGAACATCTAGAGATCATGACTCAATTTGGTTTGCGAAATCCAAAGATTATTCAAAACTAGTGGCTGAAGATATTAAAGTCAGAGATAGAGTGAAGCAAATTCTTCCTCAGGCACCAATCAGTGCAGTAATAATCAAAAGAACCATGGAAGAGGTTATTGTTGATATCAAAACTTCACGTCCGGGTGTTGTTATTGGAAAAAAAGGCGAAGAGATAGAAAAGATTAAGAAAGAATTGAAAAAAATTATCAACCAAGATGTAAAACTTAACGTTGTTGAGGTAAAACAGCCAGATTTAGATGCACAATTGGTTGCTAGTTCTGTGACTCAGCAATTAGAAAAAAGAATTATGTTTAGAAAAGCTATGAAGAGAGCGGTTCAAAATACAATGAGACAAGGAGCAAAAGGAATTCGAATAGAGGTATCTGGTCGTTTAAATGGTGCTGAAATTGCAAGATCAGAATGGTACAGAGAAGGAAGGGTTCCACTACATACATTGAAAGCAGACATTGATTATGCAACAAGTGAGGCTTTGACAACTTACGGGATACTTGGTGTTAAAGTTTGGATTTATAGAGGAGATAAAGGTGCTTCAACCTAAGAAAACAAAATTTAGAAAACAGATGAAAGGCAGAAACAATGGTTTTGCCTCTGCAGGCTCATCTGTAGCATTTGGTGATTATGGTTTGAAAGCAACATCACATGGCATGTTAACTTCTAGACAAATTGAAGCCGCAAGAAGAGCGCTCGTTCGCCATATCAAAAGAGGTGGAAAAGTTTGGATAAGAGTATTTCCAGATAAACCAATTACGAAAAAACCCCTTGAGACAAGACAAGGTAAAGGCAAAGGTAATGTTGAATATTGGGCAAGTCCAATTAAACCTGGAAAAATACTTTACGAAGTTGCTGGTGTTGAGGAAAAAGATGCAAAAAGAGCATTTGAATTAGCTGGTGCAAAATTACCAATGAATACTACTTTTGTAAGAAGAGGAACAGATGGCTAAGAAAAAGACAAAAGATTATGAAGGCATGAATCCTGATCAACTAAAAACAGAGCTAGTTGCTAACAGAAAGCTATTGTTTGAAAGTGCATTCAAACATAAAATGGGCCAGCTTAAAGAAAGCCACATGATGAAAGAGGCTAGAAAAAATATAGCAAGAATTAAAACGGAGATGAATACAAAAAATGGCAGCTAGAACATTACAAGGAACTGTTACAAGTCAAAAAATGAATAAGACAATCACAGTTGTTGTCGACAGAAGAAAAAAACATCCAAAGTATGGAAAGTACTTGAGCTTGTCAACAAAATACCATGTCCATGATGAAAAAGAAGTTTCTAAAGAAGGCGACATTGTTTTAATTCAAGAATGTAAGCCTCTATCTAAAACTAAAAATTGGATGTTAGTGGAAGTTCTTAAGAAAGGAGAGTCTGAATGATCCAAACCCAAAGCATGCTAAGTGTTGCTGATAACAGTGGAGCAAGAGCTGTTATGTGTATAAAGGTTTTGGGGGGCTCTAAAAGAAGAACAGCTAATATAGGCGATGTCATAAAAGTAGCAATAAAAGAAGCTCTACCACAAAGCAAGATAAAAAAAGGCTCTGTTATGAACGCTCTTATTGTAAGAAGTAAGTCTGGAGTTAGAAGACAAGATGGCTCAAAAATAGGTTTTGATGAGAATGCAGTTGTTTTACTAAATAATAATAGAGAGCCCGTTGCTACTCGTATATTTGGACCTGTAACCAGAGAGCTTAGAACAGCAAAGTTTATGAAAATAGTTTCACTCGCGCCGGAGGTACTTTAATGAAGATTAAAAATACAAGATTAAGAGAGGGCGATGAGGTAATCGTAATTTCTGGTAGAGAAAAAGGAAAAAGAGGCAATATCAAAAAAATAATGGGCGAAAAGTGCGTTGTAAATGATTTAAATCTTGCAAAGAAACACACAAGACCAAACCCTCAATTAGGGATTACGGGTGGGATAGTCGAAAAAGAAATGCCAATAAATTTATCGAACGTAATGATTTGGAATAGCTCAACTAAAAAGCAAGATAAAGTCGGCTTCAAAGATGAAAAAGGCAAGAAAATAAGAATATTTAAATCAACAGGGAAAAATATTTAGTAATGAGATTGAAAGAAAAATATACAAAAGAGATTGCACCATTGCTGAAAGATAAGCTTGGTTATAAGTCCATTATGCAAGTGCCGAAATTGAAAAAAATTACTATTAATATGGGTGTTGGTGAAGCATCTAAAGACAAAGGTGTTCTTGAAAATGCTGTCAGAGATCTTGAAGCAATTGCAGGGCAAAAACCAGTTCTTACAAAGGCTAGAAAAGCGGTTTCCAGTTTCAAAATAAGAGAGGAATACCCAATAGGATGCAAAGTCACACTGAGAGGTGGCAAGATGTATGATTTCTTTGAAAGGCTTGTCAACTTGGCGATACCAAGAGAAAAAGATTTTAGGGGTTTGAGTGAAAAATCTTTTGATGGGCGGGGGAACTATAACATGGGCATCAAAGAACAAATAATCTTTCCAGAAATAGATTATGACAAAGTCGATAAGCTAAGAGGAATGGATATAGCAATTACAACTTCAGCTTCAAAAGATAGTGAAGCAAAAGAATTATTAGAAAGTTTTAACTTTCCATTTAGGGGAAAAAATGGCTAGAAAATCAATTGTAGAAAGAGAAAAGAAGAAAATTAAACTTGTTGAAAAGTTTTCTGATAAACGAGCAGCTTTAAAGGCTGAGCAAAAGAAATCTGCAACATTTGAAGAAAAAATGGACATTCAAAGAAAATTACAAAAACTTCCAAGAAATTCAAACCCTTCAAGAGTTGTTAGAAGGTGCGCACTTACAGGACGACCTAAGGGTGTGTATAGAAAGTTTGGACTTAGTAGAACAAAGCTACGTGAATTAGCAATGTCTGGAAAGCTTCCAGGAATTAAAAAGGCAAGTTGGTAAAATTATGACAGATCCGATAGCAGATTTATTAACACGTGTAAGAAACGCACTGATGCGAGACAAAGCTACAGTGAATGCTCCTTATTCAAAATTGAAACATGAATTAGCAAAATTGCTTGTTAAAGAAGGATTCCTAACTGGTGTTAAAAAAGTTAAGAAAGATTTTGATGAGCTTGAAATTACGCTTAAGTATTTCGAGGATAAGCCAGTTATTAAAGAGCTTGTAAGAGAATCGAAGCCAGGATTAAGAAAATATCTTAGTTATAAAGATATAAAGCCCCACAAAGGAGGGCTAGGTATTAAAGTCTTAACAACAAGTAAGGGTTTAATGACAGATAAGGAAGCCATTAAAAAGCAAATGGGTGGCGAGGTAATTTGTAGGGTATTTTAATGTCGAGAATAGCTAAGGATCCAGTTTTATTACCTAACTCAGTTACAACGAGTGTGGATGGACAATCTATTTCATTGAAAGGACCAAAAGGCGAAATGATCCTTAATGTTCATGAATCTGTACAGTTTGATGTTGAAGAAAAGCAGATACAAATTAAATGGTCAAATGAAGAAAGTAGAGCAATGGCAGGAACAATGAGAGCACTTTTAAATAATTATGTAAAAGGTGTGAGTGAAGGCTTTGAGAAAAAAATAAAGTTAAATGGCGTAGGGTATAGAGCAAAAGTACAAGGTAAAAAAATCACTTTTACAATAGGCTTTTCTCATCCTGTTGAATACAGCTTGCCTGATACAGTAGAAGCTAATCAAGACAGCCAAACGGAACTTTCAGTGTCATCTTGTAATAAACAATTATTGGGTCAGGTTTGTGCTGAGATAAGATCTTTTAGACCGCCAGAACCTTACAAAGGAAAAGGAATCTTTATTGATGGTGAACATATAGTTAGAAAAGAAAGGAAAAAAGCCGCAGCGGGATAATTTATGAGCAAACAAATAGCAAGAATAAGAAGGTCAAAAAAACTCAGAGCAAAACTCACTAAAGAGGGCATCATGAGAGTATGCGTTTATAGATCTTCTAACAATATCAGTGCTCAGCTAGTAGATTCTTCAAATGGGAAAGTATTAGCTACAATCTCAACGCAACAAAAAGCGTTTAAAAAACAATCTGGTGGCAATATCCAAGCAGCAAAATTGATTGGCACTGAAATAGCAAAAAAAGCCATAGAACTTGGGCATTCAGAAGTAACCTTTGATAGATCAGGATATAAATTCCACGGTAGAGTAAAAGCTCTTGCGGATGGTGCCAGAGAAGGAGGCCTTAAATTCTAATGGAAAACATTAATACACAAAATATGAGTCAACAAGATACTCTCGTAGAGAAGCTAGTTCAAATTAATAGAGTTGCTAAAACTGTCAAGGGTGGTCGTGTAATGTCATTTACAGCTCTTACAGTTGTCGGGGATGGAAATGGAAAAGTCGGTTATGGTAGAGGTAAAGCTAAAGAGGTTCCTGTAGCCATCCAAAAAGCATTAGATGAGGCTAAAAAAAGTCTTGTTAATGTTGAGCTTAATGGAAATACAATCTGGTATCCAATCAATGAAAAAAGTTCAGCCACAAAGGTTTATATGCAACCAGCTTCAGAAGGTACAGGTATTATTGCGGGTGGTGCAATGAGAGCTGTTTTAGAGCTTGTTGGAATAAAAAATGTTCTGGCAAAATGTTACGGATCAACAAACCCAATTAATGTTGTAAGAGCAACAATTGAGGGACTTGCAAAAATGGAATCTCCTGAAAAAGTTAAAGAGAGAAGAAAATAATGTCAAAGTTGAAAATTACACAATTAAAAAGCTTGATTGGACGAAAGAAAAATCACCGTCTTTCTATAAAAGGCTTAGGTTTAAGAAAGATTGGTGATACAAAAGTTGTCGAAGACACACCTTCAATAAGAGGGATGATTAATCAAGTAGATTATATGGTCAAGGTTGAAGAGGTTAAGTAATGGAAAAACTAACATTAAATTCAATAAGTGATTCAAAATCCCGATCTGATAGGAAACGAGTTGGAAGAGGTACTGGATCAGGTACTGGTAAGACGGCTGGCAGAGGCCATAAGGGTCAAAAATCACGATCAGGCGGAAATGTAAGACCTGGATTTGAGGGTGGACAAATGCCTTTGCAGATGAGAGTTCCTAAATTTGGATTTTCATCACGTGTTTCTAGAGTTTCTGAAAGTTTAAATGTAAAACATCTTCAGGGAATAAACAAAATTAGTATTGAGAACCTCAAAAAACTTGGGCTTATCAAGAAATCAACACTGAAAGTGAAAATATTTGGTGAAGGCAAATTAGCTGAGAAGCCATCAGATGAAAATATAAGATTATCAAAAGGAGTAAAAGTTGGATAACTCAATGTCTGAATTATGGAGAAGGCTTGGATTTTTAGCTTTTGCTTTATTGGTTTATAGAATAGGAACACATATTCCAATACCAGGCATAAATCCTGAGCAAGTTGCTGCTCTTTTCCAGCAGAGTCAAGGCACTATTCTGCAGTACTTCAATTTATTCTCAGGTGGAGCTCTTGAGAGAATGAGTATTTTCGCTTTAAGCGTGATTCCATATATTTCAGCTGCGATTGTTATGCAATTGTTTTCAAATTCTGTTCCGTATTTGCAAGAGCTGAAAAAAGACGGACAAAGCGGTAGAAATAAAATAACTCAATATACACGTTATGGGACAGTAGTATTTGCGTTGATTCAATCTTCTGCTTTAACAATTACCTTGCAAACAGCTGGCCTTTTAGAATCTGGCAGTATATTTGGAGCAGTGGTAGCAGTGCTTTCTATTGTTACAGGTACAGTCTTTCTTATGTGGCTGGGTGAACAAATCTCTGAAAGAGGAATTGGTAATGGTATTTCATTAATCATTGCTACAAGCATTATTACCGGTGTGCCTAGAGCTTTTGGACAAGCATTAGAACAAACTCAACAGGGTGATTTAAATTATTTAATACTAATTATTCTGGGTGTTTTAACTTTAATTGTTGTAGCTCTAGTTGTTTTTGTTGAAAACGCTCAAAGGAAAATAACAGTTAATTATGCACAAAGACATCAAGTCAGAGGAATGATTCAAGCACCATCAAGTTTTCTACCATTAAAACTTAATATGTCAGGAGTTATACCAGCAATATTTGCAAGTACTTTTTTGTTGTTCCCTGCAACTCTATCCTCTTGGTTTGGAAATATTGAGGGGCTTGGTGGATTGCAAGAATTTGCGCTTTATCTCAACCCAGGCCAACCTCTTTACATTCTTTTATTTGTGATATTAATTGTTTCTTTTTGCTACATTTGGCTCGCACTTACATTCAGCTCAAATGATATGGCGGAAAATTTAAAGAGAAGTGGTGCTTACGTTCCAGGAATAAGACCAGGGGATCAAACTGCAACGTTTATAGATACAATTTTATCCCGACTAACAGTTTTTGGAGCATTTTATTTATCTCTTGTATGCATACTGCCATTGATCTTGATCAATAGCTTTGGGATATCTTTTTATCTTGGAGGGACATCAGTACTTATTGTTGTTGTAGTGATGCTAGATTTGCAAAGACAAATACAATCATATGTTATGAGCCAACAATATGCATCTATCCTAAAAAATGCTAATATTTCGGGCTCAAAAAAGAGTAGAAGAAGATGAAAGTAAGATCGTCAATAAAAAAGATGTGCAAAGATTGCAAAGTTGTGAAGAGAACAGGAACTCTCTTTGTTATTTGTAAAACAAATAAAAGACATAAACAGAGACAAGGATAATGGCTAGAGTTGGCGGAATAAACATACCAGATAATAAACACGTTGATGTTTCACTTACGCATATTTATGGTATTGGCAGAAGAACGGCCCAAGAGATTTGCGATAAATTAAAAATCAAGTACTCAAAAAAAGTATCAGAACTTAGTGAGGATCAGCTAGATAAGATTAGAGACGAATTAAAAGCTTTTCAAATTGAAGGTGATCTTAGAAGAGAAATTAATTTTAACGTAAAAAGACTTATGGATTTAGGCTGTTACAGAGGCATAAGACATAGAAAAGGACTTCCTTTAAGAGGTCAAAGAACAAAAACTAATGCAAGGACAAGAAAAGGCCCAAGGAAGCCAATTAAAGCATAGAAATGGCTGGTAAGAAGAAAACAAAAAGAATAGTTACTGATGGAATAGCTCACGTCAAAGCATCTTTCAATAACACAATAGTAATGATTACTGACATGGGTGGTAATGCTCTGTGTTGGGCAACCTCTGGTGGCGCTGGATTTAAAGGATCCAGAAAAAGCACGCCTTTTGCTGCTCAAATTGCTGCTGAGAGAGCTGGAAATATGGCAAAAGAGTTAGGAATGGTAAATCTGGAAGTTAGAGTGAAAGGGCCTGGTGCTGGAAGAGAATCTTCAATTAGAGCTTTAAATGCTTGTGGCCTTAGAATTAATAAGATTACAGATGTTACGCCTCTTCCACACAATGGATGCAGGCCTCCAAAAAAGAGAAGAGTATAATGGCAAGATATAGAGGACCAAGATTAAGACTTTCTAGAAGAGAAGGCACAGATTTAATGCTTACGTCAGGCACTAGAGCAATTGAATCAAAGTGCAAATTTGAAAACAAGCCAGGGAATGCTATGTCACGTCGTCGATTATCAGACTATGGCACACAGCTAAGAGAAAAGCAGAAAGTAAAAAGAATGTATGGATTGTTAGAAAAACAATTCAGAAACTACTATCTCAAAGCTGCAAAGTCCAAAGGTAATACGGGTGAAAACTTATTAAATTTATTAGAAACAAGACTGGATAATGTTGTATATAGAATGGGATTTGGTGTAACTAGGGCTGAGGCTCGTCAAATGGTTTCTCATAAATCAATAAATGTGAATGGCAAAGTTGTGAACGTACCTTCTTACAATGTTAAACCAGAAGACGAGGTATCAGTAACTGATAAATCAAAGGAACATCTAAGAATTAAAGCGGCTGTTGAACTTGCAAAATCAAAAGATAAAGCAAGTTGGCTGGAGGTTAATTTTGATGAGATGAAAGGAAAGTTTTTGAGCTATCCAGACAGAAGTGAGTTAAGTTCAGAGATAAACGAAAACTTAATTATTGAGTTGTACTCAAAATAATAGAGGTAATTATGGAAGATAAGTTGAATGTTTTAGCGCCAGAGGTGGCAAGAGTAGATGAATTAGATAAAAACAATCTAAGAGTTGTTCTGGAGCCATTTGAAAGAGGCTTTGGATATACAATCGGTCACAGTTTGAGAAGAATAATGCTGTCTTACATGCCAGGTGCAGCTGTAACAGAAGTAAAAATAGATGGTGTTTCTCATGAATATGGAACAATTGAAGGAATTAAAGAAGATATCTTAGATGTTCTTTTAAATCTTAAAGACATGGCTATTAAATTAGATGGTCCGTCCGAAGCAGAAGTTAAGCTCGAGACAAAAACTCCAAAAACTATAACTGCGGGAGATCTAGATTTGCCTGCTGGAGTTGAAGTAATGAACCCTGATCATGTAATTGCAACTCTAGTAGAGCCAAAGAAAGTTTCAATGACAATGAAAATAAAAACTGGTATTGGTTATGTTCCTGCAGAACAAAACAAAGATAAAAGTATTGATTCATTACATTTAGATGCAATATTTTCCCCAGTTAAAAGAGTTAACTATAAAGTTGAAAATACAAGAGTTGAGAACAGGACTGACCTCGATAAATTAATTCTTGATCTAGAGACAGATGGAACAATTGATGCGAAACAGGCAGTTAAATATGCTGCTACAATTATGCAACATCAACTTGCAGTGTTTGTTGATGAAGAACTAGTTTCCAGAAAAGAGAAAAGAAAAGATAAGTACGACTTTGATCCACTTCTATTAAGATCTATCGAAGAATTAGAGCTAACAGTTCGTTCAACAAATTGTTTAAAAGCTGAAAATATTTTCTTGATAGGAGATCTTATACAAAGAAGTGAAATGGATCTTCTTAAAACTCCAAACCTTGGAAAAAAATCTTTAAACGAGATCAAGGATGAGTTAGCTTCAAGAGGTTTATCTATGGGGACCGTGCTTAAGAATTGGCCACCAATGTAATATGAGACATAGAAAGCTTAGTAGAAGATTCAGCAGGACATCATCACATAGAATTGCAATGATGAGAAATCTTGCTACTTCTCTTATAGAGCACGAAATAGTAAAGACAACAGTCGAAAAAGGTAAAGAATTGAGAAGATTCCTCGAACCTCTCATTACCAGATCAAAAGTCGATAGTTTACATAACAGAAGACAAGTAATTTCAGAACTTAATTCAAAAACAGCAACTTCAAAATTATTTTCAGATTTAGGACCAAGATTTTCTGAAACAAATGGCGGATATCTTAGGGTGATTAAAGCTGGTTTCAGAGAGGGTGATAAAGCTGATATGTGTTACGTTGAACTTACAATCCGTAATCAAGAAACTCAGGAAGAGATTACTGATAACGAAGAACTTAAGACAGAGTCTTAAGCATTTGTCCTGTATAAGACTTTTTATTCTTTTTAATTGAGCTTATATTTCCCTCAGCAACTATATTTCCCCCACCGTCACCACCTTCCGGTCCCAAATCAATTACCCAATCCGCTAACTTAATAACATCTAAGTTATGTTCAATAACAATTACACTATTTCCCTTATTTACAAGCTTATTCAAAACATCCATCAGCATTTGAATATCATAAAAGTGTAGTCCCGTAGTAGGCTCATCAAGTATATAAAGGGTATTGCCTGTATCTCTTTTAGATAATTCTTTTGATAACTTTACTCTTTGTGCTTCTCCACCAGAAAGTGTATTAGCAGCTTGCCCAAGTTTTACATAAGAGAGACCGACTTCTTTGAGGGTAGATAGTTTTTTAAGCACCTGAGGAACAGCTTTAAAAAAATCTATTGCCTCTTCAACAGTCATCTCTAGAATCTCATGTATATTTTTGTTTTTAAACTTTATTTCTAGGGTATCGTCTCTGAAACGTTTTCCCTTGCAAACATCACATTCCACAAATAAATCAGGCAGAAAGTGCATTTCTACTTTTACCCAGCCTTCGCCCCTACAATTTTCACATCTTCCGCCTTCGACATTAAAGCTAAATCTACCAGGCTTATATCCTCTCGTTCTTGATTCAGAAGTATTAGCGAATAATTCTCTAATGAAGGTAAATAATCCTGTATAGGTAGCTGGATTTGATCTGGGAGTCTTGCCAATAGGGCTCTGGTCTATTGAAATCATTTTATCAATATTTTCTTCACCTATTATTTTTTTGAAATCAGTTTTCTCTGGCACTTTAGAATTATTAAGTTTTGAATTTATACCCGGTATCAACGTGTGATTTACAAGAGACGATTTTCCGGATCCTGAAACTCCTGTAATTGCTACTAATTTATTCAAAGGTATATCAATGTTTACATTATTTAGGTTATTAGTATTAGCGCCAGAAATGTAAATTGAGCTATTACTATCTTTTCTCTCAGTGTCTTTTAGAGCAATTTCACTCTCTTTTCTTAAATATTCTGCAGTAATTGATTTTTTTGATTTTGAGATGTCTTCCAAATTTCCTTCAGCAACAATTGAGCCACCATGTATCCCTGCACCAACACCCAAATCAATTATGTGATCCGCTGACCTTATCATTTCCTCGTCATGCTCAACTACGATCACTGTATTTCCAAGATCTCTTAATCTTAATAAAGTATTTATCAGTTTTTGATTATCTCTTTGATGAAGGCCTATTGATGGTTCATCTAAAACATATATAACGCCAACAAGACCTGAACCTATTTGACTTGCTAACCTAATTCTTTGCGCTTCGCCCCCAGATAGCGTATTTGCCCCTCTTGATAGATTTAAATAATCTAAGCCAACATCTTTTAGGAATGATAGCCTTGTTGTAATTTCTCTACATATCTTTTCTGCTATTTCAGACCTATTGCCCTCTAAGTTAAGATCCTCCACTATTTCCAGTGCGTCAACGATTTTTAATTCACTAACTTCAGGCAAACTCATACCATCTACAAATACATTTCTTGAAATCTCATTTAACCTTTGCCCCTTACAAGTCTCGCAAGTTTTCTCTGAAATATAAGAGCTAATTTTTTCTCGGATAAAGTAAGAATCAGTTCTTTCAAATTGTCTATTTAGAGAGGGAATAACCCCTTCAAATTTCTCTTTAACCTTTTTATTTGTGCTTAAATCTTCAAACGTAATTTCCTTTTTAGTTCCCCAAATAATAATTTTCTTTGTATCATTTTTTAGGTTTTCCCATGATTTATTTATATCTTCTCCAAGATGATTCAGAAGCCCGATAAGTTTGCTCTGGTAATAAGGAGTATTCCATGGCTCTATACATCCCTGGGCAATACTTAGGTTTTTATATTTAATAATTTTATCTTCATCAAAATATGAATTCACACCTAACCCATCACACTCTCCGCAAGCACCACTTGGATTGTTAAATGAGAAGATTTTAGGCTCAAGCTCTTGAATAGAAAAATTACATTTTGGGCAAGCATGTTTATTCGAGAGACGGTATTCATTTGACTTTCCAGCAATATCCACACTCCCTTTAGAGAAGCGTAAGGCCGTTTCAATCGATTCTGTGAGTCTTTGCCTGCAATCGTCACTTTCATCAATTACGAGCTGATCAACTAAAACTGAAATATTATGTTTCTTATTTTTTTCCAGAAGAGGGACTTTGTTTATTTGATATATTTCTTGATCTATTCTGACTTTTGAAAAACCCTCTGCCATTAATTGGCTTAATAATTCCAAATGTTCACCTTTACCGTCCATGATGATAGGCGAATAAACTGATATTTTTTCACCTAACTCTTTTTTAATTGTGTCTTTTACCATAGAAACTACAGGCTTTGCGTTTAGTTCTAAATTATGGTCTGGACATTTAGGTATCCCAACTCTGGCAAATAATAATCGTAAATAGTCATGTATTTCAGTGATTGTACCTACAGTCGATCTTGGATTATGGGAAGTTGATTTCTGTTGTATGGATATCGAAGGTGATAGCCCCTCAATAGATTCAAGATCAGCCTTATCCATGACAGAAAGGAATTGCCTTGCATATGTAGATAATGACTCAACATACCTTCTTTGGCCTTCAGCATAAATTGTATCGAAAGCTAGTGAAGATTTACCTGATCCAGAAAGACCTGTAATTACAGTTAGCTTATCTCTAGGAATTTTTAGAGATATATTTTTTAAATTGTGTGCTTTTGCACCTTTGATTTCAATAAACTTCAAATTGATAACTCGATTTGGAAAAAAGTATTATAGAATATATATATGTCAAACGGCCTAAATAAAGTACTAATTATCGGAAACCTGGGAGCTGATCCGGAAATAAAATATACACAAGCTGGAAGCCCAGTTGCAAACTTGTCTATCGCTACATCAGAGAGATGGAAAGACAAGACTACAGGTGAGCAAAAAGAACAAGTTGAATGGCACAAAGTGGTCATATTCGGAAGGCTTGCTGAGATAGCAGAGCAATATTTAAAAAAAGGTTCAAAAATTTTTGTAGAAGGAAAATTACAAACCAGAGACTGGGAGGATTCTGAGGGAAAGAAAAGATATACCACAGAAGTGATAGCAAGAGAGATGACTATGCTTGATTCAAGAGGAGATGTGGATTCAAGTTCAAATTCAGCAAGCTCACCAGCACCAAAACAAGATAATGATAAGTTTGAAGAGGATATTCCCTTTTAAACTTTCCTAACAATAATAGAACCGTTAGTTCCACCAAAACCAAAAGAATTAGATAGAAAACAATTTATTTCTTTTTCGATATTTTTTTGCAAAATAGGAAAGTCTTCTGCATTTGGATCAAGCTCAGTAATATTGTGGCTACCACATAGAAAATTATTATTCATCATCATTAAGGAATAAATAATTTCGTGCACACCAGCAGCACCTAATGAATGCCCTGTTAAAGATTTAGTTGAAGAAATAGGAGGAATAGCCTTGCCAAAAACTTCCTTAATTGCTTCTAATTCTGTTATGTCTCCAACAGGTGTACTTGTGCCATGAGTATTAATGTATTCAACCTCTTCTAAACCATTCAAGCCTTCCATGCATCTCTTTGCTCCCTCTCCTGATGGACTTACTAAAGAGAAGCCATCCGATGTTTCATAACAAGAGATAATTTCACCATAGATTTTTGCTCCTCTTTTTTGAGCAGATTCTAAAGATTCAAGTATTACTATGCCACCGCCACCAGATGGGATAAATCCATCACGGTTAATATCATAAGGTTTAGAGGCAGATATTGGGTTATCGTTGCTCTTTGTGCTTAACGCTCCCATTGCATCAAACATAATTGATCCAGACCAATGATCGTCTTCTGCACCTCCGGCAATTACAACATTTTGCTTACCGTTTCGAATGAGATCAAAACCATAAGATATACAATGCAGGCTTGTAGAACAGGCAGATGCTATTGAAAAAGATAGCCCTTTGGTTTCAAAAAATGTCGATATTGCTGCTGATGTAGTATTGCCCATAGTTCTCGTAACTGAATAGGGACCAATTCTTTTTAACCCTTTTTCCCTTATTGCATTATTAACCCTATGTATTTCTCTACTCGATCCTGTCCCAGACCCAACAATAACAGCAACATCATCGCTAGCTATACGTTCTTTAGTGTGTCCAGAATCAGAAATAGCTTCTTTTGCTGATAAAAATGCATACGCAGAAGTTTCGCTCATAAATCTGAGCATTTTCCTATCAATTTGTCCTAAATCTGGATCTACCTGACCTGATACATGACAGCGCATACCATTATCGATGTAATCTTGGTTAGTTGAAATGCCAGATTTAGATTGAAGCAAAGAATCCAATACCTCAGTCTTGTCATTACCAAGACAAGAGATAATGCCTATACCTGTGATTACTACTCTATTCATGCAACAAGTGTCTCCCTTAAGAAAATCTTTAAACTTTCTAGCTTATCTAGTTTAATAAATCTTTCAGTGTATTCAATGCAATCATCTATAGCCTCATCGCGCGCTTTTCTCGCATTTTCAAAGCCATTTTTGCTTTCTATCAATTTATTTACTGCATAATAATCACCTGATTCAATCAACTTATTAATTTTTGCTTTTTCTATTTCATCAACAGAGTTAAAAAGAAATATTGCTGGTAAAGTCAGTTTTCCTTCATTTAAATCTTTAAATTTTGCTTTTCCTGTTTTGTCACTATCTAAAAAGTCACTAAGATCATCATTAATCTGAAATGCTTTTCCAAATGCAAGTCCTAGAGATTGAAGATGCGATTGATCTTCATTGTTGAAACTCATCTCAATCCCAAGACATTTAAGTATCCCCGAGAAAAGAACTGCTGTTTTCTTTTCAATGACATCATAATATTCTGACTCTGAAACAATTCCTTCTTTGTGAATTTTTAATTGATTGAATTCGCCTTCAATTAGTTTTTCTGCACACCTTATAAGCTCGTCAGCAATATCAGTATTATCTAATGAATTGAGTGCTTGAAATGTTTTTGTATATAGAAAATCTCCGTAGAGGACTGCTTTCTTGAGTCCCCATTTCTTCACCACAGTAGGTTTATTTCTTCTAATATCTGCTTCATCAATAATATCGTCATGTATAAGTGTTGAAAGATGGATTAATTCTGCGGCTGCAGACAGCTCCAGGAGCTTATTATGCTTTACTCCTATTTCATTTCCATAGTGATAAATTATTTTTGATCTGACAAATTTGCCAGTATTACTTAGAACATAGTCATTTATTTCATTAATATCATGATTTTGAGATATTGTGATATTCACCATTTTCGCCTTTACTTCCAGCAAAAATTCAGTTAAATTTTGTTCCTCAATATTTGGCATAACTATATTTTAAGAAATGTACGCAATTATAGACACAGGAAATCAACAAGAAAAAGTTGAAGTTGGAACTTTAATCGAAGTTGATTACATAGCAGACGCAAAAAAAGGCGATAAAATCAATTTTGATAAGGTGCTTCTTTTGTCTGATGGGAAATCTCCTGTAGTTGGCCAACCACATATTAAGAAAGCATCTGTGTCAGGCAAGGTTGTAAGCCAAGACAAAAAAGATAAAGTTTATGCAATTCAATTTAGAAGAAGAAAAGATTCTAAAAGAATTGTTGGACATAGAAGAAAAGTAACTACAATAAACATAACAGAGATCAAAAATGGCACATAAGAAAGCAGGCGGATCAAGTAAAAACGGTAGAGACTCGAATCCAAATTTCTTGGGTGTTAAGAGATTTGGTGGTCAAAAAGTAAATGCTGGCGAAATTCTTGTAAGACAAAGAGGCACTAAATTTCATGCTGGCCTGAACGTTGGTAAGGGCAGAGATGATACGCTTTTCGCACTCAAAACTGGTGAAGTCGAATTTAAAGTAAAAGGCGAAAATAAAAGAAAATTCGTTAATATCAACCCCACTAAATAATCACAATGGCTTTTATTGATGAAGCCAGAATCATAGCAATATCTGGAAAAGGTGGTAATGGCTGCTTAAGCTTTAGGCGCGAAAAATATATCCCAAGAGGTGGCCCTGACGGTGGCGACGGTGGCGACGGTGGCGACGTTATTGTTGAACTCAATAGCAACCTAAATTCTTTAAACAACCTAAAAGGAAAAAAAGTATTTCAAGCACAAGCAGGCAAAGGTGGCTCAGGAAAAAATATGAGAGGTGAGTCAGGCGAGGATCTAATAATTTTAGTGCCAAGTGGAACAGTAATTTATTCTGAGAATACTGGGGAGCTGATAGGGGAAATTGATGAAGAAAATCAAAAGATATTAATTGCTAAGGGTGGTAAAGGAGGACTTGGTAATGCTCGATTTAAATCTTCAACTAATCAAGCTCCTAGAAAAATAACCAATGGCGAAGACTCTGATACAAGAGAAATATTACTTGAGCTAAGGCTAATTGCTGATGTTGGTCTTTTAGGTTTACCAAATGCGGGAAAATCCACACTGATTAGCAAAATAACAAATTCGAAATCAAAGATTGGTTCTTATGCTTTTACAACATTAGATCCGGAACTTGGGGTTATGGAGAATGAAATGAAAAAAATTACAATTGCAGATTTGCCAGGAATTATAGAGGGAGCTTCAAAAGGATCAGGGCTTGGAACTAAATTTTTAAAGCACGCTTATAGAACAAAATTTTTACTGCATCTTGTTGATGGTACTGAAGAAGTTAATGAAGCACTTAAATCTTATTCAGTGATAGAGAAAGAGTTAGAGGAATTTCATTTAGATTTTTCAGATCAGCAAAGATGGATTTGTCTAACAAAAACCGATTTGATCGAAGCTGATGAGCTATCCAGTTTAGTAAATGTATTTCAAGAACATTTTCCAAATACACCCATTCATCCAATTTCTTCAGTCTCAAATGATGGAATTGATATTCTTAGAGAAAACTTATTTAAACAGATTTAATCTGCTTATTCATTCTGCTTTTAAGTCTAGCTGCTTTATTTTTATGAATTACGCCTTTACTCACCATCTTATCAACTGTTGATTGTGCAGCTTTAAACGTCTCATTAACATTTTTATCTTTAGCTTCAACAGATTTTGCTGTAGCTTTCATAGCAGTTCGCACCATAGATCTTTGGGCATGTTTTAATTCATACCTTTTTTTATTCTGTCTGGCTCTTTTGTCAGCCGATTTTGAATTTGCCATTAATATTTCCTTTTAGCTTGGTGGAGGCGGCGGGATTCGAACCCACGTCCGTCATCACTTTC